>Ga0187843_10002815_pt1 | contig 10339 bp, 8 predicted proteins | sample SpaLakP09_SKY_43_FD_134516 | JGI IMG/M metagenome (GOLD analysis project Ga0187843, IMG submission 134516) | Oligotrophic lake water microbial communities from Sparkling Lake, Wisconsin, USA - SP09_SKY_43 | ecosystem: Environmental > Aquatic > Freshwater > Lake | place: USA: Sparkling Lake...
AACAAGTGAATATCGTGCGTTCCTTCATAAGTAATTACAGATTCTAAGTTCATACTATGACGCATGATTGAATATTCGCCTGTAATTCCCATTCCGCCAAGAATTTGACGCGCCTCACGAGCGATATGAATTGCCATATCAACATTGTTTCTTTTAGCCATCGAAATTTGAGCAGTTGTTGCTTTTCCTTCGTTACGCAAAACGCCTAATCTCCAAGTAAGTAATTGTGCTTTAGTGATTTCGGTAATCATTTCAGCTAATTTCTTTTGTTGTAATTGCGTTCCTGCTATCGGTTTGTCAAACTGTATTCTTTCTTTTGCATAACGTAAAGCCGTGTCATAACAATCCATTGCCGCACCAATCGCACCCCAAGCTATTCCGTATCTAGCAGAATCTAAACACATCATTGGAGCTCCAAGACCCGATTTTCCTGGTAATAAATTCTCTTTTGGAACTTTTACGTTATCAAAAATCAATTCACCAGTTGCACTTGCACGTAGCGACCATTTGTTGTGCGTTTCAGGAGTTGTAAAACCTTCCATGCCACGTTCCACGATTAATCCGTGAATTCTTCCTTCTTCATTTTTTGCCCAAACTACTGCAACATCGGCGAAAGGTGCATTAGAAATCCACATTTTAGCACCATTTAATAAATAATGGTCACCCATGTCTTTAAAATTTGTGGTCATTCCACTCGGATTTGAACCGTGGTCAGGTTCTGTCAATCCGAAACAACCCATAAATTCTCCGGTTGCTAGTTTTGGTAAATATTTCATTCGTTGTTCTTCGGTTCCGAATTTCCAAATAGGATACATCACCAAAGAAGATTGAACCGATGAAGTTGAACGAACACCAGAATCGCCTCTTTCGATTTCTTGCATAATCAAACCATAAGAAATTTGATCTAATCCAGCACCACCATATTCTTCTGGAATGTACGGACCAAAACCACCAATTTCACCCAAACCTTTGATAATTTGTTTAGGGAATTCAGCACGTTGCGCATAATCTTCAATGATTGGAGAAACTTCGCGTTTTACCCACGCACGAGCAGAATCTCTTACTAATTTATGTTCTTCTGTTAGCAAATCGTCTAACAAGTAATAATCGGGAGCTTGAAATAAATCTGGTTTCATAGTATTGTATATTGTATGAATGTATATTGTAAAATTGTATTGTGTTTTGTTTTACGAAAACGTTTGCAAAGTTAAGAAAACAAATTTGAGTAATTGTTCAACGATTGTTATTTTTTAGAAGCTAATCCAGCTATCCACTCTATCTTTTCCTTTTTAAAGAAAAAAGAAAAAGGATGCCGCTGCTATCTGGGCTAGGACTACATCTTCAAATAGAAGTCTTTTGTAAGATTGATATAATCGTCAGTATATTGATGTCTTGAAGTTTCGATAATTAATTCATCTGCAGTTAAAGTGCTTAATTCGTAGCGTTTAAATGCCAATAAACTTCTTTTAATTTCTGTCGTAGGAGTACCTTTTACTCGAGTGACTTTTATAGGGTAAAGTTCCACTTCTGCACACAAATCAATGAATTTTTCTTCTTCTTTAAAAGGAATGATTACTGCAAAAATGCCATTTTCGGATAATAATAAGTCGGCAGCTTCAATCAAATCTTCAAAAGGCAAAGCATCTTGAAATCGTGCTAAATCACGTTGCGAATTCTCAGTTTTAAAATCTTCTGAGTAAAATGGAGGATTTGAAATTATGATATCATATTCATCTTCGGGTTCGTCAACAAATTCATCCAAACCAGCATGAAAACAAAATAATCGGTCGCTCCATGGAGAATTCTCAAAGTTTTCTACACATTGTTCGTATGCTTCTTCGTCAATTTCTATGGAATCAATTTGTTCGGCATTACTTCGTTGTGCTAACATTAAAGAAAGAATTCCAGTTCCAGCACCAATATCCAAGACCGAAAACGGATTGTTATGAATCGGACACCAAGCACCAAGCAAAACGCCATCAGTGCCAATTTTCATAGCGCATCGATCTTGTTGAACGGTAAATTGTTTGAATGAAAACATATTTTAAAATTACAATATTTTAAATTCCAAATTCCAATTTGAACTCAGGTTAAATTTAGGATGTTTTAGATATTATAGTAGAAAGTATTTTTCTCAATTCTTCGGCTTCAATAAATAATAAGTTTGATTCTTCTTTTAAATCAGAATTTAAGTCTTCTAATAAGCGTATCCAATATTTAGATTCTTTAGCTTCTTTTCTAGCAATTTTTAAACGAAAAGTTAAATCTTTATCACCTAGTTTTTCATTAGCTTCAATATAATTAGCGCCAACAGATCCCGAAGACCTAACTAATTGCTTTCCGTCTTCAATATTTGAAATAGTTTTTGGTAATTTCTGAATGTATAACCTACAATCTCTGGCAAACAAATAAGTTCTTTCTTCTAAATCAAATGGTTTACTCATGTGAATTTCTTTATTAAACTTGGAATTTTTCTATTGGAAATTCAGTATTGTTTGGAATTTGGAATTTCTCTATTGGAATTTCCTAAAGATACATTTCCACCAAACCTTCTGGCAAATCCATAATCACTTTCTTATTCTCTCTGTCAATTTTAACCAAAAACTGGTCAATCATTGGAACAAGAATTTCCACATTACCATTGATAACTTCAAAAAGTGGTTGAGCCGAAGTGTCGTTTATAGATACAATTTTTCCAAAAATACCTAAACGTAGGTCTTCAATTTCAAAACCTATAACTTCATGAAAGTAGAATTTGTTGCCTTCAAGTTTTGGCAACATGTTTAAAGGAAGATAAATTTCGCAACCCATAATAGCATCTGCTTCTGCTTCATCATCGACATCTTCAAATTTCACTCGAAGAAAATCACCTTTATGTAAGTTGCTGTTTTCAATAAAAAATGGAACCAGATTTTTGTTGAATTCAACAAAAACTGATTCCATATCTTCATATAACTCGGGTTCGTCAGTATCTAAATAGATAAGAACTTCTCCTTTGAAACTAAATTTTTTAGCGATTTTGCCTAAGTAGAAACAATCTTCTTTACGCATTATCGCAACAAATTAAGCTTCTGTTTCTTCGCTAGCTTCTTCAGCAGCTGGTGCTTCTTCTACAGCAGGAGTTTCCTCAACTGCAACTTCAGCAACAACCTCTTCGGCAACTTCAGCAACTTCTTCTTCTACAACTTCTGGAGCTTCAGCAGCTTTCAATGCTTCAGCAGCAGCGTTTGCACGTTTTTCGTTTGCAGCAACTTCAGCCTTTAATGCTTTAGCTTTAGCTTCAGCTTGTTTTTTAGACAATCCGTCTTTTTTAGCGTCAACTTTTCCAGCTTTTTCATCAATCCAAGCAGCTAATTTTGCATCAGCTTGTTCTTGAGTCAAAGCACCTTTACGAACTCCACCATCAAGGTGATGTTTCAATAAAGCACCTTTGTAAGAAAGAATTGCTCTAGCAGTATCTGTTGGTTGAGCACCATTGTGTAACCATAGAACCGCTTGGTCAAGGTTTAAATCAATAGTTGCAGGATTGGTGTTTGGATTGTAAGTTCCTAATTTTTCAAGGAATCTACCATCTCTTTTTGCGCGAGCATCAGCCGCTACGATCCAGTAAAATGGTTTTTGTTTTTTACCGTGTCTTTGTAATCTAATTTTTACTGACATAATCTTTTTGATTAAATTTTGAGGTACTCGACCTCGATTAATTAAGGGTGCAAAGATATAAAACTTTTTGATTCAAACTAATAACAAGTTAAAAATTAGTTTTTAATCGATTTTTAGTTAAAAAAAGTAGGTCAATTCACTAAAAAAACTATTTTTGTAATTGTAAAAGACAATTTCAAAATGAAAAAAATAGTTTCCCTTATCGCAATTGTTGCATTATTTACTTCTTGTCAAGAAGATGTACAATTTAATAATCCTGGCTTTCAGGCTTACAGAGATGGTGTTTTATTTAGAGGTATTGATGTAAAAGCTTATAAAGCGACTAATGGGTCAATTACTTTGGTTGGATTAGCTCAAGATGAAGAGATAAATTTAGATGTAGCAAGTTCTAATGTTGGGACTTATTATTTTGGAACTACAAATCAACTGACTAAAGCATTTTATGATTCATCATTTGATAATGTTCAACTTTCTTATGCTACAGATGTAATTTCGGGTCCTGTTGCTTTAATGAGTGCTTCAATGACGTATGGAGGAACTGGTTATGTTGCAGATTGTGTTAAAGTTAACGGAGTATTTGTAGCAAATGGTTCACATCAAACTACTGGAGGTTCTGGTTCTGGATTAACACTTTCAGTTATTACAAATGATGCAGGAACAAGTGATGTGGTTACTGGAGTTAAAGTTGCCTCACCAGGAAATGGATACAAATCAGGCGATGTTATAACCATTAGTGGCGGAGTAAATGCTGCTAAAATTAAAGTTTTAAATGTTCAAGGAAGTAACGGACAAATTGAAATAACAGAAAACACTGGAGAAACAATATCTGGAAACTTTAAGTTTAACGCTATAAAAACAACCGTTAATCCTCTTGGTGGCGATATGGTGAATTTTCAATATGGGACATTCTATAAAGTACCTATTTTACCAGCGCCTTAAGGAATTAAAAAAAATAGTTATAAAACCATTCGTTAATTCGAGTGGTTTTTTTGTTAAAATGAGAATTAAATCCTAATTCATAGTTGTTTACGTTTTAATTAGCGTATCTTTGACAGGAATTTTAAAATAAAATTATGAATATTTTTGTTGGAAGTCTTCCTTGGAGTATTGAGGAAGCAGATTTAAGAGAGTCTTTTGAAGTGTACGGATCGGTTAGTTCTGTTAAAATTATTACTGATAAATTTACTGGAAGAAGTAAAGGTTTCGGTTTTGTTGAAATGGAAAGCGATGAAGAAGCTGAAAAAGCAATTACTGAGTTGAATGGCGCTACTGTAGACGGTCGTACAATTGTAGTAAACAAATCAGAACCAAAACCAGAAGGAGAAAGAAAATCTTTTTCTAACAACCGTCCAAGCGGTGGTGGTTACAATGGTGGTGGAAACTCTCGCGGTGGCGGTAACGGTGGTTACGGTGGCGGAAGCAGAGACAATAATGGTGGTGGAAACAGAGGAAGATACTAGTTTCAAACTAAATTATATATCAAAAACCATTCGAGAATTCGGATGGTTTTTTTGTTTTTGTTAATAACTAAAATTGACAATTTGTTACTTAAAATGTACTTTTGAAAATGTAATTATTAATTAGTTTTTCGCTAATTACTACTCACTTATCACTAATTACTTTCAGATGTATTTAATATTCGATACCGAAACCACCGGATTACCTAAAAGCTGGGCAGCACCAATTTCTGATACAGATAATTGGCCAAGATGTATTCAAATTGCTTGGCAGTTGCACGACGATATGGGAAATCTTGTTGAACATCAAGATTATCTTATCAATCCTGAAGGTTTCAATATTCCGTATGATGCCGAAAGAATTCACGGAATTTCTACCGAATTAGCACAACAACAAGGAATCCAACTCAAAGAAATGTTGGAGAAATTCAATATTGCCTTATCTAAAGCCAAATATATTGTTGGACAAAACGTTGGGTTTGATATCAACATCATGGGTTGCGAGTTCTATCGAATGGGAATTAGTTCTCCAATGTCGCAAATGCCTATTTTAGATACTTGTACCGAAGTTACAGCTTCTCTTTTAAAACTTCCTGGTGGACGTGGCGGAAAATTCAAATTACCTACTTTAACAGAATTACATCAATATCTTTTCAACGAACCATTTGCAGAAGCTCATAATGCAACTGCCGACGTTGAAGCCACAACGCGTTGTTTCTTAGAGTTGATTCGTACCGAAATTTTTACCAAAGAAGAACTCGATGTAGAACCAGAATATTTCGAAGATTTTCAACTTAAAAATCCAAGATCAGTCCAATTAATTGGATTAAAACACATCAATCTTAAAGAAGCTTCTGAACAAATCAGAAAGAAACTTCAAAAAAGTCAAGAGGAAACGGTTCAAACGTCAATTTCGGATGCTGATAAAAAAGATTTCAAACATTCCAAGTTTGCTCATTTACACAACCATTCACAATTTTCAGTTTTACAATCTACCATCGGAATTCCTTCGTTAGTTGCTGCTGCTGCTAAAAATAAAATGCCTGCTGTTGCGATGACTGACACAGGAAATATGATGGGCGCCTTTCATTTTGTAAGCGCTGTAATGAATCATAATAAATCAGTAAAATCCAAAATTGAAGCTGCAATTGAAAACGGTGAAGAACCATCGGATACTGAAATTATTCCTATAGTTGGTTGTGAATTCAATATCTGTGATGATCATAAAGACAGAACCAAAAAGGATAATGGTTATCAAGTTGTTTTCTTGGCAAAGAATAAAAAAGGCTATCACAATTTAGCCAAAATGTCTTCCATAGCATATATCGACGGATTTTATTACGTTCCAAGAATTGATAAATCTGTGGTGGAACAATATAAGGAAGACATCATTGTATTGTCAGGAAATTTATATGGTGAAATTCCCAGTAAAATTTTAAATATAGGTGAAAACCAAGCAGAAGAAGCACTAATATGGTGGAAAGAGCAATTTGGAGATGATTTTTATTTAGAAATCATGCGCCACAATCAAGAGGATGAAAATCGCGTGAATAAAACCTTGATTGCGTTTTCACAAAAGCACAAAGTAAAATTAATTGCCACAAATAATACATATTACGTAAACAAAGAAGATGCCAATGCGCACGATATTTTATTGTGTGTAAAAGACGGCGAAAAACAAGCTACACCAATAGGAAGAGGTCGAGGGTACCGCTACGGATTACCAAATCAGGAATATTATTTCAAATCGGAAGACGAAATGAAAAAATTATTCGCCGATTTGCCCGAAGCCATCATCAATATTCAAGAAATTATTGAAAAAATTGAAACGTATTCTCTATACAGAGATGTACTTCTTCCAAAATATGGTATTCCAGAAGAATTTTTGAATCCAGAAGATGAAGCGGATGGTGGTGTAAGAGGAGAAAATGCCTATTTACGTCACTTAACTATGAATGGCGCGAAAAAAAGATATGGCGAAATCACTCCAGAGATTCAAGAACGTTTGGATTTTGAATTATTGACGATTTCCAATTCAGGATATCCAGGCTATTTCTTGATTGTACAAGATTTCATTGCCGAAGCCAGAAAAATGGACGTTTCGGTTGGTCCAGGTCGTGGATCTGCTGCAGGTTCTGCGGTGGCTTATTGTTTAGGAATTACCAATATTGATCCCATTAAGTATGATTTGCTTTTTGAGAGATTCCTAAATCCAGATAGGGTTTCGATGCCCGATATTGATATCGACTTTGACGATGAAGGTCGTGGTCGCGTTATGGATTATGTAATCAAAAAATATGGTGCCAATCAAGTAGCGCAAATTATTACTTATGGTAAAATGGCAACCAAATCAGCCATTCGTGATACCGCTCGTGTGTTGGATTTACCATTGTTTGAAGCCGATAGAATTGCCAAATTAATTCCAGGAATGATGCCTTCTAAATGGAATTTGGCTCGATTCATTTCAGAAAAAGAAGAAGATGTCAAGAAAGCATTGCGCTCCGATGAATTTGATAGAGTTAAAGAATTAATCGCAATTGCTAATGATGGAGAGTTGTCTGGCGAAACCATTCAACAAGCAAAAATTTTAGAAGGTTCGCTACGAAACACCGGAATTCACGCTTGTGGTGTAATTATTACGCCAAGTGATATTACCAATTTCGTTCCAGTTACTACTGCCAAAGATTCTGAATTATACGTAACCCAATTTGATAACTCGGTTGCAGAAAGTGCCGGATTATTAAAAATGGACTTCTTGGGTTTGAAAACCCTAACGTTAATAAAAGATACCGTCAAATTAGTAAAATATAGAACAGGAATTCAATTAGATCCTGATACTTTTCCAATTGATGATGTCAAAACTTATGAATTGTTCCAAAGAGGTGAAACGGTTGGGATTTTCCAATACGAATCCCCTGGAATGCAAAAATATCTTCGCGATTTAAAGCCTACGGTTTTCGGAGATTTAATTGCGATGAACGCACTTTATCGTCCCGGACCATTGGAATATATTCCGTCTTTCGTTCGAAGAAAAAATGGTGAAGAACCTATTCAATACGATTTAGATGCTTGCGAAGAATATCTAGGCGAAACCTACGGAATTACAGTTTATCAAGAGCAGGTGATGCTTTTGTCGCAATCGTTAGCCAATTTTTCTAAAGGTGATGCCGATGTTTTGCGTAAAGCAATGGGAAAAAAAGACCGACCAACTTTGGATAAAATGAAGCCTAAATTTGTCGAACAAGCAGCAGCAAAAGGTCATGATGCTAAAATTTTAGAAAAAATTTGGAAAGATTGGGAAGCTTTTGCAAGTTATGCCTTTAATAAATCTCACTCCACTTGCTATGCTTGGATTGCTTATCAAACGGCTTATTTAAAAGCGCATTATCCAGCAGAATATATGGCTGCGGTGCTTTCAAATAATATGAACGACATCAAGCAGGTTTCCTTTTTCATGGAAGAATGTAAACGCATGGGATTACAAGTTCTTGGTCCAGATGTTAATGAATCCTATTATAAGTTTACCGTAAACGAAAATAATGCCGTTCGTTTTGGAATGGGAGCGGTTAAAGGAGTTGGAGCCAATGCTGTTGAAACAATTGTTCAAAATAGAAAAGACGCTCCTTACAAATCGATTTTCGATTTAGCTAAAAAAATAGATTTACGTGCTGCCAACAAAAAAGCTTTTGAAAGTCTAGCTTATGCTGGTGGATTTGATGGTTTTCCAAATGTGCATCGAGCACAATATTTTCATATTGAAGGAGAAGGAATCACGTTTTATGAAAAAGCCATGCGTTATGGTTCTAAATTTCAAGAAAATGAAAATTCATCTCAAGTGAGTTTGTTTGGTGAAGCTAGTGATGTGCAAATTTCAGAACCTGTTGTTCCGCCTTGTGAAGAATGGAGTACAATGGAGAAATTAGCCAAAGAAAAAGAAGTTGTTGGAATCTATATTTCAGGACATCCACTTGATGATTACCGATTTGAAATGAATTATTTCTGTAATGCTAAATTGGCTCATTTAAAAAATTTAACTGCTTTAGTTGGGAAAAATCTAACTTTTGCAGGAATTGTAACCAACGTGCAATACAGAACTGGAAAAAACGGAAAAGATTGGGCAATGTTCACGTTAGAAGGTTATGATGAAAGCCACGATTTTAGAATTTTCAACGAAGAATATCTTAAGTTTCGCCATTTCTTAGTAAATAATCAGTTTATATATTTCAAAATTCACGTGAAAGATGGGTGGGTGAATCGTGAAACTGGTAAGAAATCGGATCCTCAAATTAATTTTCAGGACGCAAAATTACTTGCAGATATTTTACCAACATTTGCCAAAAAAATCGCAATTCAATTGGATATTAATGAAGTTCAGCAAAATTTAATGCAAAAGTTGAATGACATTTTTCAAGCCAATAAAGGTGACCATCAAGTCAGTTTTGACGTCGTAGAAATTGAAAAAGTGACTAAAAAAACAGAAGTTGTTCCAGTAAAAGAAATTATTCCAATAGAAAATGATTCGGAAATTGATGTAGATGATTTGGATGTAGCTTCAGAAATGGAAGTTGAAGAAGAAACAATTTTAGAAACAGTTCCAAATATAACGGAAGAAAATCGCGTAGTAACAAGATTGTCAATGCCAAGCAGAAAACTGAAAATCAAAATTTCAAAAGAATTATTAGAAGAATTAGAGCGAATGCAAATTAATTTTAAACTCAACTAATCAATTCTTTCAATTAAAAAATAGCTAAAAGTAATACAAGTTACATTTCATAAGTAAAATGTTTCTTTATCTTTGTGCATCAAAATAATAATATAAAAAACAAAAATATGGCATTAGCAATAACAGATGCTACTTTTGATGAAGTAGTATTAAAATCAGACAAACCAGTAGTAGTAGATTTTTGGGCAGCTTGGTGTGGACCATGTAGAATGGTTGGACCAGTTATTGACGAAATTCACGGAGAATACGAAGGAAAAGCTGTAGTAGGAAAAGTTGACGTTGACGCAAACCAAGAATTTGCTGCAAAATATGGAGTTAGAAATATTCCTACAGTATTAATTTTCCAAAACGGAGAAGTAGTTGGACGTCAAGTAGGTGTTGCTCCTAAAAAAACTTATACAGATGCAATTGATGCATTACTATAATATAAATTGAAAAAGAAATTTTATAGGTCTAACGAAAGTTAGGCCTTTTTTATTTGTTAAAATAATTTTCAAAT
>Ga0187843_10002818_pt1 | contig 10333 bp, 10 predicted proteins | sample SpaLakP09_SKY_43_FD_134516 | JGI IMG/M metagenome (GOLD analysis project Ga0187843, IMG submission 134516) | Oligotrophic lake water microbial communities from Sparkling Lake, Wisconsin, USA - SP09_SKY_43 | ecosystem: Environmental > Aquatic > Freshwater > Lake | place: USA: Sparkling Lake...
AAATATGACAACCGAGTATGATCTGGAAAATATAGCGCCTGCACGGCGAAAAATTCATACCGCTATTACACAACTCTTCACCGAGTATTTGAATCCACAAGAATGCAATGAATTCGAGAGATGTATATACAATGGTGCGATTCGTATAGCAGGTCAGCGGCATGTAGGAAAAGCTTGGTCGCACCCACCCTTTGTAGAGGTTTATACGCAATACGCCAAGCATCTTTCTTCCAACTTTTATCCCAAATCCTATGTTTCCAATACGGAATTATACGACCGCTACAGGGCAGGCGAAATCACATTCAGTGACATCTCAGAGATGGACACATATCAGCTATTTGAATCGCGTTGGGCGCACTCTTTCCAGCAACAGCAGATTCGTGAGAAACGGCAGCTGGAGGGGAACAAGTCCATGGCTACCGACCAATTTCTCTGTACCCGCTGCTTCAAGCGTGAATGTACATACTATGAAATGCAGACGCGTTCGGCAGATGAACCAATGACTATATTTATAACATGTCTCAACTGCGGAAAACACTGGAGGCAGTAAATGGGGCCGCAGCTTAGAATGGAACATTCAACCCCGGCTTCTACCACACAAGTATCTGTGTCAGTAACCACGGTTATCGGTGAGAATAGTCAGGACCCTTTTCCAATGATAGATCGCGCATGGGATGTTTTTGCCGGCAAAGGTATTCGCACCGTTTTTTTCAGTATTGGGAATTCTGAATCTGTGGCCGCAGATCTTGATATCGCAGAAGGCCTTGGATGTCCTGTACATGTAATGCCCTTATCTCCCAAGGATTCCGAAAAGTGGGACGAGGTTTCACGGATTCTAAAGGAGCGAAAGCGCGATGACACATGTGTTCATACCTTTTCGGTAGGTGCGGAGAAAAAGTGGATTCTTCCTAAAAATATTCGTGTTCTTCCAGCTCTTCCTTGGTGGTCGGCCGGCCAACTAGATCTTTCCGATGGGCCTGTAAAAACGGAAGATTGCATGAAGGCCATCACGACAGCCTGCGAGGCAATGAAGTTAAAAGAAGGCTCTGTGCGCATTGATATTCTAAAGATTGATACTCGTTCCTATGCGCCCGGCCTAGAGAAGGCCATCTTGGGCGCGATTTTAAATGCCGGATTCAGGCCTGCGGTCGTTCTTGTCCATTGGTCTGCGAAGCCGGATGTAGATCTCTCTACAACGATTGCAGCGGGTCATCTTCAGAATACAGGGTATCGCCTGATTTCTAAACTTGATAACAAATTCCTCTATTATTTCACGGATAATGACATGTACCAGATCTGTAGCTGGGAAGATAGGTCCTGTATGAATCCTATGTGTAATGCAATTGCTTCTAGTTTGAAACAAAACGTCTCCAAAGAATAAAGGGCTTCGGATGCTGGCAACTTCTCCCATTCAATCGCCCCTTGCTGAAAAACGTCTCACCTTCTCTGCGATAGCAAAGCAGATGATAGGCCGCAGGGCATACACAGATTCTATTTGTAAAAAAATGAGGCCAATCAGTCTATTTCAGACAGTGCAGCATCCCATTACAGTATCATCAAATCGCTAAGGCGCCAATATTCAAACGTCCCGTCGGGCATGGGCCTTTTAATAATATAGGGTAGGCGTCGCTGTTCCAGCTCCAATTTGGCTATATCTAACGGCTTCGTCATGTATTCAGGAACAGCCACAAATGGCATTGCCCCTTCTGCTAACTGATTTGTGCGCGCACCAAGGATCTTTGTGCGCTCATATACAGTCAAGAAGGGTGGACTTCTATGATGAGTGTCTTTATCTAAGGGTGGGGCAGCGGTGAGAGGAACTTCGGGGACTATTGTTTCAGCATAGTCCAGAACGGTTTCTGGGTGGAATTTATAGAGAATATCGAACGGGTCTTCGGCGGTAGGGGCGGCCTGGGCCTCTTCGCCATCCAGTATAATAGTATCGAGAGCATCCTGAAAATCATCCGCCATGTCCATCTCATTCTCCATGTCAGCCATTTTATACCTACTATTGTTGGGCAGACAAAGTTATTAAATTTTACCGTGGCGGCTTCGCAAAATTGAGGGGGCTTATGGACTTGACGTAAAGTATAAGACAGAATGACTACCCCCGAGCCTACTATTTCAGCGACCGAAGATGTGACCATCTATAAATCCTTTGATGAGATGGGTCTACCAGAACAGTTATTGCGTGGAATTTACAGCCACGGTTTTGAGGTTCCCTCTGCGATTCAACAAAAGGGAATTGTCCCTATTAAAGATGGCCTAGATGTTCTGGCACAGGCACAATCAGGAACAGGTAAGACTGGGACATTTACTATCGGATCCCTTTGTAAGATAGATCCCGCCTTGAAGCGGGTCCAGGTCTTGATATTAGTGCCGGTTCGTGAGCTTGCGCAACAAATAGAGACGGTGGCGAAATCCATAAGTGTATATATGGGTATTAGCGTGTATTCTGCCACGGGCGGCACTCCTGTGCGAGAAGACAGTAAGGCCATTGAAAAGGGTTGTCAGTTTCTTATCGGCACACCCGGGCGTATTTATGATTTAATGAACCGCAATGTCTTATCGAGTGAGCATATTCGTGTTCTCATCTTTGATGAGGCCGATCAGATGTTAGAAGATCGTTTCAAAGAGCAAGTGATGTGTATTCTTCAACGCGGTTTCCCAGTCCAAACCAAGATTGCTCTCTTCTCTGCTACGATGGATACGGAGGTGGTTGAAGTTGCCAGTCAATTACTGCGAGACCCTGTGAAGATTCTTGTGAAGCCTCAGGATGTTCCGTTGGATGGTATTAAGCAATATTATATTCCCTTGGACAGCGAGGACTGGAAATATGATGTCCTGTGCGATCTCTATCAGCAATTAAATATCAACCAGGCCTTGATTTATTGTAATAAGAGGCAGCGAGCTGAATGGCTTTCTGAAAAAATGACCGCCGCTGGCTTTCCCCTCTATGTTATTCACGGGGAAATGGATGCGGAGGAGAGAAAGCGGCGTATGAAGGATTTCCGCACAGGTGTTGTTCGTGTAATGATCAGCACGGATATGTTGGCGCGCGGCATTGATGTCCAGCAGGTTAGCTTGGTGATAAACTATGAGCTGCCGACGGTGAAGGAAAATTATATTCACAGAATTGGCCGTGCGGGGAGATTTGGCCGTAAGGGTGTTACCATCAATCTGATTTCCAAGGATGAGGCGCGTGTCCGAGATGAAATACAGGATCATTTCAAGATTACAATGTCCGAGCTACCGAGCGATTTATCAAGCCTAATTCTGTAAAAAAGCGTGTAGAGGTTAGCGTGAAGTATCAAGTAGAACGAATATTTTTTATACATTCACGTGACTTAAATATACCAATAGTATTGTTATATAATGAGTTCACCATACCCACCTAATTCCCTTCTAAAATCGCGTGAAAATCTACAGGCAATCTGTAAAAATCCTCATGAAATCATGAAATATGAAACATTTGATAAATTTCTTTTTGTGCTTTGGACTAATATAAGACGATCTCCTCCAATCTCATTCAAGTATATTATCAATCTGCACGACACTAATTATTCGCTTGGTTACCAAAATATGTTTACGGAGGCAATAATATTAGAACTTATTGAAATTCTAAAAAAAGAATATCCAGGAGTAGATTTTACATATAAAGAAACTGCTGGATATGATGGAACAATAATAGAGAGAATCATTGTTATGGATTGGTCATAGTGCCGGTTTGAAATGCCCACCGGTCTAATATTTTTTACATTACTCCGCGGCTGTCCTATCGCGCACATCGTGTCTACATGTAGGACACGCTACAGATCTTTCAAACCAAGTATCAATACATTCGGTGTGGAATCTATGATCACATGCCCGAATGGCTCTCGCCTCGGATCCGGCTTCCATACGATCCTGGCAAATTGCGCAATTTTCATCGTTGGAATCTACTATTTCTAGCTGAGTTCCAGCTGCAATTTGTGCAGCGGTGGGGCGCACAATAACAGGCTCCATGAGATGTTGTTGTGGAATTCTGACTCCGAATGTGTTTCCAAATATTGTATTTAGCGTGTCCATATTAATAGTATTTCCGTGTATTTCATATCCAGGTTCAAATGCGGCAAGAAGATTTGTCGCGATGCGAGTTATATCGGGTGGCGGCCGCACATTTACGGGGCGAACAGGGGTTTCCATGACGCGCGGTTGAGGGGGAATAGGAGTTTGGGGCACTTGATAAGTAAATGCAGTACGCCCCGAAGAGAAGAGATCAAATTCCCTCCGAACCTGGTTCTGAACATATCTCACCAACTCAACGGAACCGCCGAACTGCTCGGGTGCGCCGTAAAGAATCTCAGGGAAATAGTTATGAAGAGTATCCAAGAAGGAATTATCGTAATGTCTCACGAAGGGCATTTATACCTGGTATGAATGAAATTGAAAGTTCCAATTTTTCCCTAGCTAGCTTCTACAAACACATGGACAAGATACAGCCTACCGCAGATCCATCGAATGGATTCGGAGGGCTTATAAATATGGGTCTTACGTGCTATGGGAATGCTGTCATACAGAATTTAAGGCATTTGTCGAAACTTGTGTGGATTATGGAAGAGGGTAAATATAATACGCTCTTTAAAAAGAAGCCCACAGAGCGTCGCAAAAAGTTACAAGATGTTACATCCGCATTTGCAGAAATTGTACAGTTGATTGGGAAATGTAAGAATGGCCAAAGTGTTCGTCCAGGCACATTCTGGAAGCGTGTTCCTGGGGCAGTCCAGGATACATTGTATGAGCAGTTGGCGAGTAAAATGTGCCACGACAGTCATGAGTTCTTCTTATTCTTGTTTGAGGCGGTTCATGAAGCTACTAGTCAGGACGTGGATATGCGAATTCTGCGCCCTCCTCCCACCACTCCTGAGGAGAAATTGGTTCACGGGGCTCTCAAGGCCTGGCAAGATACATTCACAAAGGAATACAGTCCTCTTGTCCACATGTTCTATGGAATGTTTCATCAGAAGACAGAATGCCAGGAATGTAAGAATGTATCGCATCGTTGGGAGGCCTTTAATGCGTTGAAAGTGCCTGTGCCACAGGAGGGTGCGAATTTCAACCTCATGGATGCTCTGCGGGAAGACATGGTAGCAGAGGATATTGAAGAGTATGTATGCGAGGTTTGCGGGCCTCCGAGGCGCGCGGCCAAGAAGACGATGAGTATTTGGCGAATGCCATTGGCTCTTGTTATTACGCTGAAGCGCTTTACGAATGATGGAAAGAAGATTCATACCGCTTTGGCACCGCTTCCTGCGATTATAGATTTCACTCCGTATTTCTCAAAAGAGAGTCCTGAAATTCTGGGGGAGACCCGCTATACCCTACGAGGTATGGTGGATCACCATGGTCCGCCCAGCTTTGGGCATTATACGGCACAGTGCCGACATTTGGGGAATGATAAATGGTATACATACGACGATGAGAATACGCGAGATATGTCTGGAGCTGATTTCGGTAGATCCAACTATATGCTCTTCTTGGAACGTCATACGGGGTCTTAGAGCGGAGGAAACCGCTATTTTTTACAAGATGTCGGCGAATCCACGGAGTCGATACGCCTCCATCTTTTTACAAGATGTCGGCGAATCCACGGAGTCGATACGCCTCCATGTTTTTACAACATGTCGGCGAATCCCTCGACATGTCCACTCTTCACAAACACCGTCTGTACACGCCCCAAAAACCCATGTTCCTCTTCCACCCGGAAATGAATATGTGGCTCCAGTCGCCCCTTGAATGGCACGGTATAAGCTTGAGGAGGTCCGCGGAAACGCAGAATAGCGTGTCCGCTCGTATCAGCAGTCACAACCCCCGAGTTCTCAAACTCGGCATACGCCACCTCGGGTGTCGGAAGATCCTTCCCCTGATTTGGGTCAGGTTCTGCCGCCCAATAGACAACTTTTGCCCCGGGGCGTGTTCGGACAGTCACTTGGTCATTCGCATTCTGGGGCGTTTTCACGCTCATGGCTCCTGCAGGGAGAACTGTCTCTCCTAAAAACGGCAAATACATATCCCGCTGAAACAAAAGAGGAATTGCGGCGAGGCCAATGACAATATAGAGCCATCTCGCATACTTCAAAGGCAGAACCATACGCACCAAATTCGTATCTGCCAGACCCACCGCCAGCCAATTAATACTTCCCAGAAGAATTAAAAATACTACCAACATATACAGTTTTTTCTGATAATACATCTTTGTAGAGCTATCCATCTTTCTATATACTCTATAGAAATGAGTGCATGTGCTCTACGCCGATGGGGATCAGGAACGCCTTGTGTCCGTGATTCTACCCCTGCTGAAAAGGAAATGTCCCAAAAGCTTAACGAGATGCGTGCCGAACGTGAGAAACAGGATTTCATGTGGCATACTGCCAGCGCGGAGAAACAGAAACAGACACAGATCCAACCTTCAAACTCCCCCCACATTCAAAAATAAACAGATTGTCCGCATAGAATAGATGCCGAGTCCCAAGGGATCTGAATCCATTGTGGGAATACCAGAAAAAAGAGGCAAAAAGAATGTATATATGCATCTAGGCCATGCCGGTGATTTAGTGGAAACTCTCCCAGTCCCGAAAGGCTGTGTATATGTTACATTCACGCTCTGTGGCGAAATCTCCAAAGACTCCTATCGCATTCTAAAAGCGTTTGAAGATCCCGCCATCCGAGATTTGCTAAAAGATCCCGTAAAACACATTGTGCGACTTACGGAATATTTTGGAAGCTCCCTTCATGTTCATTATCCTGAGGCAGAAGACCCCACCAGTCGCACCTATTTCAATACAAAATACAAACCCTTTCTTAGCCACGATGTAAAAGATCATCCGATTTGTTTTGCGAAAAAGTCTGGGCTGTATCGCCTTGGAGATCTCGCCACATATAAAGTCCCAGCTGCATTGATATCTTCAGAAGTTCATGCCGATATACGCCCCTACACGGCATCTTTTCCCTGCGATGATCTCCAAGAGTCTGCCCTAAAATACGTGTATAAAGGCAGCCTTTATCCTACAATGGAACAGATTCTTACAGAGTTTGATTCTGCCGAGAAATCACTGACATTTCAGAAAATGAATCAGATTATGAAGAAATATAAGTATACACAGGCATGGGCTTTTGAAAAATACCCCGGTGTTCACTATAATTTCGTATGTAGAGGACATGCCCACAAGGAAGAAAATATCAAAAATTCCCCCATACTTCGCCGAAGAAGAAACTCATTGAACGCGGCGAAGAAACTCATGTCCAAACGCACTACCCGCCGCGCCTAAGTATACATTCTCTGTACGGACGCATCCACGGGGCTCTTTTTCTTTAAGAATAGATCCACATGTGTCTTTTTGAGAACAAAGGGTAGCTGGAAGTCGGCTATATGGAATGGCAAGTCCTTCGCATTGAAGATACGCAACATGTTGATCTTCTGTGTTATTGCCTCAATACAGCGCTTTAACTCGCGCACACCCTTCTCTTCATTCGCATATTCCTGGATGATGTATTCTATTACATCGGACGTGACAGCAACCTTCTCATTCAAGGCCACCTCGCTCAATGCGGTAGGCAATAGGAAGTTCTCTGCAATGGCGAGTTTGTCCTTCTTGGAATAGCCATCGAGCTGGATCACAACCATACGGTCCATAAGAACACGGTCAATCTTTGTCAAATCGTTCGCAGAGAAGGAGAATAGGACCTTGCTCAAATCCAAGGGGATTCCTGATAAATACTTGTCCTCAAACTCATTGTTCTGAACGGAATCTGTAAGATGCACCAACAAGTTCTGGACCTCCTCGCCCTTTGGAGTGGCGCTTATCTTATCGAGCTCATCAAACATCAGAACCATCGACATGGATTTCGCCGCCACAAGGGAATTCACAATCTTTCCACAATGAGACCCCTCATAGACGACCTGATGACCCGTATACGTGCTGGCATCTGAATCGCCACCGAGCGAAATGAACTGGAATGGCCATCCAAGCGATTTAGCAATACCATTTTTAATCAAACTCGTCTTTCCAATTCCGGGTGGGCCGGCCAATAACAGCGATAATCCAGCGGCCGAAGGATTTGTAATCTTACTTGCAATAAACTGGAGAATCTGAATCTTTGCCTCGTGCTGGCCGTATATGGCCTCGCCTAAATAGCGCCTCGCCTTCTCCATAAACGCAGAACATGACTCTTGTCCATCGGACAACTTTACAGGAATGTCCCTGTAGATTCCAAGAGGCAATGAAGAGAACTTTTCCAGCCACGCCCGCTGTTTAAAGTATTCGCCAGATCCAGGATCCATGGACTGTAATGTATTGTAGCGGGAAAGAACCATCGACTGAATCTCAGGGCTAATGTTCATGGAAAGTATCTTGAACATCATGGACTGGGAATTAGGATCTGTGGAAGGCTTTCGGTCGAGCGCCTTTAGAATGCTGGCCTTCCGCTCAGGAGTCTGGCGCTTGAACTCGTCAATCTGATCGTCTATACCACCCTCCTCTTGCTGACTTGTAAGGAGCTTCACGAATTGTTTAACATCGGCGGATTCTTTCTTCATATTGTGTCGCTTGGGTATCATGCGATCTTCTCCCTCGTCGCCCCCAAAACTGATAATAAGACCGCCGCCGTGAGGACCCTCCTCTTCTTCGTATTCACTGTCATCCTCATCATATTCATCCTCATCTTCTTCCTCCTCGGACATCTCAGCCTTCTCGGCCTTCTCAGCCTTCTTTTTGGGTAAGAATCCAGTCCGCCGGACCTTCGGGGATTCCTCTTCCTCCTCGGACATTTCGGACTTTTCAGCCCTCTTTTTGGGTAAGAATCCAGTCCGCCGCTTCTTTGGTGCGTCTTCCTCCTCGGTCTCGGACTCCTCCATCTTCTTTTTAAGAATTCGTTGAATTTTTTGCCCCGCTTTTTGCCCAGCACGCCTCACAGAACGACGAACCTCCTCTGTTAGCTTTGACTCATCACTCGGTGTATCCTCTTCGGACATGAAACTTTCCTCTGAATCACTGTAGGCAATGAGTCCACGAATATTTCCACGGCTATCGACACTATCGTCATCATTCCCACCTGCTCCACCCCTACGCTTCGTAGAGGGCTTCTTATCCGGGGCGGCCGCGGCTGCGGCCTTCTTCCCCTGGCGATTATTTGGCATTCTAGGAGAATCTGTGTTTTTCATTCGGCTGTAAAAAACGTTTCACATGCGCGCCAGGTTCCAATTTTTTGAACGCCCGCCGCAACATCACGCCGTCAAGTTATCTTTAATATCCATCAGAATGAATCGCGCCTTTTGGGAAAGACTCACATACACATCTTTATTTGCGATCATATGATGAATAGTCTCACCCGATATAGTTAATAGTGCGTTGCGCGCAGATATGAAGAAGGGTGATGATTTCTTCTTTAAAACGCGCGACATTCTCAAAAGGCAGTCTGTATAATCTTCAATCAGCGTTTTCTTATCGGGTATCGCCGCATACTTTACCATAAGATCCGTCAGCTTCCGAAACGTCTGTTCCAGGTTTGATAAGTCCATAATCTCTAGGGCGGCCAGTTCTGCCAAGAATTGACTATAGCCCTGCCGATAGACTTTATCGCGATTCTTCTCCACGAATTTGTCATATTCATCACCGCCCTCAGGGACTTCCTCCACGTCTTCAAAGATTTCCAGATAATTGGCCTGTAATTTGTGCATCTCTTCTAAAATGACCTTGTAGCGCACAGAAATCTCCGCTAACAGCTTTGCATACAGGGAGCAAAAGTTCTCCTCGGAGGCCGCCTTCTTAAATACCAGAAGCATGAACTGACGAACCATTTCCCCAAGATCTGGCTCCCCAGATCCAAGAATTTGATAGAGAAAGTCTCGCACATCTTTATACGTGGCCCCACTGAATTTGTTGAGTTTTGAAAGAATAATATTATTCAGAATCTTATCATTGACTGGCTGCGATGAATTCTTAAATCGGGACTGATATCTGGATGAAGAGAATGAACCTCCGGGACTTGCGCTACCTGGAGAGCTACATGTACTCGTGAATGACCGTGATGAACCGCTTTTATGAAGGGGTGATAATGGTATAGAAGAACTACTCTGATTCCGAAATAGGGGTCTAGAGGCCTGAGAATTAGCCCCCGCAGCCCCTCTTCTCCAATCTACACTCCCTGTCCCTGGAAGATCACAGAGATCTTTCAACCCCCCTACGGCAGAAGAAACTGTACTAGAAGCCGGTCCTACAGAGGACTGTTTATCCAACAGTCCGCGAATTATTTCAATGCTGGTTGACATTCTGGTTTATATATATCATACCACCTT
>Ga0187843_10002822_pt1 | contig 10324 bp, 2 predicted proteins | sample SpaLakP09_SKY_43_FD_134516 | JGI IMG/M metagenome (GOLD analysis project Ga0187843, IMG submission 134516) | Oligotrophic lake water microbial communities from Sparkling Lake, Wisconsin, USA - SP09_SKY_43 | ecosystem: Environmental > Aquatic > Freshwater > Lake | place: USA: Sparkling Lake...
AGCTAACCGATACATTGAAGCACTAATATCAATTAAACGTGCATTATATTTTGACCCCCAAGATGCATTTTCAAATAATAACTACTCGTTACTTTTAGCATATACTTCCAATTATGAAGAAGTGTGTAAATTTAGCAATAATGCATTACATCATGCTCGATTAGACTCGATTAAGAATGCAGTAATTTGGGAAACACGCCTATACACTTGGATATACCATCCTGATTTAAGCGCTGCGGAAATATGTCAGGAGCATCTTAAGTGGGGTAATGAGTATGTAGATATTAATAAAAATAATTTTTCTTCTCACGATATTAATGTCGATCGCCGATTAAGAATAGGCTACGTATCGCCAGACTTTAGAGGCCATACTTGCCGTTTTTACTTTGAACCGTTATTTTCATCACACGATCACAATAGATTTGAGGTGTTTGCCTACTCAAATGTTTTGCTAGAAGACGAGCACACTGAACGAATGAAACCTTATTTTGATAAGTGGAGAGATATTCTTAATCTTTCTGACGTGGAAGCTGCCGAATTAATTCAAAATGACAAAATAGATATTTTGATAGATGGTTGTGGGCACATGACGCGTACTCGTTTAGGTATATTTTCTCATAAACCATCCCCTATTCAAGTTACATGGCTAGGATCAGCATGGACAACTGGACTTCCTCAGATGGACTATGTATTATTTGACCCCTACATGGCCCCAAATGGGACGATTGCCAGCGAAAAAATAATTCATTTACCAAGAACTTGGGCGGCTTTTAGGCCAGGAGAAAGAGCAATTACCTCCGAGGTAAATAAGTTGCCTGCATTAACAAATGGATATATTACTTTTGGATATACTGGAAGAACAGAGCGGTTGAATTACAGGGTTTTCCTAGTATGGGGGCGTATTTTGAAACGTCTTCCCCAAGCTCGATTAATAATAGATTACAAGCCGTTCGATGACTCAATTACACGTGAATATTACTTTAAGTTTTTGGATAAACACGGAGTTGACTCAAATCGAGTTCTTCTACGCAATAGCTCAAATATCTTCAAAGGTCTGGGAGATATTGACATTCTGTTAGACAGCTTTCCTCACAGTGGAGGGACGATGTTGTTTGATGCTCTTTGGATGGGAGTGCCAGCGGTGACCTTGGCTAGTAGTCGTCCTGTAGGTCGAATCGGTACGAGCCTAATGACAAATCTAGGCTTACCAGATTGGGTGGCTAAAGATGAGCAAGAGTATGAAGACAAGGCCGTAGCGTTTGCTCTTGAATTTGCAGCTTTAGAAAACTTGAGATGTGGGATGAGGGCCCGAATGCAAAGAAGCCCTGTAATGGATGAAAAAGGGTTCGCGCAAGATGTGGAGGCTGCATTTATTAACATGTGGCATATTTGGTTAGATTCTTTGTCCGACGTCAGCAAGTGTGATACAAATAGGGGTACTTGATTAAATGAGTATTTTGGTTCGTCTTTCAACCTAAGGAGTGAGAAGTAGAATTTTTCATTGGAAGAAGTTCTATATGGAGAATGCCACCAAAGGCGAAATTTAAAATAGAAAAACCCTCACTATATGCTTCGCCTAACAAATTATTCCTATTCAGAACTATTATTTTTGAATCCAGAATTGATACATACCAATAAACGTATCTGGATTTTCTTCTTCGTAAAGATGCCACTGCTCAAGATTAGTTGCTGACATATCATTTAAAAAGGATTTATTGTAGGTTTGAATTGTAGAACTATCAATTTCGAATCCTAAGAAAGTTAATTCGTGATCTTTAAAAAATCTATCAAGAGTACGTAAATTCATACGGTGTTCTTGAACATGAAAAAGATGATCACGGCAGGCACTGGTACTAAAGAAATCTGTACTACTGGTTGCAAATCCATAATTTTCAGAATTTTTCAATCTGAGCAAATCATTCCGATAACCTCGGATGTCTTGGGAGGATGAGCCAATACCGGCCGAACTGATCAAGTTGCGAACCCTAACAATGTCTCGCCTTGCTAGTTCACTGTAGAACCCAAGTCGCATAACACCGTGAGGACGAAGCAACGATAAAAGAACTTCCCAGCCTTCAAAGGGGTTCTCAAGATGGTGTAGCACGCCTGACGATTCAATAACATCAAACGTACGACCGAGCGAATTTAACTTTAAAAGATCAGCTTGAGCGTACTCAATTGATTCAATATCTAGTTCTTCTGTTTTTCTCTTTGCATAACTCAGACTTGCCATACTTAAATCAACTGCTAAAATTTTTGCCCCCTTGATTGTTTGCGATGTCCCAATTGAGTGTTGCCCTGTGCCACATCCAGCAACAAGTATTTCCGGATTCCTGTCCTCGTCCAGACGTTGAAAACATGCAGAAGGAAATTTACTTTGGATGTATGAATTAAAGTACTTTTTGTTTGAATCTTTTGGCAAGCGGGTCCATCTAGGGTAGGGATTTTCTTCATACTGACTTTGAACCTTCAAAGAAACATGATTTTCTATGTTCGTCAGACTAAGGATTGATTTACGTAAATCTAATTCCTCTAATGGTTCTTGTATTTGTTGCACCAAGACGCTATAAATATCACTTGAATAATTTTTCCGTAGTAATTTTTCTGCACCTGTGATTGAGTAAAGCGGAAAAAAACAAGCAACGGCTATGACCCAAGCTGAGGGAATGCTTTGATCCTCTTCTAATGCTTTTGATAGTAGATCCCGTAGGTTCTGTGAACTGTCAATTTCGTCTGTAGTTTGAAAATAAACATATTCATTGATAAAACATTGCTGAGCAATCGCGCAGTACAAAGAGGCTACATCATCTGATTCACCTTCTTTCAATAAGAGTGATGATGCAACTTTAAGCAAATGTGTACGAAGAGTACAAAAAAATGCCTCCAACTGATGATCTGGAATTGGCGCTGATGTCAGCATCGCTTGCACAAGAGAAGAACAATCAAATTCTTTCTCTGTAATTGAACTCAAAAGACTTTCGTCTAATTGAGCCCCATCGATATTTTTCTTTGATTGATTCAAAATCTGTGAGAATTCTTTATTTGAACTTAATAATCTTATTGCAAACGGCATTACATCTGCAGGTCTACCCCATGGTTCAAGAAGTGCAGTAATGACTAATTGAGATAACGAGAGATCCCAAGTTTGAATTTTTACTTTCTTTGAGATAGCTATAAATAAATTCTTTGCTAAAGTGGTGGGTTTTATTCTTATAGATTTAATTGCTGCATTAAATGCGTCTTCTAGTCTGCCAAGTTCTCGCAGTGTGATGCCCAAGTTGCTAAGGGCTTCTGCATAGTCTGGTTTAATTTCAATCGCTTTGTTGTAGCTTGCCTCAGCATCTTCTAGTCTGCCAAGTTGTTTCAGAGTGTTACCCAAGTTGCTATGCGCATCTGCGTGGTCTGGCTTGATCGCAATCGCTTTGCTGTAACTTGCCTCAGCCTCTCTTAGTCTGCCAAGTTCTTGTAGCGTGTTACCCAAGTTGCTATGCGCGTTTGCGTAGTCTGGCTTGATCGCAATCGCTTTTTTATAGCTTGTCTCAGCATCTTCCAGTCTGCCCAGTTTTTGCAGTGTGATGCCCAAGTTGCTATGCGCTTCTGCATAGTGTGGCCTGGTGGCAATCGCTTTTTTGTGGCTTGTCTCAGCATCTTCTAGTCTGCCAAGTTCTTGCAGTGTGATGCCCAAGTTGTTGTGCACTTCTGCATCATTGGGTGAAATCTCCAATACTTTTTTATTGGCGATCACTGAGTCATTTAATTTACCTGTTTGTTGAAACAGCGCGCCAAGTACTTTCCATCCAAATGGATGATTTGGGTAGTGTTCCGTTAGGGTTTTGGCTAAAGTTTTTGCAAGATCGTATCGTCCCTTTTTGTAGTGTTCGAGCAGGTTATTTAAGTCAATTTCTGGCGGATTTTGGGTCGGATTCAGATTTATTAAATTTCTTGGTAAATTTTTCCCTTTTTCGCTTTTTATAGAAACTTTTTTTCTCTGTTGTGTATAGGTTTGGGATTTATTTTTTGATGATATTTCAGAGCTTTGTGCCAATAAACTTGTTGTCAATTTTGCTTCTAAGACCTTAACCTTCTCTCCCGTCAGCCCCATCTTCCTTCCTTGCTCAAGAACACTTTTGGCGCTGTCGAGTTGATTTGTCTTAATGAGCGCATCAATGTAGCTGACCCAAAACTGTCCTTGGTTTGGGTTGGCCTCTAGGGCTGTTTTAAATAGGGGTAAAGCGAGTTCTGTCTTGTCCAAGGAAACGGCAAGAACGCCTAGGTTATGGTTCGCGTCTGGGTGCTTGGGCTGAGCTGCAAGGATGGCTCTGTACAGACCTTCAGCGTCCTGAAGTTTCCCCGCCTTGTGCGCCTCAATAGCTTGTTGTAGCGCTTGCTCGATCGTTAGATCCATAGTAACTTTACGCCAAAAAAGAATTAAAAATTGATATAAACCAGTATTGAAGTCATAAGAAAATTTTCTCATATCTGCAACAAGGATAGGCTGAGGTTGCTGTTCCTTAACTATCCTTAAATCACTTTTAATTGCTTAAGAGATATGTAAAATAACAATAGCACTATTTAACTATTAACAACATCAAAATCGATAACATTGATTTCGACACTGACAAACTCTCAGACGAAGCTAAGGCACAATTGATAAGCTTGTAGTTTTGCGACCAAGAACTGGCCCGTTTGCAAGCCAAATCTGCTGCCTTGCAAACCGCCGGCACAAATCCAAGCCGAGTCCTCGTCTAGTTTCCATTTGGTGAAGGGCGTCAACCTTCACATGGCGAATGATGAAGCCCCCGTATGCTGGCGGTGGGCTTGCCACAGGATTGCTGTCGGCCGCAAAGTACAATTTCGCTACGTTAAAAGCCGGTTAGGTTGCAAACCAGTTCGGCGGCCAAGAACAGGCGTGAGTTGCACCAATAATTGAAAGCGTAGGTATGCGAGCCGTTAGTCTAAATGTAGTGAAATTTGGTTTTCTTTTATTACTTGCATCCTGTGGTGGGAGTGATGGCTTTCAGCCGTCTGTATCGCAAGTTCAGGGGACAACGCTGCGTTATGGCCAAGAGGCGGTGATCTTGGTCGCAGGAAAATACATGCGATCCGATATGGTGGCAGAAACTGGAACTTGTTCCGGACCAGCGTTTCGCGCTAACAGTGGGCCCACTGTTAGCGCGAAACGCTGGTCCGGAACAAGTTCCAGTTTCTGCCACCATATCGGATCGCATGTATTTTCCTGCGACCAAGATCACCGCCTCTTGGCCATAACGCAGCGTTGTCCCCTGAACTTGCGATACAGACGGCTGAAAGCCATCACTCCCACCACAGGATGCAAGTAATAAAAGAAAACCAAATTTCACTACATTTAGACTAACGGCTCGCATACCTACGCTTTCAATTATTGGTGCAACTCACGCCTGTTCTTGGCCGCCGAACTGGTTTGCAACCTAACCGGCTTTTAACGTAGCGAAATTGTACTTTGCGGCCGACAGCAATCCTGTGGCAAGCCCACCGCCAGCATACGGGGGCTTCATCATTCGCCATGTGAAGGTTGACGCCCTTCACCAAATGGAAACTAGACGAGGACTCGGCTTGGATTTGTGCCGGCGGTTTGCAAGGCAGCAGATTTGGCTTGCAAACGGGCCAGTTCTTGGTCGCAAAACTACAAGCTTATCAATTGTGCCTTAGCTTCGTCTGAGAGTTTGTCAGTGTCGAAATCAATGTTATCGATTTTGATGTTGTTAATAGTTAAATAGTGCTATTGTTATTTTACATATCTCTTAAGCAATTAAAAGTGATTTAAGGATAGTTAAGGAACAGCAACCTCAGCCTATCCTTGTTGCAGATATGAGAAAATTTTCTTATGACTTCAATACTGGTTTATATCAATTTTTAATTCTTTTTTGGCGTAAAGTTACTATGGATCTAACGATCGAGCAAGCGCTACAACAAGCTATTGAGGCGCACAAGGCGGGGAAACTTCAGGACGCTGAAGGTCTGTACAGAGCCATCCTTGCAGCTCAGCCCAAGCACCCAGACGCGAACCATAACCTAGGCGTTCTTGCCGTTTCCTTGGACAAGACAGAACTCGCTTTACCCCTATTTAAAACAGCCCTAGAGGCCAACCCAAACCAAGGACAGTTTTGGGTCAGCTACATTGATGCGCTCATTAAGACAAATCAACTCGACAGCGCCAAAAGTGTTCTTGAGCAAGGAAGGAAGATGGGGCTGACGGGAGAGAAGGTTAAGGTCTTAGAAGCAAAATTGACAACAAGTTTATTGGCACAAAGCTCTGAAATATCATCAAAAAATAAATCCCAAACCTATACACAACAGAGAAAAAAAGTTTCTATAAAAAGCGAAAAAGGGAAAAATTTACCAAGAAATTTAATAAATCTGAATCCGACCCAAAATCCGCCAGAAATTGACTTAAATAACCTGCTCGAACACTACAAAAAGGGACGATACGATCTTGCAAAAACTTTAGCCAAAACCCTAACGGAACACTACCCAAATCATCCATTTGGATGGAAAGTACTTGGCGCGCTGTTTCAACAAACAGGTAAATTAAATGACTCAGTGATCGCCAATAAAAAAGTATTGGAGATTTCACCCAATGATGCAGAAGTGCACAACAACTTGGGCATCACACTGCAAGAACTTGGCAGACTAGAAGATGCTGAGACAAGCCACAAAAAAGCGATTGCCACCAGGCCACACTATGCAGAAGCGCATAGCAACTTGGGCATCACACTGCAAAAACTGGGCAGACTGGAAGATGCTGAGACAAGCTATAAAAAAGCGATTGCGATCAAGCCAGACTACGCAAACGCGCATAGCAACTTGGGTAACACGCTACAAGAACTTGGCAGACTAAGAGAGGCTGAGGCAAGTTACAGCAAAGCGATTGCGATCAAGCCAGACCACGCAGATGCGCATAGCAACTTGGGTAACACTCTGAAACAACTTGGCAGACTAGAAGATGCTGAGGCAAGCTACAACAAAGCGATTGAAATTAAACCAGACTATGCAGAAGCCCTTAGCAACTTGGGCATCACACTGCGAGAACTTGGCAGACTAGAAGACGCATTTAATGCAGCAATTAAATCTATAAGAATAAAACCCACCACTTTAGCAAAGAATTTATTTATAGCTATCTCAAAGAAAGTAAAAATTCAAACTTGGGATCTCTCGTTATCTCAATTAGTCATTACTGCACTTCTTGAACCATGGGGTAGACCTGCAGATGTAATGCCGTTTGCAATAAGATTATTAAGTTCAAATAAAGAATTCTCACAGATTTTGAATCAATCAAAGAAAAATATCGATGGGGCTCAATTAGACGAAAGTCTTTTGAGTTCAATTACAGAGAAAGAATTTGATTGTTCTTCTCTTGTGCAAGCGATGCTGACATCAGCGCCAATTCCAGATCATCAGTTGGAGGCATTTTTTTGTACTCTTCGTACACATTTGCTTAAAGTTGCATCATCACTCTTATTGAAAGAAGGTGAATCAGATGATGTAGCCTCTTTGTACTGCGCGATTGCTCAGCAATGTTTTATCAATGAATATGTTTATTTTCAAACTACAGACGAAATTGACAGTTCACAGAACCTACGGGATCTACTATCAAAAGCATTAGAAGAGGATCAAAGCATTCCCTCAGCTTGGGTCATAGCCGTTGCTTGTTTTTTTCCGCTTTACTCAATCACAGGTGCAGAAAAATTACTACGGAAAAATTATTCAAGTGATATTTATAGCGTCTTGGTGCAACAAATACAAGAACCATTAGAGGAATTAGATTTACGTAAATCAATCCTTAGTCTGACGAACATAGAAAATCATGTTTCTTTGAAGGTTCAAAGTCAGTATGAAGAAAATCCCTACCCTAGATGGACCCGCTTGCCAAAAGATTCAAACAAAAAGTACTTTAATTCATACATCCAAAGTAAATTTCCTTCTGCATGTTTTCAACGTCTGGACGAGGACAGGAATCCGGAAATACTTGTTGCTGGATGTGGCACAGGGCAACACTCAATTGGGACATCGCAAACAATCAAGGGGGCAAAAATTTTAGCAGTTGATTTAAGTATGGCAAGTCTGAGTTATGCAAAGAGAAAAACAGAAGAACTAGATATTGAATCAATTGAGTACGCTCAAGCTGATCTTTTAAAGTTAAATTCGCTCGGTCGTACGTTTGATGTTATTGAATCGTCAGGCGTGCTACACCATCTTGAGAACCCCTTTGAAGGCTGGGAAGTTCTTTTATCGTTGCTTCGTCCTCACGGTGTTATGCGACTTGGGTTCTACAGTGAACTAGCAAGGCGAGACATTGTTAGGGTTCGCAACTTGATCAGTTCGGCCGGTATTGGCTCATCCTCCCAAGACATCCGAGGTTATCGGAATGATTTGCTCAGATTGAAAAATTCTGAAAATTATGGATTTGCAACCAGTAGTACAGATTTCTTTAGTACCAGTGCCTGCCGTGATCATCTTTTTCATGTTCAAGAACACCGTATGAATTTACGTACTCTTGATAGATTTTTTAAAGATCACGAATTAACTTTCTTAGGATTCGAAATTGATAGTTCTACAATTCAAACCTACAATAAATCCTTTTTAAATGATATGTCAGCAACTAATCTTGAGCAGTGGCATCTTTACGAAGAAGAAAATCCAGATACGTTTATTGGTATGTATCAATTCTGGATTCAAAAATAATAGTTCTGAATAGGAATAATTTGTTAGGCGAAGCATATAGTGAGGGTTTTTCTATTTTAAATTTCGCCTTTGGTGGCATTCTCCATATAGAACTTCTTCCAATGAAAAATTCTACTTCTCACTCCTTAGGTTGAAAGACGAACCAAAATACTCATTTAATCAAGTACCCCTATTTGTATCACACTTGCTGACGTCGGACAAAGAATCTAACCAAATATGCCACATGTTAATAAATGCAGCCTCCACATCTTGCGCGAACCCTTTTTCATCCATTACAGGGCTTCTTTGCATTCGGGCCCTCATCCCACATCTCAAGTTTTCTAAAGCTGCAAATTCAAGAGCAAACGCTACGGCCTTGTCTTCATACTCTTGCTCATCTTTAGCCACCCAATCTGGTAAGCCTAGATTTGTCATTAGGCTCGTACCGATTCGACCTACAGGACGACTACTAGCCAAGGTCACCGCTGGCACTCCCATCCAAAGAGCATCAAACAACATCGTCCCTCCACTGTGAGGAAAGCTGTCTAACAGAATGTCAATATCTCCCAGACCTTTGAAGATATTTGAGCTATTGCGTAGAAGAACTCGATTTGAGTCAACTCCGTGTTTATCCAAAAACTTAAAGTAATATTCACGTGTAATTGAGTCATCGAACGGCTTGTAATCTATTATTAATCGAGCTTGGGGAAGACGTTTCAAAATACGCCCCCATACTAGGAAAACCCTGTAATTCAACCGCTCTGTTCTTCCAGTATATCCAAAAGTAATATATCCATTTGTTAATGCAGGCAACTTATTTACCTCGGAGGTAATTGCTCTTTCTCCTGGCCTAAAAGCCGCCCAAGTTCTTGGTAAATGAATTATTTTTTCGCTGGCAATCGTCCCATTTGGGGCCATGTAGGGGTCAAATAATACATAGTCCATCTGAGGAAGTCCAGTTGTCCATGCTGATCCTAGCCATGTAACTTGAATAGGGGATGGTTTATGAGAAAATATACCTAAACGAGTACGCGTCATGTGCCCACAACCATCTATCAAAATATCTATTTTGTCATTTTGAATTAATTCGGCAGCTTCCACGTCAGAAAGATTAAGAATATCTCTCCACTTATCAAAATAAGGTTTCATTCGTTCAGTGTGCTCGTCTTCTAGCAAAACATTTGAGTAGGCAAACACCTCAAATCTATTGTGATCGTGTGATGAAAATAACGGTTCAAAGTAAAAACGGCAAGTATGGCCTCTAAAGTCTGGCGATACGTAGCCTATTCTTAATCGGCGATCGACATTAATATCGTGAGAAGAAAAATTATTTTTATTAATATCTACATACTCATTACCCCACTTAAGATGCTCCTGACATATTTCCGCAGCGCTTAAATCAGGATGGTATATCCAAGTGTATAGGCGTGTTTCCCAAATTACTGCATTCTTAATCGAGTCTAATCGAGCATGATGTAATGCATTATTGCTAAATTTACACACTTCTTCATAATTGGAAGTATATGCTAAAAGTAACGAGTAGTTATTATTTGAAAATGCATCTTGGGGGTCAAAATATAATGCACGTTTAATTGATATTAGTGCTTCAATGTATCGGTTAGCT
>Ga0187843_10002823_pt1 | contig 10324 bp, 8 predicted proteins | sample SpaLakP09_SKY_43_FD_134516 | JGI IMG/M metagenome (GOLD analysis project Ga0187843, IMG submission 134516) | Oligotrophic lake water microbial communities from Sparkling Lake, Wisconsin, USA - SP09_SKY_43 | ecosystem: Environmental > Aquatic > Freshwater > Lake | place: USA: Sparkling Lake...
GCATCCTTTCCTGCGTAAACTCCAGTGGCTCCGATACCATTCCTAGTAAAAAGACGATTCCCTTTCTGATTAATAATCACCCTTGAGCCCGCGGCCAAAACCACATTGGGATACTTTTGCAAAGCTTGCACCTGCCGTTGCAAGCAGTCCGGCACCAAAACATCGTCTGCACAAAGAAGCTTCAAATAAGTTCCTCTTGCCTTCATAATTGCGGAATTCCAATTCTCAACCATAGAGTAGTTGGCGGGATTAAGAATAAGCTGGACTCGCGGATCAGAATTCCGGTTTACGATTTCATTGATCAATCGCCGAGGTTCCGGTTGGGATGCACCGTTTGCAATAACCAGCTCAAAATTACCATAGGTCTGTGTCAAAACGCTAACGATGGCTTCATCAAGGAATCGGGTCACATTGTGGACTGGTATACAGACAGAGACCAATGACGGATTCATACTTGATTTAGCCACTTAAACCCGTTCTTGGAACACATTTTACAGGCTCTACCTGAATTCTTACCTGCATGCTAACTCAGAGATTCGATCTCCTTCATTAACTCAAGCAAGTACTACGCCCGCGGAACCCTAAATCCCCATTACTTGTCGGTAGTTTCCCAATAAGCTGATGAATCAAGCCATTTGCCATGTATAGCCAACCTTAAAGGCCTGCTTTCAGGCCGCCAATGGCAGCCTCCAAGGCACCCTGAACAGACCGCATAGGGAATCCGCGCTTCAAAACTTTAGTGGAGTCGAGAACGCATGCTGACCGAGGAGACTGCATCGCATTCGCGATTTCATCCAAAGATTGGAGATCAGCAGCTGGTAGGGTTCGAATCCTCTGAAGCAAGAGCATTTCAATGATCTCAGAATTTGCAACAACCCCGGGATTGGTCAGATTATAGATGTCAGGCGGTACACGGGCGAATAGCATGCGCAGGGAGAACATCGACCATTTCCGGGATGTCGGTTAGGCTATCTCTGGCCTCCAGGTTTTTTGGGTACTTGGCAAGCTAGATTAACACGTTTCGATCGTCCCAGTGGGAGGTAAAGGGCATCCGAATTCGCCAAATAGATACCCCGGGCACATGCCGTATCCGCTTCTCCATTTCGGCTTTTGTCCTACTGTAAAAACTGCATGGCGGATGGTCAAAGCTGAAATTTGGCTCTTCCTTCTCCGTAAAACCCCTCTCTGGTTCGTTCGATTCAGGGACACCCTGATAAGTGCATCTGGATCCGATTTGGATAAGTTGGATTTTACAAGATGCCGCAATTTAGCTCAACTGCTCTGGCCAAAGAACGTTGCGTAGGAAACAAAAATCTTGGTTCTTTTCACATTCATCCACATTCGGTTTACCCGCATAACCAGCACAGTTGAGAATGACCTCGGCTACTTCTAATTGAATAAGCTCTCGAAGAGTAGTGTCATTAAAATAATCCACTCGTGTTCGATCTACTGGGACTAAGGTCAATCCAGCAAGTACCTTGAAGCGGAGAAAAGCACTCCCAATCTACCCGTTGGCGCCAAGCAACAATACTTTCATTTTATATAACTACAAAAAACAATGATGACTACCAGCCGTAACGAACTTGACACTCGTGATTGAAACCAGAAATCTTATATGTGAATTACTTTCTTTTCGTTACGCTAATTTCGATAGGTTTGGTTTCTGGGATAAAGGTTCAATTATGAGCATATTATGAAAAGCGTAAATTTAAAGAAACGGGTTTCGCGTAGCCTTACAATCTACCGAATCCTTCAAATAGGTTTGGGGCCTTTTTTAGACCTTTTTCCCATCCGCCAAGTTTTCAGCCACCTTCTGGGAATCATTTCCATACCGCTTCCCTTAGGTCAATCAGCCATTTCGATTCGTTGCTGGTCAGACATTGTCGCTTACATGGAGATTTTTCAGACAGCCGTTTATGATCCGGCTTTTTTAGAAGCTTCTATAGAAACCTATTGCGACCTCGGGTGCCAAAGTGGTTTTGCATTGTTCCGTTTGGGAAGCATAAAGCGCCCCCCTGTCCAAGGACTTTTGATTGATGGAAACCCTCATGCTATCCAGAGGTGCAAAAAAAATATTGTTCAGTCTAATTACAAAGGTATCCACATAATTCATGGGGTGGTCGGATGGGACGAAGAGGAACGCAATGGTTTTGCCCCTTTTGCAATTCGCCCTAACGAGCTTGAGTGCTCTTTGGCCGATAAGTTGCCAGCTAAAGAGGGCTCAGTCCTACAGGTTCCGATAGTGAACTTAGAAAAGGAGTGGCTTCGCCATATCGGTCCTCGGCCCTGTGATTTGCTCAAGGTAGATATCGAGGGTGCCGAGAAAATCATTTTACAAAAGGAATCTGCTTTCTTTACCAGAGTTAAGAGATGCGTTTTGGAATGGCACGGAAGCAGGACGAATCGACTGGAGATCGTGGCCCTTCTTGAAAAGCTGGGATTTGGGGAATTCGAAGTGCTTTGGGACAGTCCCCAAGCGGGCGTTCTGACCTGCCGGAATTTAAGTAGTCCCAACTGTGGGCAAGGCTAAGGGCAGGGCCAGGGTTTCCTGGCAGGCCTTTTCAGCAAAAGAAAAGACGTCGTCCTTGTTTTCAGAAAAACACTCCTGCTCATGCATAGCTCGGGGATAATATACTTCGGTTTGAACCCCCTTGACCGCCAATTTTTCACGAAAGGAATCTCTTTCCCCCTTTCCAGTCACCCGGATGACAAACTGGTTCCAAGTATGTTCCCCTTGGCCTGAATGACAGGAAAAAGGCAGGAGAATCGTTCCTGGTTTCTGCTCCGTAGACAACTCCTCTCCCTGGCATACGCACGATTCGAGCGGCATGATTGCGCTCCACCTCTCTTGGAGTGAGCTCATTAACTTTTGAGCACTTTCTCGCCTTTTCTTCAGCGCTGAATCCAAATGCTTGAGTTTCACCCGCAAGAAAGCCGCCTGTAGCTCGTGTAACCGGAAGTTCCCGCCAATCATCTCATGGAAATACTTTTGCTTGGCTCCGTGTACTCGGAGCATCCGTATCTTTTCAGCCAAAGCTGCATCGCTTGTCGTCACAAGCCCACCCTCCCCTAGCGCCCCCAAATTTTTTGTCGGGAAAAATGAAAATGTTCCCAAGGTACCCATAGTGCCCGCCTGCCGCCCCTTATCCTTTGCTCCCAACGCCTGTGCCGCGTCCTCAATCACCGGAATACTATGTTTTTTAGCCGCGGCCAAAATGGGATCCATATCGGCACACTGGCCAAATAGATGAACGACAATAATGGCCTTTGTTTTCGGTCCGATCTTGGCCGCTACCTGATCCGCCCGCAGGTTATAACAGCACTCAGCACTATCCACAAAGACCGGCTTACCACCCAAGCGAGCCACCGCCCCAGCCGTGGCAAAAAATGTATAGGTCGGACAAATGACCTCATCCCCTGGCCCCACTCCGACTGCTTGCAGAGCCAACAACAAGGCATCTGATCCATTTGAAACACCGATGGCGTGAGGCACCCCAATCCAAGTCCCAATCTCCCTTTCGAAAGCTTCCACCTCAGGCCCGAGAACAAACCTTCCGCTATCCAAGACTCTTTCAAAGGCAGCCTGCAACTCTCCCCGGTAAGGAGCGTGCTCCGCCACTAGATCAAGCATCGGAACTTTCATTAACCCTTTATTCTACCTTTCTGGCCCTGAAATTCGAACCCAAAAATAAACCAACCCCTAGTAAAGATACGGCGTCGTATTATTGATGGTTTGATATCGGATCGCCGGATCATTACGCAGAATTCGCAAAGCGAATGACGAAACGGTCGATACTGGAATAGCCTGTAGGCATTTATTATCCGAACAGTCCGAACGCTTGTGGTTATAAGCCATGATGCACGGACTGCATTGGTAGAAGCTATAAAGGATAAGGCACTTTCCTAGGGACCCGTAGACGAATGGGGAATCCGTACTATAAAGAGCCAAAGTTGGCGTGCCCGTCATAGCGGCAAAATGAACCGGCCCGTTATCGTTGCTGATCAAGAGCTTTGCCCCGCGGAGCAACTCGAAAAGTTCGTCCATCGTCGTGCGACCCGCCAACAAAACCAATCGGTCGCTCTGAACGAGTTCTGCCAGCTTTTCACAATTTAAGATGTTCTCCCTCGTCCCAATCATGCCGACTCGATACTGAGGAAATTCTTCAAGAATTTCCTTAAGAACTCCCGACAACCGATCCAGCGGGTAATTCCGGACGGATAAATTCGGTCCGACATCAGGTGCCACCAAAAGGTAGGGGCCTAAAATGAAATCGGGAATTCTCCTTTTTAAGTCTACCACGACATCCCCTTGAGATCGGTACGGGGCCAAAACAAGCTCCTCCATGGCCAGGTTGTTTTTATATTGGGGAAAATCGTCCAAATCTCCCAAAACGGTTTTTGTTAGTGCCAGGAAGTTTTTAGCGATGTGCGTGTTTTGATTGAAATGACATCCGGAATTGTAGACCGATCCCCGATACAGTCCTTCAAGGTGATATCGCAAAAACCCACCCTTTTTACCTGCCTTAATAAAAAAGCTGAAGATGGCTGTGATTCTGAAAAAGAGTTCAAAATCAATAACCGCATCCATTTGAATCCGGTTGAGAGTCCGCAGAACCTGAAGATACGAGAAGAGAAAGGAAAAGATCCCGTCTTCCTTCAAGGCCAATACCCTATTAGGCTCCAACTCACTGATTTTTAACCATGAAGAACGGATGCTTTGGGTTGTAAGAACGTAAATCTTCGCTTCCGGAAATTGGGTCCGAATAAACCGGATCGATGGACTCGTCATGATTGAGGCACCCATCTCAAAGAGTTCAATCAGGAGGATATTTTTGAAAGGGCCCCGCCTCGCCTTCTTAAAGGATAAGCGTCCTAAAATGGATAAAATCAGGCACGCAAAGGACCCGATATAGCGGTCCATCCATCGGATCGAGGGTGAGGAGTTCATAGCTGCTTTACAAAAAGCCTAGAGCATCCCTTACAAGATTGAACCGTAAAAATACACGCACGCGGGATTGCTCTTCAGCGTACATCGGGGCATTTTGCGGTATGTCCGAAACATCCAACGGTCACTTCATGGTTCAAGGTGGCAACCCTATCCGCGGCGAAATTGAACCCCAAGGCAACAAAAACGAAGCCATGCCCCTGATGGCCGCCGCCTGCCTAACCGACCAACCCGTCATCCTACAGAACATTCCCCAGATAGAAGATGTTCGACTGATGGAAAAAATCCTTAACGATCTCGGCCTATCCACATCAGAGTCCGATGCCTGCTCTACGCGCCGCACGCTGACTCTTCAGGCCAAAGAAGGTCCCAAGTCGACAATCAATTCTGAACTTGGTTCCCGCCTCCGTGGCTCGGTCACTTTGGCAGGACCCCTCCTTGCCCGCACAGGAGTAGTTACCCTGCCACGCCCTGGCGGCGACAGAATCGGACGCCGTCGCCTCGACACTCACCTACAAATCTTCTCGGCACTAGGAGCTGCAATTACCGACAACAAAGACGGTCTTCAGATCAAAGCCAAGAAACTGCGAGGAGCCGATATTCTGCTGGATGAAGCGTCCGTCACCGCTACCGAAAACGGCCTCTGCGCCGCATCCCTGGCAGAAGGAACGACCGTCATCCACAATGCGGCCAGCGAGCCTCATGTCCAAGCGCTGGCAAGTCTACTCAATGCGATGGGCGCTAAAATCACGGGAATCGGGACCAATACTCTTACGATCGAAGGGGTGAAATCCCTGAAGGGCGCCACTCATCGTATCGGTCCTGACTACCTCGAAGCCGGTTCTTTCCTTGCCTTGGCTGCTGTCACGGGGGGTGCTTTGAAGATTAAGAATGCAGCTCCTCATCACATGCGAATGATTTTACAGACTTTCGCCCGCCTCGGAATTCATACAGATATTCAAGGGCAAGACATTCTGGTCGCAAAGAATCAGAAACTAGAAGTTGAAAAAGAGTTCGGTGGCGCGGTTCCGCACATCGCCGATGCACCATGGCCTGGTTTCCCTGCTGACATGACTTCCGTCGCGCTCGTCACCGCCACCCAGTGCAAAGGTACGGTTTTGATTCACGAAAAACTGTTCGAATCCCGCCTCTTTTTTGTCGACGGCCTTCTCGAAATGGGTGCCAGAATCATTCTGTGCGATCCTCATCGTGCCGTAGTTCTCGGCTCTGACAAACTACGTGGAGCCAAACTGGCCAGTCCCGATATCCGCGCAGGAATGGCACTCCTCATCGCCGCTCTTTGTGCAGAGGGGGAATCAGAAATCCGTAACATCACCCAGATCGATCGAGGGTTCAGCCGAATCGAAGAGCGCCTCAAGTCGCTTGGCGCTCAAATTGAGCGGAGGTAATAGGACTTACCCCTTGAGAACCGTTGCTCCGGCCGCGGGGCGCGAGGCGAAGATCGTGGCGGCGATACCAGTTCTTGCTTTGTAATCAGCGGAGATTTTTTTTGAAATGTCCTCCAGCTCGCTGGCTTTAACCAGCGCCACACAGCAACCACCGAAGCCTCCGCCGGTCATGCGGCAGCCATAGACGCCCCCCTGCTCGCCGATCGCCTCCGCAATCTCCACGACCGCATCGAGTTCGGAGCAGCTGACTTCGTAGTCATCCCGCAGGGCCACATGGCTCGCATGCATCAACCGACCCACGGCGGGCCAATCGGATTGTCGCACACTTCCGGCCGCGCGGACCGTGCGGCTGATTTCACCTATAACATGCCTAGCCCGCCGGTAAACCAACTCCCTCATTTTATTTTTGCCCTTTTCGAGTTGCTCGACGGTCACATCGCGGAGCGATTCCACGCCGAGGTTCCTTGCGGCTTCCTCGCATTGTGCCCGGCGCTCGGCGTATTCGCCGCCGCACAGCTCGTGCTTTACGTTGGTATTGATAATGAGCAGCGCGACGGACGGGTCCTGTAAAGGCACGCTCTCGGTTTTCCGAGTCCGGCAGTCCAGCAGTAGGAGGTGACCTTCGCGTCCCAGTGCGGAAATAAACTGGTCCATGATGCCACAAGGGACCCCCGCAAAGTCGTGCTCGGCTTTCTGGCAGAGCAACGCCTTTTCGACGGGATCAAGAGTCGTGCCAGTCACCGCTTCGAGCAGTGTCGCGGTGCAGACCTCGAGAGCGGCGCTGCTGCTCAAGCCGCTGCCAAGCGGCACGGTGGAATGCAAAAGCACGTCGAGGCCACCGGGCTGAATGCCGCGCGCTTGGAAACCGGCGACAACGCCACGAGGGTAATTTCCCCATTTCGGCGCGCCTGGCACCACGGGTCGGGAAAGATCAATCGTTGCCACCTCAGCCTCTAAGGTGCTGCGCAGTGTGATAACCTCCTGGCCATCTGCCGGCCGATCTGCCGCCATCACGCTATAAAACTCGATAGCCATAGGCAGGACAAAGCCGTCGTTGTAATCGGTGTGCTCGCCAATGACGTTAACCCGGCCCGGAGCAGCAGCGATCCAGAGAGGCGGACGGCCATAGATTTTTTGAAATTCGGTGGCGACATTCGCTGCGAGGTCTTGGAGTTTTTTCATAATGTTTTTTAGCGGGTGGAGAATTTGTAGCTCGTGGTTTGGGTGTAGGTTTGTCCAGGACGAAGAATGATGGAGGGAAACCTTGGGTGATGGAGCGAGTCGGGAAAATGCTGGGTCTCCAGACAGAGACCGCTGTGCTGAGTGTAGTAGATACCGCCGTGGCCGCACTGCGTTCCATCTAGCCAATTGCCTGTATAGACCTGCACGCCAGGCTCGGTGGTCCTTACCTCCATGAGCCGTCCAAAAATCCTCTCGTAGACCGTGGCACAAGCCGCGAGTCGTTGCCCGCGTCCATTGAGGACGAAATTGTGATCATAGCCAATGGGCTTTCCGATCAGTTGAGCGAAGTCCCGGCCGATGGCCTTTTTCTTAGTAAAGTCGAACGCCGTGCCGGCCACCGGCACCTGCTTGCCGGTGGGAATCGAGGTGGTGTCCACTGGGATGTAAGCTTTCGCGGCGAGCTTCAGTTCGTGGCCGAGAACGCTACCGCCACCGGCGAGGTTGAAATAACTATGGTTGGTCAGGTTGACCGGGGTGGCGCGGTCGGTTGTGGCGGTGTAATCCATCCGGAGTTCATCGCCATTGGTAAGGGTCATCAAGACGGTCACGTCAAGATTTCCGGGGTACCCCTCCTCCCCATGCTGACTTAGGTAGGTAAAGGCCACCGCGGCTTCCCTACCGCTAACGATCTCGGCCGACCACACAACCTTGTCGAAGCCCTTGGCTCCACCATGGAGATGGTGCGGACCGTTGTTGACGGCCAATTTGTACTTCTTTCCGTCGAGTTGGAAACGACCTTTGGCCGTGCGATTCGCCACCCGACCGACGGTACAGCCCAGATAGCTGGGATTACCGCCAAGGTATTGCCGGAGATTATCGAACCCCAAAACGATGTTGCCTAGGCGGCCGTGCCGGTCAGGAACCAGCAGTTCGGTGATGATCGTGCCGTAGTTAGTGATTTTTGCGCAGAAACCCTGCGCGTTGGTCAGCGTGAACAGATCGACAAGTTTACCAGTTTGGGTCTGCCCAAACAGTTTCTTGGTGACGGTTGCTTTCATGTGCGGAGGATTCGGCCAAACGACCGGCGCGGTTATCAAGCCGGCACCCGCTGACTGGTTATGGTTTGTCGTTCCTCCCGCGAATCGCCCCAAGCAACATCAAGGAGCCAAACACGAGGAGCACGATGCCCCAGATCATATTAATGTTAATGCCCAGCGAGACAGAATCGGCGGCTTTAAACACACCGTAGCCCGTCAGCAGCAATCCTATCAGGGTGAACATAGAACCAATCGGCCAGCGGATATCGAGTCCCATAGTATTAATTTCCTTTTGGTTGGATTATTTGGTTTACCAGAAGATCAAGTTCATGACCAAGCAGGCGAACAGCAACACCAAGCCGACGACACCTGGCTGCAGGTAGAATGGTACGTCGCCGGGCTTAATTTTCGGAGTGAGAGAATAAACCAAGCCTTTCAGGTCCTCGTCCGTCTTCTGTGACTTGGTGGCAAACGTGATCGCCACAGTCAACAAAAAGCAAACGATAAAGGCGAACGACGCCAACCAGAAGTTTTGCGCCATCTCACTCGGGAAGACATGCAGGACACTGAGGTAACCGCCCTTGACCCCGGGCATGTTGCCCGTCGCGATGGTCAAGGCATGGAACAGGGCGGAACCGCAGATACCGAGAAACAAGCCCAGAAATGCCCCCGTGCCCGTAGTTCGTTTCCAGAACATGCCCAAGAGGAACGTCGCGAAAAGCGGGGCGTTCACGAAGCCGAAGACGAGCTGGATGATATCCATCGCGTTATTATACATGGAGGCAAAGTATGCTGCCGCAATGCTTAGAACGATGCCCGCGACGGTCACCACCTTGCCGGCCCAAAAATAGTGCTTATCAGTCTGATTTTTCACAAAGTAAGCTTGGTAAAGATCGTAGGTGAAGACCGTATTGAACGCCGTCACATTGCCCGCCATGCCGGACATGAAAGATGCCAGTAAGGCGGTGAGCGCTAGGCCGAGTAGGCCGGGCGGGCAGTATTTCTTCACGAGCGACAAAATTACCCCGTCGTAGTCGTAGGCGGCGATGCTGTTGTAAATACCCGTCTTGATCTGTGTGTCCGTCAGTTCCCCTTTCGCGTTGTCAGCAATAAGGGTGCTCAGTTTTTTCGAGTCAACCTTTTCACCGAGAGCGGACTCGACGGCCGCGACACCAAATTCGGAAATAGTCGGGTTAGAACTTCTTATCGCGGCGATCGCCTTGGTGTAATTTTCCTGCGAGATGACCGGCGGCGGAATTCGGTAGTCCTTGGATGGCATCGCGGTCAGCGCCACGGCGATCATGCCGGGAACGATGACGAGGAAAGGGAATAAAAGTTTCGGCACCGCAGCAATGAGCGGAGTATTACGTGCCGCAGCCATATTTTTGGCAGCCATCGCCCGTTGAACGACCAGGAAGTTGGTGCACCAGTAGCCGAAGCTCAAGACGAAGCCGAGGCCGAAGACCATGGCGAAGAGATCCACCCCCATCGGGTTGTGCGCTGGCCCGGCGAGTAGTGGCTGCCAGGCGCTTGTCCACGCATTGGCAGCGTATTCCGTACCTTTCGAAGCCGCCGTTTCGACGGCCACGCCCTGCAGCGAATGGTTCATCGCACCCCAGCCACCGACGTCTTTGAGTCCAAGATAAACCACCGGCGCAAAGCCAAGGACGATCATAAAGAACTGAAGGACTTCGGTGTAGATCGCCGAGGTCAGTCCGCCCTTCAGAACATACATCAGCACGACGCCCGAA
>Ga0187843_10002824_pt1 | contig 10321 bp, 3 predicted proteins | sample SpaLakP09_SKY_43_FD_134516 | JGI IMG/M metagenome (GOLD analysis project Ga0187843, IMG submission 134516) | Oligotrophic lake water microbial communities from Sparkling Lake, Wisconsin, USA - SP09_SKY_43 | ecosystem: Environmental > Aquatic > Freshwater > Lake | place: USA: Sparkling Lake...
AATGATTTCGTCGCGAACCACATTATTATCTTCGTCTTTTTCGGTATGATACACGGTGGTGGAAAACAGCCCGCGTTTAATGGCGCCTTCGTTCAAAATAATACTATCCTCTTGATTATACCCCGTATAGGTCATAATGGCGACATGAACCTGACACCCCGCTGGCATACGGTCCAAATGGATGGAATTCATCAAACGTGTATCGACTAAGGGTCGTGTAGGCGAATTGAGGACATAAGCGGTTTTCTCCATGCGTTGGTCATAATTCAAAGCACCGAATCCCATGGCCTGTTTCGCCATGGCGGTCTGATAAATATCTCTGGCGGCTGGATTATGTTCTGGAAATGGAATACAAGAGGCCAGGATTCCCAACAAGGTTTGAGGATGGATTTCACTGGAAGTCATAAACCGTTCGTTGCGAATGGCATCGAGTTCTCGTTCCCGTTCTTTCTTCTGGTCATAGATGACCGAATCCGCTCTTTCCGCCCCCCATACACCTCCCTTGCCGTTTGCGCCACCGACCTGTTTGGATAAAAACGACGGATGCATGGTAATCATGGAAAAGTATTGTTCTTCCGGGTCAATATATTCCACGACCGATTCCTCCAATTTACAATTCGTCAATAAATCATTCCATGCCAATTCCCCCACATCCAATTTCTGGACGATTTCAGGCGTAATCAGGACTTTCCCATCGCGGACTCTCAATACTGGGCGGGTCAAACGCCCCCCGTCATTACACAAACGGATTTCACCCAATGCATAATCGAAATAATTGGAGGTGTAAATATTGATGATGCCTTTACTCTTTTTATCTTTCAGCGATTTGTATAACGTCATCGCATCCACTTCTGGACGCCCCTTTTCCCCTCCCTCCGCCGTCGATTTCACCACGCCCATCCAGACACCATTGATGAATACTTTGGCTTTTCCATAGAGCTCTTTCGGCGATGCGACGTCTTCCACCAAAATAACATGAGGCCGTACATATTCATACAAACTACTACTATTTCCGGGGATGGTGATGTGGGTATGACTACTCAGATTTTTCACCAAACCAATGGACGAGCCTTCAGGCGTCTCGATGGGGCAATTTGAAACGACGAACGAAGAGGCGACAAAGGAATGGTTTTCACTTCGGGTGGTAAAGTCATAGACCATTTCGGGTGCGATTTCGGTAATCGATAGAATTCCAATACTTACACAACCATTTTCCAAGACATGGTCTCGGAGGAAATCTTCATACAAAACATCGGTGGTGAAACGTCCATTGAAAACATCCTTGTCTGCCTTTTTTTTGCGTTGGATTTTTCGGATTTGGGAAACCGGAATTTGAGTATGAATACTCATTTGTTCCGCGGTTTGTCTACCCCCTGATTCCACCGTTTTCTCCATATTTTCCAATATCAGTTGAATCTTTTCATCACGCTGTTTTTTATGGAATTCGCGGATTTTCAAATGTTCAATGACTGGCGCAGAGGCCCTTCTTTTTTCTTCGCAATAGGTATATTGTATCACATCTGCATAACGCACTAGGTTTTTGGTGGTTGCCTCAAATACAATTCCCACTTTCGTTTTGGTTTCCTCCAGTTTGGATTGTCCCAAAGAACATGCAATCCCCAATTCGTGGAACATCGACAGAATCTGTTTCATATATTCCACAGTATCTTCCAAGAATTCGTCGGTAGTAGTTTGATAAGTAATTCCTAAACTTGGTTTATATCGAACAATATCACGGTGATTGGTGTCAGGGGCTATAGATTTAGATTTGGACAAATTACGTTGATAAGAGATTCTACTGCCATCTCCTCCCTGGAATCCAGATAAGAATTCGCGTTTGACGGATGCACCTGACAACATCAACCAATCCGGAATACTGCGTTTCATTGCGGATTTTTTCCCGACTAGGCCTCCCATCAAATACATGAAATAGGAAAAGGCTCCGTTTTTCGTCACTTCCCAGGTGGAAGAGGTCGTGGTTCGGCTCTTGACTTTATCTTCGAATTTGGTAATACGTCGGCGTATTGAAACCCCCGAAAATCCCAGGCCGCGAATATCGTCCGCTAGTTGATAGACGTCATTCTTTTCCCCCACGTTGAAGGAAGACGAATAATATCCATCTCCTGAAACCCCTAAATGTCCATCGGTATTCAAAGCGGCAATCAAACGAGCCACCAATTTCAGTTTGGCAACCGGGATTTCCACGCCAATCAGGCCATGTTCCAACAATTCCACGCGATAATGTTCCAGTACCTCTGTTTCTTGGATACATACTCCACCCACCGAGGAGGCGACAGGGGCATGAGAATCAATCACAGGCAATACGGTATGACGAATCACCAGATTATCACGCCCCACCTCCAACTCGCCCACCTTTTTCATTACATATTTTCCACTGCCCCTCCCCTCCGAATCCTGGACCAAAAAGGGATGGTCCGCCGTCGCTTTGATTTTACGCCCACTTACTGTCAGAATTTCGTATAATTTATCGGGCATTTTTCCGAATTTACGGAACATATCGGAAGGCTGGTCTTCTAGTGTCTCGCGATTGACTGTCGTCACCCAATCTCCGTCGCGGACATCGCATATCTTTTTACTATCCAGCCCATTGGCCAATAATACATCCACATCCCCCGTCAAACATAGGAAATTCCACTGTGTGCTGTGTAGCTTACGTGGGTCAATCATTTCACTACTTTTATCCACCGGCGTATTGATTCGACGTAAATGACTCAGTGTTGCCTGGTAGGTCAAGCGATTCAACACCTGTGCCACTCCCACTTTGTTGGAATTAGCCTGTTTGGTACTGAAATCACCTGTTGCCAACGCCCGAATCATACCCGTCTTAATGGTCGCCGGTTTCACGATTTTATAAATGTTGGATTTGTTGATAATATTGGCGACATCGTCGTGGGAACGCCAGGTACCTTGTTTGATTTCCTTATTCACAGCTTTCACCATATCTTTGGTCATGCGATGATAATAATTACGAAACAAATTATTCAGCGAAATCCCAGGTAAATCAATGCGTTTATTCAGATAGGAATCGCGATTGTCGGCCTTACTCCAGCCTTTACTAATATAAATCAGACGTTGGGCCATATAACCCAACATATAAATTTTCTGTTTTCGTGTGCGGCAATGGGGAAATAGGTCATTATTCAATAATTCCGTGGTGAATTCGTGTTTCTTGCGGAATCCATACGCCGCCCATTCTTTACGTTTTTCTTCGTCCATGCCTTGAATACCTGCCCCACCAATATCCAGAGCCCCTCCGACGCCGCCACCACCAACACCAGCCAATTTGGAAGGTCCGCCGCCCAATCCCCCGCCAACCGAATGAAAGGTCGACGAATTTTGAGGCGTCATCATCGGCACATAACTGACCATCGACATCAAATGACGAATCGCGTCTTCGTTGGTCAAGATACGGTTGGCATCGATGACGGAAGCGTGCAAGAATTCCAACATTTCGGCCTGTTTTTCGTCTTCCACATTCAACAAAATGGTTTCGCAAATTTCCTTGTCGGAAAGTACCCCTAATGCCCGAAACAGCGCGAATAATTCCACCGAATAATTGGGTTTCAGTTTGGGAATACATACGAAGATTCCATGGCCATATCCATTATCTTTTTTGGAAACCATCATTTCCACTTGTTTGGGCGACACGCATTTGAAATCAGGCACGGATTTGATTTCCGCCACCCACTGCCATTTCGCCGTATTTTTTCCATCAAAGCAATAGATTTTATTTTCGGCTGCGCGTTCTTGTCCCAACACCGCTTTCTCCGAACCTTTGATAATGAAATAGCCGCCACAATCCATCGGACATTCGCCCGTATATTCCGGACCAATATGACGGTTCTGGGTCAACATACACAACGACGATTTGACCATGATTGGCATTTCAGTAATACTTACATTGGGAATGACGGTATTCTGAGTGCGCACGATTTCCGATTCCGCATTACGTTCCATGGAAACGATTTCCAAATCCACGGTGGTATTGGAAGCATAGGTGAAATTACGGAGACGCGCCTCGCTGGGTAATAATAATTTTGTTGCCCCATTCGTCTCATAGATTTGCGGTGGTTGATAGCGCATGTTTTTAATGGTTATTTGGACTTCCAGGAAATATTTGTCGGTGGTTCCAGGAATCAAATCTTCCGGAATACGGGCGACCAAGGGATTGAACATTTGGATGGTTTGATGCGCCTGGAAATGGATGAAATAATTGAAAGATTCCAATTGGTGGCGGACCAGACGTTCGAGGGGCTGTAGTTTGTAATAGGAATCGGTGATGATAGGTGCGTCCTGAATATAATTGGGATATTCGGAGAAAATCCCGCCGATTTCCGTTTTTTCTTCTTCGTCTCCCGTCCCATCCCCCGCAACAGCCACGGCCACGGCCGCGGCATTCTGTTTTTCGCTCTGGATGATTTGCTTGACCATTTGCTGGATTTCATTTTCACCCACTTTTTCGCGATTTCCCCTTTCCATCTCGACCCCCCCCAAACCTCCGATTTTCTCCACCGCGATTTCCTCCTCCAATTTCATCGGAACGAATTCCTTGAAAACTTCTAGCGTGGATTTCTTGAGTTGTATTTCCCCTTTGTCTAAAATTGAACCTACCGCCCCTTTTTTCCCATTCCCCGCTGCACTCGATGCAACACGTTTAGACGTTTTTGTGGTAGAAGAAGCAGAAGCTGAAGCAGCAACCGTAGACGACATTTTCAAAGAATCAATTTATATTGCGTATAAAAATAAAATAAAGTTAGGTTGGAGAAGATGGAAATCAAAAAGAGGAATTCAATTTTATGAATACCAAACTTAGGAGATATTATCTATAACCGTTTATATGTATTTTCGTTTCATTTGTGGATATGAGAACTATTATATAAAATATGATAAAAGGGGGATTAGAACCGTTGACGAAAGTTCCAATTTTTAAATATACATCCGACGAAAAAAGAAAATTATTTATTGGCAACCTATATCCATATGCAGAATATTTTATAAATGGCGTAAATTCGATACCTTTTGATTCTTATTCGTATGATGGGAAATCGGAATATTTCAATATGGAGGATGGAACACAAATCGTTCATTCATGTAGTAGTAGTAGTTCTCCATTATCTTTTTTCACAGGAGGGGTTGTATATGAACTTTTGTCTAAGAAATTTACAAATGTGAAGATACATGATTATTGTGATGCAACCGGTGATATTGATGTAGCATTATTTCCACCCAAAATAACTTCCAAAGATGATTATGACATGTTTTTTTTAAATACAGATGGAAAAATAAATTCTTTTTATCGTGATTTCACCAAATGGACATTTGAAAAAATGGTGGAACAAATGAAATCCATCCAAATCATAAATCGCATTGAACATCTTATAAAATTCGAGATAGAGGAATATGAGGATATTCCTCCAAAACATAAAACCGCGGATTTGGGATACAATATCCAAAAAATTGGAAAATGTTATGTGGTTGCTTTTCTGAATGAAGATAAATCCATGTTTAAGTTTCAGGTAGTTTGTAAAATCGAAGATTCACATGTAAATGTGATTGACCATGTCGTTGAAATCATTCTTCCACTTCCTGAAGATAATATCGAATTTTCACCAGCGGCCGATTCTTACAAACAACCGGTCGTCAATACAATTGAATTAAAGAATCAAACCTTCCATCACCAAAAATATAATAGTTTGATAGATGATAATGTTAATGCATATATTGAAAGAAAAAACGCCTATGGAGAACCAAATGAATCTCAAGTTGTTCATAAATCCATTAATCATGTCGCCCGTCTATTTTATTTATTCGAATTGATTTATCAAAACCCCGATGCCTTTGAACTAGATAAATTGACCGCATTGTTATTTTTATATGGAATGAGAGATAATACAAAAAAAGAATTACCATTTTTACATTATTATAAAAGAATCAATGGAAAAATAACGAATATCAAAGTGGATACAAAGTTTTTTTTGAATGCCTATTTTGAAATTATTCGTAAAAACACTTATGCTTATAATACATTCAAACGAACCAATCCGGATTATTTTATGGAAGATGCAGACCACTCAAAATTACATGCCCGATTTTTGACGGAATTGTTTAATCGTGATGTATTCGAATCGTCTGAAGGTTTGCTAACGTTTCAAGAAGAAAAACACTCTATTCCGATAAAATCAAAAACACCTCCAACGTCCACAAAATCAAAAACAAAATCAAAATCAAAAACAAAAACAAAAACAAAGAATAGAAAAACACAGAGTAGAAAAACGACCTAATATCACAATCATTCCTGAAACCCTCTCTCTCTTTCTATCTTTAGGCTCCAATAAAATAGAAATAAATCCATTCACAATATATACCTATTGCCCCCTCTACCCCTCAAAACCCTATGCTATTAACCGCCATTTATTTATATTGCACCTTTATGGGAATTGGTATCCTTACTTTTTTATCCGTACGATATAATCAATGTATTTTTGACGCAGAAAGGGAAATGTTATTAGCCATCCGAAAAGACAAACAAAACGCCCAAAAAGAAGCGGAACTCAGAACACAAAACCCCGAAACCCCCGAAGAACCACAAGAACAAAAGGAGGAGGAAATCGCAACGGAGAATCCGAACACTGAAACCCCTCCCTCCTCCTCCAAACGCGTCAAAACGCCGTTATCTTTCAAACAAAAATGGAACTGGGAATTCGACGGAATCATTACTGAAAAAAGCATAGATAGCAAACACCAAAGTATAAATATAACCAATCCGAAAATACCTAAAACCCCCCGAAAAACCAAATCCCGATGGTCCAATCTCAAATCAAACGTGAAATCCATTATCCGGAAATACGTACCATCGATGTCGCCGACCAAGGACAAGCCGTAGACGCTTTTATTATTGAAATCCATCATAAGAATTATTTAGTGGCAATTGGAAAAGAAAAATACGATTTTTCCACCAAACATCGCGTCGTGTATTTCCCCATTTATCTATTATCCCCCGACGCATCCGAAGTCAAAGCCAGAATAGGGGTCCTGGAATCCAAAACTGAAGAATTGATAAATACCTATGACGATTTAGACCAATTGGAACCCAATCGCGCCTCCGACCCGTTATGGTTCGATTTCGTATCCGCCGCTTTCCTCAAACGTTCCGGTTCCCATTTAACCGCCGCCGTTCTAGACAGCCTTTTGGATGCAGGGATTTCCAATTCCACCCTACCGCCCCTTTCGCCCGAGACCGACGACCAACCCCAAGAAGACCTCCCCCCTAAATACAAGCGAGAGCAAGACGAGGACGAGGTCTTGGAATTACAGAGACCCACAACCACTCCTCAGCAACAACTCCAGAAAGAACAAGCCAAGGAAACCGCCAAAGCCCATTTGAAACAAGGCGTATTCACCGTCGACCCCGATGTCCAGCCTCCGATGTCGCTTCCCGAAGAAACCAAAGAAGACGTGGAAAAAATCAAACGCGAATTCCGCAAAACCGGCACTTCCAATTGGCTAGAGAAATTCTTCAAGAATAACCAGTTTGGTATTGTAGACAACGAAGGCGGGGGCGACTGTTTTTTCGCCGTGATTCGCGACGCTTTCCAGCAAATTGGCAAGAAAACTTCTATCGCCAAATTACGCGCCATTTTGGCAACCGAAGCTACCGTAGACATCTACGAAAATTACCGCAAACTCCATTTCCAATTCTCCGGCGAAGCGGAAGCCAATGAACGCAAATTGAAAGAATATGGCCAATCTTTAGCACAACTCAAAGCGCAAACCAAAAAAGTCCAAGACATGAAAGAACACCAACGGCTGGTTGAAGAAGGCAAAATTTTGGTCAAAGAAGCCGAAGAAGTCAAACAAAGTATCCGTCTGACCCGCGAATTGGCCAAGGAAGTCGCCTTCATGAAAGGCGTGGATAGTATGGACAAATTCCGACAAGTTCTTCAAACGCCCGTCTATTGGGCGGATGCCTGGGCCATCGCGACCTTGGAACGCGTCTTGAACATCAAAGTGCTGATTCTATCCGAAGAAGCCTATCAACACAAGGAATTGGACGCGGTCCTATTATGCGGTGAAAGCCCAAGAGAAGACGTCGCACCCTTTTCGCCACAGAATTATATTTTGACTGCCTATACTGGCAATCATTATCAACTCATCACCTACCGCCAGAAATTCATCTTCCAATTCGAGGAAATCCCTTATTCGGTCAAAATCCTGGTCGTGAATAAATGCCTGGAACGTAATGCCGGCGCCTATTATGCCATCCCCGCCTTCCGCCATTTCAAAACGCAATTGGGCGTCGATGCCGACGAAGGAGCGCCCATTTCCATGTCGGCCAAAATCGGACAAGTCGCGGAAGATTTCGAGAATCCGGAGACCCAGGCTACGGAATATGAGAAACAAGCCCTTTCCTTGGAACCCACCCTCGTATTCCAATTCCATGCCAATTCCGATGCCAGTAAAAAACCCGGGAAAGGAGCCGGCGAACAAATCCCCGAATCCCGCCGCACCGATTTCACGCGTCTCGCCACCATGGAACAATGGCGCCGGAAATTGGACGATAGTTGGATGGGCGTTTCCGATGCAGGTATCTTCCAAACCTCCGACCAATTACGCTGGGCTTCCGTGGAACATTATTATCACGCGGCCAAATTCCGAAAAAACAATCCCGAATTCTATGCCAAATTCGCCTCAAAAGGGGAATTCGGTCAAAACTTGGAATTGGCCCGCCAAGCCGCGGAACCATTCGGCAAAGGCGAAATCCAAAGCGCCAAACAGGGGAAACAGGAGTTAGAGGAAGAAGAGGCCGCCTTAATGCAAGAATATGGCGTCAAGAAACCTGCCAAGAAAACCAAGCAGACCGGCGGGGCCCCATACAAACGCGCCCCTACTATCAAAATCGACCCCGATTTTTTCGGCGGAAGACACCGCGACGAACGCGCCCTGGCATTACGCGCCAAATTCTCGCAAAACATGGATTTAGGTTCACTCCTACGCGAAACCCAGAAAGCCGTCTTGATGCAATTCCGTCGCGGCGAAGAACCCTACGTGGATTTCCCACTCATGCGTGTGCGGGATGAATTGGCCTATTCCAAGACGGTGACTACCAATTAAACCCACTGCCCCTCCCTCCAATCATTACCGAATATGGCATCAGAATATATATATGCCTTCTAGGAAAAAACGTAAACCTAGTCGTAATACATTGAATAAAGATACACGCACCCTACTCCGTAAAACTCCTCGTAAAAAACAGTCCAAACCCAAACCCAACCCCAAACTCAACCCCAAATCCAACCCTAAAAAGAAAATGGACGCCATCGAAATTTTATTACTAGGCAGCAGTATTATTCATCAATGGACATCTATATTACCTGATTCCCCCATGCCATTACATATTACCAATCTGGGAATCAACGGGCTAACAACTCAACAAATGAGTTCGAATCTAGAAACCATTCTACAACCCCTTTCGGAAACCTATGAACCAAGCGTGATTCTTTTTTACTGTGGCTCCAACGATGTTTCACATCCCCAAACCCCTCAAGCCGAAACCCAAGAAACTCAAGAAATTATCCGAAACACCGAACAAATCCTGGAATATTTGCAAGACCGTTTCCCGGAAACTTTAGTCGTTTATTTATCCATTTTGAAATGTCCCGGACGTTCCAAATTTTCCGCCCAAATCGAAAAAGTCAATCACGCTGTCCGAAACTTTAGCAAAAAGGCGCGTTCCGGAAAAAAGGGACCTTCGAGAATTCAATTTATCGATTTGAATCTGGAAATACGCGCCAATCCGGAGTTTTTCCAACACGACGGAGTTCATTTGAATCCAATGGGGTATCAGATTTCCAATGCAATGATTTCGAAACAAATATTCTAAACCCCTCTTCCATTTTTCCTCCTCCCCTTTTTTAGTTTCCTATTATATACGAAACTAAAAATCTCAAAAATGACAACCCAAAACGAAAACCAAGAAGAACAACAAAACGAATTCGAAAACGAAGAACAACAACTAGGAGGTAAACGAAGAAAGACCTCCAAAAGTATGACAGGTAGTCTAAAAAATATGGGAAGCATGAGTGTCCGAAGCATGAAGATGATGATGAAAAAAATGAAAAGTCAAATGAAATCCATGAAATCCATGAAGGGTGGAAAAAAGAAGTCCACCGCCTGGACCAAATTAGTCGCCCAAACCTACAAAAAACACCATAAAAAGAACAAAAGTTATTCTCTAGGAGATGCCATGAAAGATGCCCGCAAAATCTACAAAAAAAAAGGAGGAAACAGTAATGAAAACCAA
>Ga0187843_10002825_pt1 | contig 10320 bp, 8 predicted proteins | sample SpaLakP09_SKY_43_FD_134516 | JGI IMG/M metagenome (GOLD analysis project Ga0187843, IMG submission 134516) | Oligotrophic lake water microbial communities from Sparkling Lake, Wisconsin, USA - SP09_SKY_43 | ecosystem: Environmental > Aquatic > Freshwater > Lake | place: USA: Sparkling Lake...
ACCGGGCGGGGCAGGGTGTAGGCGATCTTGGGCTTTAGCGGATCGCGCACATCGATGGCGTAAATGTCTTTGAAGGGCTCGTAGCAGTCCTCGCTCATCGGGTAGCCGCTGTAATAGACCATGCCGGTGGTGGCGACCTTGGAGACATCAATATTGTCGCCTTCGGTGCCGGTGACGCTCATCGGCATATCGATATGCGCCACCTGCTTCATGGCCTTGGGATCGCTGATGTCGATCACATAAAAGCCGAAGCCGCCCATGGCCGCATAGCCGTATTTGCCGCCTTTTTCCACCGGGGTGGGGATGAAGAGCGGCATGCGCGCGCCCATCCAGGAGGTCTTGTTGCCGGCGCGCGGGTTCTTTTTGTATTCCTCTTCCTCGCCCAGGCGCGAACCCGGTGCCCACCACATCGACAGCCGCTTGGGCTCGCTGGGGTTGGACACATCGAAGGCCAGCTGGCCGCCGGCGAAGAGATAGGTTTTGTATTCGGTGTTGGCAAAGGTGTCGTCGGGCGCGCCGGCGACGAAGAGGTATTTGTCGCCGTCATAGACCGGTACGTCCTGGCAGCCCGAGCCTTGCTGCACCGGCTCCTTGGCCGAGTGATAGGGGTCCAGCGAGGTTTCGCTGAGCAGCTTCCAATCCGTCCACAAGGGGCCGGTGACCTCGAACATGCGGAAGCCGCGCAGCATCTTGCGGTCGCGCAAGGCCTTGACCTGATCGGGGTTGCCGTACTTGTTCCAGATCACGCCATAACGCGGCGTCTCATAGCATTGCACCGCGATCATCTTGTCGAGGTTTTTGTTGTACTTGACGGTAAACGGGCCGAACTGATGCTCACCGCCCTTGACGTCGAAGTTCTTCTTGCCCACCAGCTTCATATCGTGCGGGTCGGTGATGTCGAAGACGTTGTATTGCCAGGTCTCGTAGTCGTAGAGGTAGCGGCGGCCCTGCCAGTCAAAGCTGGCCTGCCAGCTGTGGCCGGCGCCGGCCACAAAGGGGTAGAAGCCCTCTTGCTTGAAATTCTTGGCATAGGTGTTTTGGTCCAGATAGGGCAGGCTGCCCTCGACCGGATGGGCGCCGTAGGCATCGGGCGTCATTTCGGGCATCTTGAACTTGCCGGTTTTGGCGTCGTAGCCGTAGCTGCCAGCGGCAGGGTGGGCGGGTTCGCCGGGCAGCAGCTGCTGGTTCTGGGGCTTGCCGGGAGGCGCGTCGGGGGCGTTCAAATTGGCGCCGCTTCTTGGCGCCTGGGCCAGGGCTGCGCCGCTCAGCAGGGCGGCGCCCATGAGCAGGCTGGTTGGAAGTTTCCGCATGGTGTTTGCTTTCTCTTGAGTCTTGGATGGGCGGATTAAATCCCTCAGAAGGCGTGGCGCAGGCCGAGCATCGTGCCCTCGGGGTTTTCGCCCGCCTTGGGGCTGAGGCCCCAGTCAATCGGATACTGGGCGCCGGCCGTGCCGGGTGTGCCATTGCGCACCGTGCCGTAGGTGGCATAAAGCGTGGTTCGCTTGGAGAAGTGATAGGTGGCGCCAAGGGCTACGCCGGTCGAGTCGGCCAGGGCGCCGGTGCCGTCGTCGCGGCGGACAAGGCTGGCGAACAGGCGAATGTGATCGTTGACCTCGACCCGTGTGCCCAGTTGCAGGCTGTGGCCATGGCTGCTGAAGCCCACATAGGGCGGATAGGCGTAGTAGCCGTTGTAGTCATGGAGGATGGCCGTGAGGTCGAAGTGGCCGATGCGGTAGACGCCGGTGATATAGCTGTCTCGTGAGGTCTCGTTCTTAGTCTTGGTCTTGTCCCAGATATTGGTTTTGTTCTGGATGTCGTTGGCGATGCCGACGTACAAGGGACCATTCCAATAGGAGGCGGCCAGGCTGATCACGCGGCCGTTTTTGCTATTGCTGCTCTCTTCCGTTCCTGCGGTGACGGTGGCGCGAAGCTGAAAGCCACCGCCAAATTTGGCCGAGTTGAATGAAACAGCGTTTGATTCACGCCAGGGGGCGTAGAACACCATCACATTGTTCACCGGGCTGTAGGCCGAGCCATAGGTCGGGTCGGCATAGCCGTAGAGGTGATAGGAGGAGAGGTTCAAACGACCCAGATTGATGTCACCCCAATCCTTGTGTGCCAGTTGCACATAGGTTTCGCGCGAATTGGTGCTCAAGACGCCGGTGTCAGGGCTTAGCACCATCTCGTGGCGAATCTTGGCCGAGAGGCCCTCGCCCAGATCTTCTTTGGCGCTGAACTCCAGGCGCGAGGTGGTCAGGCCGGAGGGACTGACGCGGTTCAGCGTTTTGCCGCCGGAGCTGATGTGTTCCAGCGCGGCGTCAAGATAGCCAGAGATGGTGACCTGGGCCAGCACGGGGGTGCTGCTCAAAAGCGCGGCAGCCGCCAGGGCCAAGGGCGCGCGAAGCTTGGGTTTGTCTCTCACGGGGGGGGATCTCCTGAATGAATCGAACTTCAAGACAAGTCGAGCCGCCCGGGGGAGCGGACGAGGTCGGGGCTAAGGGGAAATCTGGCAGGCGGGGGAGGCCTGGGCGTGGTGGGCGGCTGAAACCTCTTCAGGTCACCGCCTTCTTGGCCATGAATTCGGGGGCTTGCCAGGCCTTGCTTTGCATCACCTCTTTCAAGATGGCCACGGCGGCCCAGACATCGGCATGGCTGAGGTAGAGGGCGGCAAAGCCGAAGCGCAGGATGTCGGGGGCGCGGAAGTCGCCGATCACGCCGCGGGCGATCAGGGCTTGCACAATGGCGTAGCCCTGCTCATGGGTCAGCGAGACCTGGCTGCCGCGCAGCCCATCCTCGCGCGGGGTGGCCAGGCCGAAGCCAAAGCCGGCCAGTTCCTGGTCGATCAGGCGGATGAACAGGCCGGTCAAGGACAAGCTCTTGGCGCGCAGCTGCTGCAAATCAAGGCCGTCAAACACCGTCAGCGCGGCCTCCAGCGAAAACAGGCCCATCTGAGGTGCGGTGCCCACCAGCATGCGGTCGATGCCAGGCGCCGGTTCATAGCGTTGGCCGAAGGCAAAGGGCTGGGCATGGCCATGCCAGCCTGTGATGGGCTGGCGCAGACCATCCTGGTGGCGCTGGGCCACGAAGGCAAAGGAGGGCGCGCCGGGGCCGCCGTTCAGATATTTGTAGCCGCAGCCCACGGCGAAGTCGGCCTCGCAGCCATTCAGATCACAAGGCATGGCGCCGGCCGTGTGGGCCAAGTCCCAAATCACCAGGGCGCCCACCTGATGGGCGCGGCGGGTGATGGCGGCCATGTCATAGACCTGGCCGCTCTTGTAGTTCACATGGGTCAGGGTCAGCACGGCCACGTCTTCGTTCAGGGCGGCCAGCACCTCATCGGGTGAGACGGCGCGGTGCTGTACGCCGGTCAGCTCGGCCACGCCGGAGGCGATATAGGCGTCGGTGGGGAAGTTGCCGTTCTCGCCCAGAATGGTCTTGCGGCCGGGGCGCAGACGCAGGGCCGCCACCAGCAGTTTGAAGAGATTGACCGAGGTCGAGTCGGCCACGATCACCTCATGGCCCTGAGCGCCTATCAGCTGCGCGATGCGGGCGCCCACGCGCTGCGGCGCGGGGTACCAGTCGGCATCGTTCCAGCTGCGGATCAGGCCCACGGCCCATTCCTGCTCGATCGCTTTTTGCATGCGGGCGGGCACGGCGCGCGGCATGGCGCCCAGGGAATTGCCGTCCAGATAGATCACGCCGGCCGGCAGCGCGAACAGCTCGCGGCGCGCGGCCAAGGGGTCTTGGGCGTCCAGGCTCAGGCAGTAAGCCTGGTCCAGGGTGGCGGGGGAGGAAGGAGAGGTCGATGCAATCGAGGCAGGGTTCATGGCGGCGGGGCGCTGTACGGAGACAGGATGTTATGTATACAACGAGGCCAGTCTATGTTTGTGAATCGCTTTATCTTCATCGCGCTAACCCTACAAGCCTTTGTTTGGGGTAAATTGATCCTGATACAGGAGTTTTTGGGAAATTCTTATGCAAGTTGAGATCGATGCGACCGACCGAGCTTTGTTGAAAGCACTACAAAACAACGCGCGCCTCACCACCTCGGAGCTGGCGCAGATGACGGGCATGTCCCAATCGCCTTGCTGGCGGCGTATCAAACGGCTGGAGGACGCCGGTTTGATTGCGGGTTACACCGCCCGCCTCGATCGCCGCGCCCTGGGTTATGGCGTGATGGCTTTTGTGACCATCAGCATCGACAGTCAGGACGAAGACCATTCCCTGGACTTCGAGCGCGCGGTGCGCGACATCCCCGAGGTCGTGCTCTGCCATGGGGTCTCCGGCCCCGAGGACTTTGTGCTGATGGTGGTCGCCCAGGATTTGGACGCCTACTCATCCCTGATGCAGCACAAGCTGCGCCGCCTGCCCGGCGTCAAAAGCCTGCGCACCAGTTTTTCCATGCAGGAGGTCAAGGGGCTGGAGGGGATGCCGATTCCAGACGGCCGGGTGACCTGATCCAAGCGCGGCTGACAAGACTCCACCAGTGGCCTTGCGTTGCCGTATTGCCTGCACTGTCTGCAGCAAGGCGGCTTGCCGGGACCGCGATGCTGATTTTTTTTGTCGCTCCAAGCGGGGCCGACGCGGCCGACTCTCGACGAGTTGGGGCGGAAAGACTCAAGCCCTTGCAATTGCCGCCAAGGTGAGCGGGGTGACTCACTACACTGCGCGGCATGGAAGAGCGTCGCCACCCCGAGTTTGCCCACTGGTTTTTGCGGACCTTTGTCTGCATTTGGCTTCTTGGGGCAGTCAGCTTTGTGCTGGTGTTTGCTTTGCCCGCGATCGGCCTCGATGGCTTGGGCCCTGTGGCCGTGGCGGTCTTTGTGTTCGCGCTGGCCGGCGGACTCGCCTATATGGCCTACCGACTTTTCCATGTGGCCTGCCCGGGCTGCGGTCTGCCTTGCCGGACCCGCCAGTCCGATGACCGTGAAGCCTGGGTGGCGACCTGCGATGGCTGCCAAATTCGCTGGCAACTCGGTGTCGGCAGCAATGGCAGCGACCCTTGATTCGCGTTTTCGCATGGGCTTGCACTGCTGCCACTAGTTGCCGTAGCGGCCAAACTGCTTCGATTTCGTTCCGAGGATGGGCTCGCTTGATGGCCCGCTAAAGGCTCCATCAAGAGCTAAGAACACAGCGATGTGGCAGGACGAACTGGCAGAAAAGAGCGCCCCCCGCGCTGCGTCTCATGCTTGGTATCGGGCGGGCCACCCTTGGCCATGCAGTACTCGCAGCCATGTCCCAAGGCCAAGGCTCGCCGCACCTGCTCCAAGAGTTCCGCCGGCAGGACCGAGCGCGAGAAGAAGGCCTCTTCAAGCGCGGACCAGGGCGCGAGGATATGAGGCGCATGGCCCATCACCTTTTCATACGGGGTCTGGCCGACAGGGGACTGGGAAATTCGCGCCATGAGCATCTTTCCAATGGAGCCGGAGCTGGTGCTTCTATGCTGCCACAGGAGCCGGTTTCATGGTCCTCTTCGTGCCGAGGTCGGCGGCTGAGCAGGGGCTTGCCGGGCGTTGGGCCGGTGCTTGCGGTCCGGCCGCGTCCGGTCCTGCCTGCCGGCCAGACAGCCCTGGACTGAATGACGCGCAGAGCTGTTGGTAATGAGTTACACGCATAGGCGCAAATGTCGCCTGATTCAATGACATCGCTTTGCCGCGCCCGGCTTCGCCTCCTTCAGGGGGCGTCGGGAGGACGGATGTCCTCGCGTGCAAACCCTGAGTTTTCCTGCCATCAATCGGACTAAGCTGCCCCGCTGGGAAGTCGCCCAAGCCAATTCAGCTTTAACCGGCGACGTGAAACGCAGCATCCCTCTGCGCTCTCTCCCATTTTTAACCTTCACGACTACCAGGAGTGTTGAATGAGTAAAGCAAGCGGATTGAACAAGTCTCTGGCCCTGTCGGGCGTGGCCTTGCTGACCTGCCTTTCGGCGGCGGCTCAGGTGCAGAGCGAGGCCTCGGCCAACCACAGCGTTGCCAGCGAGGCGCCCAATCCTCATGACTTCAGCGGTGGTGGACGCGTTCACGCACTGCCATGGCGCCATCCGGATGAGCAGAGGGCCATTGCAGAACGGGCCAGCCTGGCCGGTAAGGCGACGACCAATGTCCACACCCTGACCTATTACGGCGGCCCGGTGGTCTCCAATGTGAAGGTGGTCAAGGTCAACTATGGCGCCGGGACCTATCAGCCCTTTGTGTCGGGCACCGGCGCGGGCACGATGGCGGCCTTCTACAAGGGCATTCTTGCCAGCAGCTATTTCACCTGGCTGAACGGGGACTACAAGACCCCGACACAGACCATTGGCACCGGCACCTACGCGGGTGATATTGGCATCACGCCCAGTAGCGCCAATAACGGTGCCACCATCGATGACACCAATATCCAGGCCGAGATCAAGGCGCAGATCAGCGCGGGCAAGCTGCCGGCACCCACGGCCAATACCTATTACGCCGCCTACTTCCCCAAGGGCAAGAAGATTACCCAGGGCGGCACATCCTCTTGCGCCTCCGGTGGCTTCTGCGCCTACCATGGCACGATCGCCAGCTCCAGCGCACCTGGCGGTTATGTGTTCTATGGCGTGCTGCCCGATAACTCCGCCGGCTCGGGCTGCGACACCGGCTGCGGCACCAGCACAGCGTTCAATAACTGGACCTCGGTGTCTTCGCATGAGTTGATCGAAATGGTCACCGACCCAGCCGTGGGTGTGGCAACGACCTATGCATCTCCGCTGGGTTGGTACAACAAGACCTATGGCGAGATCGGTGACATCTGCAATGCTCAGCAGGCCACGATTGTCGGCACCGACGGCGCCAGCTACACCGTGCAAAAGGAATGGTCGAACAGCACAAAAACCTGCCGCGCGCAGTGATGGCAGAGGGCCGGGTTTAGGCCTTGTCTAGGAGTCATGCGCTCCAACGCCCCCAAATGCCGTGAACGCTTTTGGGGGCATTTCTTTTTTGGCTGGCCGGCTCGCGCGCGATGCCGGTCTGCTTGTCAAGCCGAGCCTGCGCTTGTGGACCGGCTGGCCGTCGTGTTTCACACTCGCCGCGAGGTTTGCCCATGAATGAATTCATCGCAGTCCTGCCAACGGCTACTGCTTGCCGGGCCCGGCGCTGGTGGTGTGGCCTTGCGCTGCTCGGGGCCGCCCTAGGTGGCGGCGCATTGGCGGCACCACCGGGCCCCGCCCCAGACCAACAGTCCGCCTGCCAGGCCTTGCGGAGCGAGTACCGTGAGGCGCTGCCGCAGGCGCAGGTTTGCGAGCCGAAGGCGGCCGCCAGCACCTGTGCGGCCTCCCGTCCCCTGGCCTTGGAGGACGCTTGCCACTGCCAGGTGAGCGTCAATCCCGCGCGGACGCAGCAGCTGGACCGTCTATTGGCCGAGTACAAGGCCTTGGATTGCCCGCCTGCACCGCTTTTTTGCAATCGCCTGTGCCCCAAGCCCGATGCCCACTGCGGCGGCGCGGCGGCCCAGGCGCCGCGCTGCGGCGCACGCTGAGCCGCAGTCTTTGTGTTCGCCTCAGCCTCTTGCCTGGCTGAGCAGCAGCTGCTTCTCGACCAGCTCGGGCGCCAGCACACCCTTCACCCGCTTGCCGTCCTCGAAGATCAGGATGGGCGTGATGCTGAGCTTGTGCTTTTTGCCCAGGGCTAGATTGCGCGCGATGGCGGAGCTGTCGCAGGCGCCCATGCTGCGAATCGGGGGGCGACCGTGAAGCATCCAATCGCGCCAAACGCTGCCCTTGTCCTTGGCGCACCAGATATTGCGCGCCTTCTCGGGTGAATCGCCGCCCAAGATGGGAAGCAGAAAGGTGTAGACCGTGAGGTCCTTGACCTGCAAGAGATCGTTTTCGAACTGCTTGCAATAGCTGCAGTTGGGATCGGCAAAGACCACCAGCTTTCTGGCGCCTGTGCCCTGGGTCCAAACAATGGCGTCGTTCAGAGGCAGCTTGGCGAAGTCGAGCGCGGTCAACTTCTCGACCCTGACCTGGGTCAGATTGACCTGCGACTTGGTGTCTAGAATCGTGCCCTCAAACAAATGGTCGCCGGTTTCGTCCGAGTAGAGGATGTCGCTGCCGATCCGCAATTCGTAGAGGCCGGCGACCGCCGCTTTGTTGACCTCGTCGATCTTGGGGAAATTGGGCAGGCGCTCGGCGATGTTCTTGCGGATCAGCGCTTCCTGCGCAAAAACGGGCTGCGAACACAGGGCAGTCGATGCGATGCCAAGGGCAAGAATCAATGCTTTCATGAGATCACTCCAAATTTTCTAGGGATTCTGGCAGCATGCGCGGCCCCATGGGGATCGTAAACAGGTTCTCAACAGCAGGTGGGCAAGTCAGGGGATTGAAAAGACCTTGGCGCAGCTGAGTGCGGAGCTCTTGTGGCGGCTCGGTGCGGCCGAACGCCGACCTCGCTTGGCAGGGCTGTGCGCAATTGTCAAGGTCTGCCGCCTCAGTTGCGCGTCACCGTTTTGATGTTGGAATGGGGCCTGTGGTGATTTGTTGAGCCATGGGGTGAGGCATCCGCGCCCCGCAAAAGAACGAGAGAAGTTGGAAGGGGACAAGCGCGATGCCGCAGAACAAGAGCAGTGTCTGGTTCGGCCAGATGGACCGCGTCGTGGACGAGATCCTGGCCCGGGTCCCGGGCGAGATTGTGCTGGCGATTCCGCTGGGCATTGGCAAGCCCAATCCACTGGTGAATGCGCTGTACCGAAGAGTCAAGGCCATGCCGGAGCGCCGCCTGCGCCTGATGACGGCCTTGTCGCTGGAGCGGCCGAGCGCGAGGTCAGCGCTGGAGCGTAATTTTCTGCAGCCTCTGCTGGACCGGGTGTTCGAGGATTACCCCGATCTGGACTATGTCAAGGATGCGCGCGCCGGCAGCCTGCCTGCCCATATCACCGTGCACGAGTTCTTTTTCAAGACCGGCGACTATTTGGGTAACGCGCAGGCTCAGCAGCATTACGTCTGCACCAATTACAGCTTCGTCGTGCGCGACATGATGATCCAGGGCGTCAACCTGATCATGCAGGCGGTGGCGCTGGCCGCGCCCTCGCGGGCGGATGGCCCCAAGCGCCTGTCCCTGTCCTGCAATCCGGAGCTGAGCTTTGATCTGGTCGAGGGCTTGCGGGCTCAGGGCCGACCCTTGTTGGCCGTGGCCATGGTCAACGAGCAACTGCCCTTCATGGGCGGCGCGGCCGAAGCGAGCGATGGTTTCTTCGACCTGGTGCTGGACGCGCCGGGCTGTAGCCACGCCTTGTTCGCGCCCCCCAATGCGGCCGTCGGCATTGCGGACTACGCCATCGGCCTGCATGCCTCCAGCCTGGTGCCCGATGGTGGCACCTTGCAGATCGGCATCGGCTCGCTCGGTGACGCGATTGCCCAAGCCTTGATCCTGCGCGATCGTGAGCCCGAGGCCTATGGCGAGATGTTGCGCGGCCTCTGCCCGGCCGGCGTGCAGGGCCGCGAGCTGCAGCCCTTCAAGCAAGGCCTGTATGGCTGCTCCGAGATGTTGGTCAACGGCTTTCTACGCCTGATCGCCGCGGGCATCGTGCGCCGCCTGGTGTTCGACGACCTCGATCTGCAAGCCCTGGCCGGGGCCGGCCTGCTGGGTGATGAACCTGATTTGCAGGCCTTGCTGGGCCTGCTGCAGCGCGGCCGTGTGGGCGCCATGCTGTCGGCCCAAGACCTCGTCTATTTGCAAGACCATGGCCTGCTCCGCAGCGATGTGAGCTTGCAGGGCGGCGAGCTCTGCCGTGGCGAGATCCGCTGCGCCAATGATTTGCGTGATCCGGCCAGCCAGGCCTGCATCGTCCAGCATCTGCTGGGTGAGCGCTGGCGGCGCGCGGCCCTGCTGCACGGTGGCTTCTTCCTGGGGCCGCGCGACTTTTACCAGCGCCTGCGCGAGATGCCCGAGGCCTTGCGTGAGCGCATCGCCATGACACGCATCTCGCATGTCAATGAGATCTTTGACGACGGCCTGGGCAGCGAGGCGCTCAAGCGCGCCCAGCGCGTCAAGGCCCGCTTCATCAACACGACCATGAAAATGACGCTCTTGGGCGCGGCCGCCTCGGACGCGCTGGAGTCCGCGCAGCTGGTCTCCGGCGTGGGCGGGCAGTACAACTTTGTGGCCCAAGCCCATGCGCTGCCAGATGCGCGCTCCATCCTGCTGCTGCGCTCCTGCTATACCAACCATGGCCAGCTGCGCAGCAATATCGTCTGGAACTACGGCCATGTGACCATCCCGCGCCATCTGCGCGACATCGTCATCACCGAGTACGGCGTGGCCGATCTGCGCGGCCAATGCGATAGCGAGGTCATCAAACGCCTGCTGG
>Ga0187843_10002828_pt1 | contig 10317 bp, 10 predicted proteins | sample SpaLakP09_SKY_43_FD_134516 | JGI IMG/M metagenome (GOLD analysis project Ga0187843, IMG submission 134516) | Oligotrophic lake water microbial communities from Sparkling Lake, Wisconsin, USA - SP09_SKY_43 | ecosystem: Environmental > Aquatic > Freshwater > Lake | place: USA: Sparkling Lake...
ACCCTGACGCGCAAATCCTTCGCTATGGACAGGTTCCGCGAGAACGTGAGGCGCTGTGTGTTCGACTCTGCGACATCAGCGTCGCGGTTCCACCGAATAACGTACGGGTCCGCCGATTCCGTCGGGCGTGGCTCGAAGTGCAGTTCATGGCCCTTCACGTAGGCGCGGAAGCCTTCGATTTGGGCCAGTCGCGTAATGATGTCCCAATAGCTGACGTCGGAAGCAACAAGCGCCTTGACGATCTGATAGTAACCACCCACCGCTGTGTTAGTTTTCGTTACCACTGGGGTAAGGCCCTGAGCAACAGCTATCTGGGTGACAATATCCGACGCGACCAGGTTACCACTGGCGAAGACTATGGCGCGCTTGAAGTCAATCAGCTTGGACGTCAAGTCACGCCCTACCAGCGTGATCGTGTCGGCCGCCAGATCAACGGTCATGTCATCAGCATACCCAGTCAGAAAGCTGGTCAGATCAGAGCGCTGGAACGAGTCAGGGTTTTCAGGAAAGCCAATCAGGAATTCGAATTCCAGTTTTTCCTGCTGGGCCCAGAAGTCTAGCCCGCGCCCCGCCGGCTGCGCGGAAATAAGCAGCGTTAGCCGAAACGTGTCTGCCTGAAAGAACGTGTTGTTGTCCACCTCGAAGGCAAACACGCCTTTCACTACTTCACCGTTGGCATAGACCAATCCGCGCGCTTGCTGGCTGACACTTTTCATGTGATAAATTCTCCCCCACTGTCCGCCGGCGACGGCGGTACGGTAATACTCTGGATTCCGGTGATGTTGGGGTCCGTCAGCTTGTTGGCCTGCGCGATCGCCGTCCACTTGGTGGCGTCGCCGTATTCCTGAGCGGCGACCTTAAACAGATTCTGGCCCGTGGCCACCACACGCGTGGCGCTGGCTGACGTGCCAGAAACCAGATTCAGATTCGACTGAATCCGGCCAGACAGCGACAGGACGTTGTACAGAAGCGGCAACTGTGTAGCAGCCGCCACCTGGCCATTCAACTTGGCGGCCTGCCGCGCGATCGGGTTGTTCGGCAGGATTCCACCCAGCGTTGCGACACTGGTGAGCGTGCTGCCTGCGCTGGCGATCATGGTATTGACGCGCTGCGCTACCGCTGCAACTGGGCCGATCACGCCATTAATGGTGGCGGTTGTAGCCTGTGCGAAGTTCGACACCGAACGGATAGCGCTATCCATCGTGCCCAGCATAGATGTCAGTTGTGAATCACCAATTGAATTGCCAATACTTACAGCTGCAGCAGAATCAGCACGGACCGCCGCGCCAATATCCGAGCTGGCAGCAGTAGCGCCGCGCCCCTTAGTGCTGTCCTCCAGCACTTCCAGTTCGAGGGTGTATCGGATCCTGAAGCGCGTCTCTATTACGTAGCGGAAGGCCTTTACCACCACCATGTAGCGAAATTCGAAGAACGACAATTTCTGCGGCTTGCCCTGCACGCGCATCAGATCGATGGCGCGGGCCCGGTCCAGTGCCGAGGTGCCCAGAAACAGACCAGACCACTGAATAGGATCATCGTCCTGCCCCATGGGCTGAATGACCCGCGCGCCACCCGGCAATTTGTGAATCACCAGCTGCTGCGCACCGCCTAGCGGAATGCTCTCCGGTATTTCGAACCCGTGAAATGTCTCTGTCCCAAGGGTCAGACTGAGTGCGTTATTCGGCATTTTTACCTTCCTGCGTACGCGACTGGTACCGGCGCCATGGAACCATCTACAAAGTTCGGGCCAGTTTGCGGACGTGCCATGCTGGCGCCCATTTGCTGGGTGATTCGAGTGCTGATACCGTGGGCATCAAACTTGTTTTCGACCTTGAATACTGGTGCTGGCGGCGGTGGCGGCACGAAACTAGACGGGCGTGCTGCTGGAGGCTGGTTAGCTCCCGATGCGGGCGTTGCCGGAATTCTGGGTTGATTCGCCCAAGGGAACTGCTTGGCGATTTGCCCTTCGCCAACAGTTACAACACTAGCTGCCTTGGTAGGACCGACGTCGATACCAGGCATTGGAGGCTTCCAGCCCATTTCATTACTACGTGCCATGGCATCAGCTGTAAGTCTTGCGCCGCCTTCCGTACGAGCGGAACTCACTTCTTCTTTAGTTAAGCCCCGGAAGGCGTAGCAAGCTGCAGCAATCGTGCCAATTACGAGTACTGCTATACCTACCGGACCAGCCAACGCGGCAAGTGCCCCACCAATTAATGGAATTCCAGATGCACCAGCAGCTACTCCAGCAGCAAGTGACAGTCCACTGAAGCCCGCAGCCAACAGGGTGATGGTTCCCCCAATCGCTAGCGTAACTGCGAGACCCGCGAATGCCACAGTCAGTCCCTTAACAATTCCGGGGTGCTCTTTAGCGAACTCTGTAAATGCCGTCAGTGCGGCTGTCATGCCTTTGACAGCAGAAATCGCCAGCGGAAGAACTGCAGTACCTAAATCTCGCTGGACCTTATGCCATTCCGCGCGAAGAATCACCGCCTGCCCAGACGCAGACTCTTTCGCAACATTGACCGATTGATCTACACCGGGTGCTTTATCCCATGCGTCCGCAGATCGATGCATCGTTTCACGCTGACGATGGATCAAATTGAAGAGCCGACCGCCAGTCCGGCCGAAAATCATCGCATTCTCGCGATAAATTTCGTTTTCGGATAAATGCATTTCCTTATACATCGGCAACATCTTCGACTCATAAAATTCAAGTCGAGACTTTGAAAATAGATCAAGGTCTTTGAATGGATTTGCTTTAAACGATTTTATTCCGCCTTGGGAATTCCATTCGATCTGCTTTTCATCCCAAATTTTATGCTGCGTGAGCAAGTGCGCCACCTGATTCGGGAGTTTCACAACACCTGTCAAACGGTTGTAGGAAGTCATGAGTCCATCACCGTAGCCACCGCCCTTCAACTCACCGATCAAGGGCTCGTCTTCACCATATAAGGCGCGTTCTGACGACCCCATGAGCGCGGTGCCGGCCTTAGCACGAGCCTGCCGCAATTGCTCCCAGTCGATATTGCCGCCAGAGCTTTGAATAGCTTTCCATCCTGCATTTGCAATTTTATTGAAGGTTTCCGCATCCGCTAGGCCACCGCTCATTTCAATGTAGCGGAGCATTGCCAGGCTCGCAGTCTTCATCTTTTCCTGAGACTCGTCATCTAGGCTTACTGATGCAAATTTGATCTTGGCTAACATCGGCGCAGCGAGCTTGGCCCCCTCCAGCGCAGCGGATCCATCCAAACCAGATTCCCGAAATACGCCCTGAGCCTCCGTCATGAGCTTCATATTTTCGGTGTAGCTCGAGCCGACAACATGCATGCCATTAGCGAACTTAACTGCTTCGGAATTTACCTTATCACCCATACCGAAAAGCTTAAATTTTCCGACCGCCTTATCAAATGCAGCAGCTTCTTCAACCGGCCCCTTCATCAGACCCAACATTCCAAGTCCAGCTCCAGCCATAGCGCCACCAACTAGACCCATACGCTTGATTCCGGCGAGACGCTGCTCCACGAGGGACAGACTACCTTGGGCAGCATTGGCACCAGAGTGAACCTTACCTAGCTGCTGGCTGACCGCAATTAGGCCTGTGCTAATATGATTTACCAGCGTCAGCTTGACCGCTACTTTATATGCATCAAACATGGGGGCACCTGTGAAATTCACGACAAGGCTGCACGAATGGGCAGCCGATCATTTCGATTTTGTTCAATATCCGAACATTCGGCCGGCGGATAAGCGAACGGCCGATGCTGCTGTCGGGCTTCGCTGGAAGTACCAAATGCCGCTGTATTCGCGCATCTTCATTGCAGTCATGAGCATGATCACCATCGTCGTGTCATTTGGAATGCTCGCCGCGTTGCTGGCATTGCTCTATTTCATAATCGTGTGACCGATCAGGGCATTGCCGCCTAGCAGTCCCGCCATCACCGCATGCCCCATGATTTTCTCAATGCGATCTTTGCTGTGGAATGCTGCTGGCCCCATAAATGGGCGCGGTGGTATTTTTTCGGTGCCGAATTCCTGATATGCACCGATATCCATGAGGGTCCCGATAACTGCTTCGGTTCCATGCACCTGATGTTCGATACTGGCGTAAAGCTGCCCAGTCAGCATCAGCGGCGTGTCGCCGATGCCAAGTGCAGCGTGTTGGGCTAGCGTAGATTCAGCCAGCTGTTCCCATTCAGGGAAGGACTGAACCGCAGGCTGGTAGTAGCCAAGTTCCGCTTTGGCTTCGGCCTCAATGACCTTTGCAGCCTCCCGCAGTCCATGCTCTGCAGCCTTGTGCACAGCCAACTCAAGAGTGACGAAATGCTCTACGAATTTTCCGATGCTATCGAAGTCCATTACTTGCGTTCCTTCCAAGACATGCTGGAATAGTCGAATTCGCCACCATCCTGCTCGCCCAGAGTAATAACCCAAGCCAGCCGGACTTCTTCAGTCATGCTCATGGCAACGTCAAATGGAACCCCGTTTTTCACCATATACACGGTGGCTGTGAAATCGGGGTTCCGTGTCAGTTTTTTACCGATTCCTTAGAAGTGCCTACTTTGTATGCGCCACTCACATGACTCATAACGGCGCCAACGCCATCTTCACCGAGCAGCTGGATCAGCGCTTCAAGTTCACGCTTGGTCGATGGTGCGGGCTGCGCGTCACCGTTCACTTCGGTCACCCAGAGAATAGGCAAAATCATGCCCATGTAGACCTCGTTCTTGGCCGAGTCGCCCACGACTTCGACAATGCGGTACTGCGACAGGATGCCGGGCTTCTTCAGGCCGATAGTCATCTGGCCAACGGTGATGGTCTCGACTGCGTTCGCAGCAGTGATGATTTCGTCCGATACGGTTTTTACGGTAATTTTTGGCTTGGTCATTGTCTGCTCTCATGTAAGGTGAAAAAAACGGCCGGGCATGCCGGCCATCGTGCTGGTCTAGCTGATTACTGCACCTTCAGACGACGGGAGGCCATGAATTCCAGCTTCATCTTCACGGTCTTGTCGCCTTCACGGCTACCCATGTCGGTCAGTTTGTAGACTACCTTTTCGAAGCGGAACTGCGAAATGCCGCCGTTCGGCTCTTGGATTGTTTCCTGAATAAAGCCATACGCCACGTTCTGGCCGTTGTAGTAGGCGGCCTCGGCGGCAGCCCAGTAATCATCCAGGGTGCTGTCGAAGCGGTCGATCTCGAACGAGCCTTTCCAGCCGTTGTGCGTCACCGTGTGGCGGGCTTCGCCATCGAGGCCGGTACGCTTTTCCTCGGTGGTCACCGGCTGGGCGTCGAACTTCATGATGGCAGTCGTCGGAATATTCAGGGTACCGGCCGCCGTGGTAATCACGACGCGAACGTCCTTACCAAGGGTTTGATTTGCTGCGGACATATGAGTCTCCAAAAAGGAAGCCGCCCGAAGGCGGCCAAATTAATCGTTTACCGCCCCTATTAGGTGGCTGCTACGGTGCTGGTGCGGGCAACCTGTACCGACTGGCCGCCCTCCATGTTGATCAGGAATTTCTCGACCACGGACAGGTACTGCACCTTTGCGTCCATCTGCATGTAGCCGGACATGATCCGCTGCGCCGGGTTATTGGTCAGGTCGCAGATGGTGGAGAAGTCAGCAATCTGCCCCTGCTGGCGCATATTCGCCATGAAACCATCGACAGTGGCCTTGGCCTGCAGGCGCGTCGGATCGTCCGAACGGATCGACTGCAGCTTGCCTACGAATTTGCCCATGCCCGCATTCAGCGTATAGGCGATGTAATTCGTCATGCGGCTGTAGTTATCGCCGTTCGTGACAGGGTTTGAAGAGCTGTTATGACCAAAGCGCGCGCCGAAGTAGGCACCGCCCGGGACCGGATTGGCGATCACGTCAATGCCAGCCTGCCCCAGCACCTGCAGCTCTGCCGCCGAGTATGGACGGCCAGCCAGCGTGCGCTGGGTTGCCACAATGCCGTACAGCTGCTTGTTCAGGCTGGACTGCTCGGGCGACAAGTTCGACAGCAGGCCGGCAACGAAGGCCTGCGGCGAAATCAGGCGGGTCACCGCGTTCACGGGGTCATTCCAGTAGACCCAGTCACCCAGCAACAGCTTAAAGGCGTAGGAATCGATACCCGCAATGGCCTTATTCGCTGCGGCTGTCGCCGGCGTGTCGGTGGAAGGGCCAACGCCAACCATGTAGATGCCTTCGGACAGGCCAAACGCCACTTGCGACGCCCAGGTGGTCGAATCGTCGCAGTCGGTCAGCATGGCCACTGCCGCGCCAGTGCTGCGCAGACTGTACATGCCAGAGCGGGTCGTGCCGTCCACGCCTACCAGAGTGGCGCCGGATACGCTGGTCGCGCCATCGGTACCGCCGCTGAAAGTCGAAGTGGCATACGCTGGCGCACCGGTGGAAGCGGCCGCCGCTGCGCTTACCAGCACGGACGCACCGCGAACCGCGCTGTTGCCGTTGTTGATCGCAGCGGCCATGTTCACCCACAGCGCGTTGCCGGTGCCGGCAATGTTGTCGAACACTTCCGGCGCATAGCCCGAAAGCGCAACCGTCACTTTGGTGGTGCTGGCCTGACTGCCGGCGGCGATAGTGGCCTGCAGGCTGTTGCCCAGCGAACCGGTATATTTACCCGTCAGGGTCATGCCCAGCGTGCCAGCTGCGCCGCCGGTCAGGGTAGCGCCCGAGGCAGTGGCGCCGGATACGTTGGTGGCCACGGTAAGCGAGTTGCCGCCGGTGCCAGTAGCCACGGAGGTCAGATTCAGCGTGTTGCCCGCCAGAGCGTAGGTGAACTTGCTCAGATTGACATCGGCCGAGCCCTGCAGCAGGGTCAGCAGAGAAGCCAGCGTTGCGGCTAGCGTACCGCCGATGTTCACCTGATTGCCGGTGGCGCCAGATGCGACGAAGGTCACAACGGTTCCGCCCAGGGTAACGGTGGTCGCCGCGGCTGGGTTGGTGGTGAATGCAATGGTGCCGGTTGCGGCAGTGCCGGCCGAGGTGATGGCCGAGCTGGCGGCCGTATCAGTACCGTCGGTGACGCGCACGCAGCGGATATTGGCCGCGCCCTGCTGGACAGCAGCTGCAACGGCCGTGCCCATGTCGTATTTGCGGTTCTGCAGCGAGCCATGGACGCGCGCGAAGTCGGCAGTGCTGCCGATCCCCGAGGCAGAATTCACCGGGCCCCATTGGGCCGTGCCGACGATACCGAGGATATTGGTTGGGACGCCATTAAGCAGCGATACGCTCGGTGGCACAATCTGCACGTACAGATCAGGGACGATCAGCGCGGTCGTATTGATCGCGCCTTGCTGAGAAACCGGCATAGATGCCTCCTAAAATGAAAACGCCCGCGCTGGGCGGGCTAAATTTGGTTGATGCTGCTTTCTACGAATACACGGTTAGCGCTCCGGTTTGGGCACCGGTAAGACTCTGCGCTGTGACGCCCAGCTGTTCGGCCACGATCTGCGTGGCTGCCGTACTGTCGGTAGATACATACTCGGCAGCGACGAATATGTCGCGCCGGAAAATCCCCGCCTTCTCGGTAGCGTCGCTCTGTACGCTGTTCCGGTAACGCAGGATCGCCATGGTGCCATCTGGCATCGATTGACGATACGAACCGGCCAACGCAACATCAATCGCAGTGGCCAGCGGATCACGGGCGGCCGGGCTATTCGCCCAAACCGTTATCTGGAACAGCTTCTCCTGCCGGCGCAGCAGTCGCATCAGGGTGCCGGCCACACCAACCCGCGCCACAATCGTACGCGCGCCGGGAATCGTGACCACCGGGCCTACATTGCTGGCCGAGCGGGATGCACTGACCAGCGCCGCCAGCGCAGTACCAATCGAAGCCAGCGTATCCGACGCCTGCACGGGGTAGACGAAGGGCTTGCCGTCCACCAGTAGCGCGACGTTCTGCCCGCTGACCACAGTGCCGCCCACACTAACGCTGGAACCGTTGACTGTCAGCCCCACTGTCGGCGTGCCGATTGAGAGCTGTTCCCAGTCCATGTTCAGGGATTCGGTCACATGCTCGGTCGCCGTCGGAAAAACGGAGACATTTGCGCGGCCCGCGCCCAGCTCCCGATCGAGATTCTGTGCGATCGGCCAGCCCTGATAGACAAGGACTGGAATGCCTGTCAGCGAGGGGGCGCCGATACCGCTCGGGTAGACGGCTGCCGCTATCGCAGCCACCAGCGCATTCGCTACATCGGTCTGATCAGCCATCTACGCATGCTCCTCAACGGCGGAAATACGCCAGCCCAGATCGGTGTACTCGGCGCCCTGCACCACGTAGCGGCGCTGCAGGTCATCGATGATCAGGTCGCCAGCGTTGACCGTTTGGGTCACAGACGGTGGCAGCAGAATCTTCCAGCCGACGTTTTTACTGGCCGATGGCAGGCCGGTACCGGTCGACTCGCCACGGCCGCCCAGCAGAATAGAAGCTGGCCAGCCGGTCAGCACATCAGCAGCCGCTGCTGGCGCACCGGTGCTGTACGCGCCGACGCCAACGGCAGCCTGGGCTGGAATTCGGCTCAGGTGCACTATCCGGTTGCACTCCACCACGATGACTGGCAGCAGGAACTGCTTGCCAGCCACGAAGTAGGTACCGCCCGGGCCGACCAGATAGTCGCCCGGCTGAGTCGTCGCGTCATTGATCAGCGCAAACCACGTTGGGTCGCCGTACTCATTCGGGGCCTTGAACTGGTAGCCGGGACCGGAATCAAGCGCCGCCATCAACGTGCCGACCTTATTCGCCATCGGCGCCGTGGGCGACAGAGGCCGGTACAGGTCATACGCCAGCCCGATACGCTGGGCGGCTTTGGCATAGCCAAAGTACACCCGATTCTGAATAGTTGCGCCGTCCATCAGACCACCACAGAAATGCCACCAACGCCCAGATCAGGGCCTGGCGTGATACCAAGGAAACCGCAGAAGCGGCGCCGCGTCGCGTTGAACAGGTTTTCGCGATCACGCTGCTCGTACTTGTTGTGCTCCCATACCGCCGCTTTCGCGGTGTCCAGATTCGCGCTAACGCCGAAAATGGCTGTCTCCAGCGTGCCGAGGTTGGCGAGGTAGATCGTGCGCACGACGACCTCTTCCGAGGCCGACAGGTTGTTCATCTTGTATTCCAGCACGCCGTACTGGGTGGAGAAGCGATAGCCAGACGCCGGTAGCGGGTTACCGCCGCCGAAAGCGCCATAGCCGCAGAAGCGCCGGATATCGGTCTTTTCAGCGTCGGTAAATGCCATGGTTACGCTCCTGGCAGGACTTCGATCGTATAACCTTCGAGGATCAGGTAATCGGCAGCGCTAACCAGCTGACCGTTGATCGTCAGAGGCTGATCGACTGCAGTGTTGATCGAGGCTGTGCTAACGCCAGAGGTGCGCGGCGTAACCCAGTCGGCTCCAGAACCGATACTCGTAAACGCCATGACCTGCGCAGCTTGGCTACCGCGATTGCGTACCGACAGGCGCAGACCGCCACTGGCAGTCGTTGTCGGGCCGTAGCTTCCGCATAGTGATCCACCCAACCGCAGGAGGATGTTCTTGGCCGAGACGCTGTTAGCATGGCTCTGCAACGTCTCGACACGCAGTGCTCCGTTTGCGCCCAACGCGCCGCCTGGAAGTACATCCGGAACAAGGACCGCTTCGGCTGTGCTGCTAGCGTAAGCGCCTGCCGTAATGCTGTTTGGCGTGATAGTTGCGGCTGCATCTAGGTAGAGCTGGCATGCCGTGGCGCTACTGAACGTCGCATAGTACAAACCGGCGGCCAGGCCGGCCTGCGCGAACACATAGACGCGTACTACACCGGACGGCGTATAGGGAAGCGCGGTCAGGCCTGTAATAGCGCCGGTAGCGCTGATATTCGTGGCAGCCGACAGCAGGATGATCGGTGTGCCCTTCTGATCCAGAATATAGGCTGACCGCATATCTTGCGCCGCCTTGCCAACTGGATCCGCATACTGCCAGCCCTGGGCAATCAGCGAGGCGCACGAATCGGCATCGATCATGGCCAAGCCGGTACCGTCATTGCGGACGTAGAACGTCTTGCCATTGGCACCGATCGCCGTGTAAACGTTGGCCGGCGCCTTCATCAAATATTGTGGGGCTGGCATCGGTTACTCCACTACGGTGTGTTCTGCGCCCAGTCCCAGCAGGAGCGCAATTTCGTCGGGGTCGGTCACTTCCTGCCCGGCCTGCCACATACGCAGCAGGTTATTTTCGTCGTAGAAACCGAACGGGCAAGTAAGCTGGATCTTGGTCGGAGCTGGCGTGTCGCTATTCGCGGACGCGTCAGCTGCACTCTTTTTTGTCGCCATCA
>Ga0187843_10002829_pt1 | contig 10314 bp, 6 predicted proteins | sample SpaLakP09_SKY_43_FD_134516 | JGI IMG/M metagenome (GOLD analysis project Ga0187843, IMG submission 134516) | Oligotrophic lake water microbial communities from Sparkling Lake, Wisconsin, USA - SP09_SKY_43 | ecosystem: Environmental > Aquatic > Freshwater > Lake | place: USA: Sparkling Lake...
ATAATGAAGCATTGAATAAAGCCAAAAACCAATTGGAAGCAGATGGAGCTAAATTAAAAGCCGATTACGACAAACTGAAAGCAGAACGCGATAAATTGCAAGCCGATTATGCTGCAACAGATAAGAGTTTGAAAACCCTTCAAGCGTCTTATAATGCGTTAGAAAAAGACAGTAATGATGCCTTGTCTGCCAATATTAATAAGAATCGTGAATTGTTAGCACAATTGGAAGCTAAAGAAAAATCATTGGCAGCAGAACAAGACAGGTTAAATAAATTAAAAGCCGATTTAGAGTCTAGTTCGAAACGATTAAGTGAATTAGAATCTTATATTGCTGCTAAAGATGCCAGCATGAAAAAGCTGAAAGAAACTTTGATGAAATCACTAAAAGCCTTTGATGGAAAAGGATTGACAGTTCATGAAAAAGATGGAAAAGTATATGTTTCTATGGAAAATAAATTGTTGTTTCAAACAGGAAGTTGGGCTGTAAATGCCGAAGGAAAAACAGCAGTTGTTGAAGTAGGAAAAGTTTTGGCTCAAAACCCAGATTTATCTATTTTGATTGAAGGACATACCGATGATGATAAAATCACAGGAAATCTTGGTGGCGGAATAGAAAACAACTGGGATTTATCTACTAAAAGAGCTACTGCAATTGTAAACATTCTTTCAGAAAACAAAGGAGTAAACAAGCAAAACTTAACAGCGGCTGGACGTGGAGAATTCGCTCCATTAATGAGTAATGAAACAGCAGAAGGCAAAGCTAAAAACAGAAGAATTGAAATTATATTAACGCCAAAATTGGATGAGATTTCTAAAATGCTAAATGATTTATAGAAGTATCATTTAATTTTTATCATACAAAGGTTCTAAGTTTTTCTTGGAACCTTTTTTTTATATTCTAAAGAAAAAAGATTGTACTATATAAGGTTTTCGTATAGTTTATACTTTTCTTAACTATGATTTTTGTTTTTGTTTTTCAAAATTTACTTAATTTTGGCGCATTATGAGAATAATTGCCTTTTTTGCGTTCTTGAGTTTCCTTCTGCTTGGCAGCAAGGAATATGCTTATGCGTCAATAAATCAAGGTAAAAGTTCTTATGCTTCTGTACAAAATTTTACACAAAAAGGACAAATAAAAGTTGTTACTGAAGATCATGGTATCACTTTAATAGAAGATACTGATGTTGATTTAGAAGAAGAGTGCCAATCATCAAATGATATTAAAGAGCGAAATGGCAACCATTTCTTTTCTGGGAAATACAGTTTAATAAACACATTGTATTGCTCATCTTCTAAAAAGTTTACTTTAAATTACTCCGAAAAACGTACTAAATTCTTACCGTATCTAAGCGGAAACTATAATCCTATTTATATTACTCAAAGAGTTTTAAGGATTTGATTTAAAATATACATCGGTTCTCCAATCATGAACTTTCATGTGGATGTATATATAATTTTACTTCAATTGGTCTGATTATTTCTATCCTATTTTGGATTCCGATGCTATTTAACTCTAAGGAAATATCTTATTTCTAATAATTCAATCGCATAATTTCCATTTTAATCATGAAAAGAAAAGTCGTATTTATAGGCCTAATTGCCTTGTTGAGCTTAGTAAGCTGTAACTCCAAAAAAGAAGAAAAAGAAGAAGCAGGTAAATTTACTGTTACTAATCCTGTAGCCATTGATACCTCTTTTACCAAAGAATATGTTTCCCAAATTCGCTCCGTTAGAAACATAGAGATTCGCACACAAGAAAAAGGATATCTACAAAACATTTATGTTGATGAAGGACAATATGTAAATGCAGGTCAGATTTTGTTTAGAATCATGCCAAAAATGTATGAAGCAGAATTGCTTAAAGCACAATCAGAAGCAAAAGCTGCAGAAATCGAATTGCTAAATGCAAAAACTCTTGCCGATAAAAATATTGTTTCTAAAAGTGAACAAGCTTTAGCCCAAGCCAAATTAGAACAAGCAAGAGCAGAAGTTGCTATGGCAAAATTACATTTATCATTTACAGAAATTAGAGCACCATTTGCAGGAACTATTGATAGACTACCAAAAAAACTCGGAAGTCTTATAGAAGAAGGCGAGCTACTAACAAGTCTGTCAGATAATAGTAAAATGTTTGCCTATTTTAATGTTTCAGAACCTGAATATATAGATTATCAACAAAATGTAAAAGATAGAGGTGATAGTAATGTAAGCTTGCTTTTAGCAAATGGAGAACCTTTAAAATACAAAGGAAAAGTTGAAGTAATCGAAAGTGAATTTGATCCAGAAACAGGAAATATCGCTTTTAGAGCAAGTTTTCCAAATTCAGATAAACTATTAAAAAATGGTGAAACAGGAAAAGTATTGATGACCATTCCTGTGAAAAATGCTTTAGTCATTCCGCAAAAGGCAACTTATGAAGTTCAAGATAAAGTATATGTTTTTGTGGTTGATAAAAATGATGTATTGAAATCAAAAGAGATTACAGTTGTTGGTCAAATGCCCGATTTATACGTTATAAAAGGTATTTCAGAAAACGAAAAAATCGTTCTTGATGGCGTTCAAAAAGCGAAAGACGATGATAAAATCAAGTATGAATATCAAAAACCAGAAGAGGTTTTGGCTCATTTAAAATTGAAAGCAGAATAGTCCTAATCTTAAAATCTTAAAATCAATGTTTAATAAATTTATACAAAGACCAGTGTTATCCATTGTGATATCGCTGATGATTGTTTTGCTTGGTGTTCTGGCTTTAGTTCAGTTACCAATTACATTATTTCCTTCTATTTCGCCACCAAAAGTTAATGTAACTGCTTCTTATCCAGGGGCAAATAATGAGTTATTGATTAAATCGGTAATCATACCTTTAGAAAGAGCGTTAAATGGTGTTCCGGGAATGAAATACATTGCCTCAGATGCAGGAAACGATGGAGAAGGAACCATTCAAGTTATCTTTAATTTAGGTACCGACCCAAATCAAGCTTCGTTAAATGTGCAAAACAGAGTGGCTTCGGTTGTAAATAAATTGCCGCCGATTGTTGTTCGTGAAGGAGTAAAGATTACTCGTGAAGAATCCAACATGCTTTTGTATGTCAATCTTTACAGTAAAGATCCAAAAGCCGACCAAAAATTCTTGTTCAATTATGCCGATATCAATATTCTATCAGAACTTAAAAGGGTTGATGGAGTAGGAGTTGCCGATATTTTAGGTAATAGAGAATATGCTATGCGTGTTTGGTTAAAACCAGATAGAATGTTAGCCTACAAAATTTCTGCCGATGAGGTAATGGAAGCATTAGCGCAACAAAGTTTGGAAGCTTCTCCGGGAAAAACGGGTGAAAGTTCAGGGAAACGTTCAGAAGCTTTTGAATATGTATTAAAATATCCAGGAAGATATACAACCGAAGAACAATACGGAAATATAGTTTTAAGAGCCAATCCCGATGGAGAAATCCTTCGATTAAAAGATGTGGCAAAAGTAGAGTTTGGAAGTTCGATGTATGATATTTATTCCAATCTAAACGGAAAACCTTCTGCAGCTATTGTGCTTAAACAATCATACGGAAGTAATGCTACACAGGTAATTAAAGATGTTAAAGCAAAATTAGAAGAAATTAAAAAAACATCGTTCCCAAAAGGAATGGATTATGAAATCAGTTACGACGTTTCTAAATTTTTGGATGCTTCTATCGAAAAAGTATTACACACCTTAATCGAAGCCTTTATTTTGGTTGGATTAGTTGTATTCTTATTCCTTGGAGATTGGCGTTCGACTTTAATTCCAGCTATTGCTGTTCCAGTGTCGCTTATCGGAACGTTTATGTTCATGCAATTCTTCGGAATTACGTTAAACTTGATTACGTTATTTGCGTTAGTATTAGCAATTGGTATTGTGGTAGATAACGCCATAGTTGTGATAGAAGCCGTCCATTACAAGATGGAAACCAAACATCTATCACCAATGAAAGCAACCAAAGAAGCGATGCATGAAGTAAGTGGAGCTATTATTGCAATTACGTTTGTAATGGCTGCCGTGTTTATTCCAGTAGCTTTTATGTCGGGACCTGTTGGTATTTTTTACCGTCAGTTTTCAATCACCATGGCTACATCTATTGTGCTTTCTGGTTTAGTTGCTTTGACATTGACTCCGGCACTTTGTGCTATGATGTTGAAAAACAATCATGGAAAACCAAAAAAACAAACGCCACTTAATAAGATATTAGATGGATTTAATAATTGGTTTAATGGTGTTTCAGGAAAATATAGAAATCTGTTAGGATTGATTGTCAACAGAAGAGTTATTACTTATGGAATGTTAATTTTCTTCTGTGTTGGGACTTATTTCCTAAACGGAAGTCTTCCATCAGGATTTATTCCAAATGAAGATCAAGGAATGTTCTATGCGGTTATTCAAACACCTCCAGGTTCAACTTTGGAACGAACCAATCAAATTGCTGAAAAATTGCAAAAAATTGCAGAAGGAATTGATGGTGTAAAATCGGTTTCTTCATTGGCAGGTTATGAAATTTTAACAGAGGGTACTGGAGCTAACTCAGGAACTTGTTTGATTAACCTAAAAAGTTGGGAAGACCGAACTAAATCGTCTCAAGAAATTATTAAGGAATTAGAAGAAAAATCAAAAGATATTCCAGGTGCAACTCTCGAATTCTTTCAACCACCAGCCGTTCCGGGATATGGTGCTGCAGGTGGATTCGAATTACGTTTATTAGACAAAGCTGGTTCGGGCGACTTTAAAAGAATGGAAAACGTGAGCAACGATTTTGTTAAAGAACTTAATAAACGTCCTGAATTAGCTTCGGTATTTACTTTTTTTAGTGCCAGTTTTCCTCAATATATGTTGAATATTGATAATGATATCGCACAACAAAAAGGAGTAACTATTGAAAATGCAACCAATACGCTTTCTACGCTTATTGGAAGTAATTATGAAATTAGTTTCATAAAATATGGTCGACAATATAAAGTAATGGTTCAGGCTTCTCCAGAATATCGTGCTCTGCCAGAAGATATTATGAAACTGTATGTTAAAAACAATCGAGATGAAATGGTTCCGTTTTCGGCTTTTATGAAAATGGATAAAGTTTATGGATTGTCTGAAATTACTAGACAAAACATGTACAATGCAGCTGAAATCAGTGGACAATCGGCAGCTGGATACAGTAGTGGTGAATCGATTAAAGCTATTCAAGAAGTTGCAGAAAAAACATTGCCAAGAGGTTATGGTATTGATTGGGCTGGGATTTCCAAAGATGAGGTTGGTCGTGGTAATGAAGCTATTTATATTTTCTTAATCTGTCTTGGATTTGTGTACTTGATTTTGGCAGCGCAATACGAAAGTTTCGTCTTGCCATTAATTGTAATTTTATCATTGGTTGCGGGTATTTTTGGAGCCTTCTTGTTCTTAAAATTATTCGGATTAGAAAACAACATCTACGCTCAAGTAGCCATGGTAATGCTTATCGGATTATTAGGGAAAAATGCCGTGTTGATTGTGGAATTTGCCGTGCAACGACATCGAGCTGGTGACTCAGTGCTTACAGCTGCAATTGAAGGTTCTGCTCTGCGTTTCCGACCAATTTTGATGACTTCCTTTGCCTTTATTGCTGGATTAATTCCGTTAGTTTTTGCTTCTGGACCAGGAAAAGTGGGTAATCGAACTATTGGTTCTGCCGCGGCAGGAGGAATGCTTATTGGAACCATTTGCGGTGTATTATTAATTCCAGGATTGTACTACATCTTTGGTAGAATTTCAGAGCGAATTAAGTTTGTTAAAAATGAAGAAGAAAATCCATTAACTGAAGAAATCGATCACAATGTATAAATTTAAGTTATATCAAATTCTTATCCCGCTAGGCTTGAGTTTAGCGGTAGTAAGTTGTAAAACTCCAGCTATTGCACCAACAAAAGCAAGTTTGGCTGTGCCTGAATCTTTTGCAAGCAGTAAGGATACCAACAACATTGCATCAACTCCTTGGAAGAATTTCTTTAAGGATAAAAACCTTGTAGATTTAATTGATACTGCTTTGAAGAACAATCAAGAATTATTGATTACTTTACAGGAAATTGAGATTGCCAAAAATGATATTCGTTTTAGAAAAGGCGCGTTATTACCAACTGTTGGGATAGGAGCAGGAACTGGAGTAGAAAAAGTAGGTAGATATACTAGCCAAGGCGCTGGAGATGCCTCCACAGAGATTACTCCTGGGGAAGAAATGCCAGATCCATTAAAGGATTTTAAAATAGCCGCTTATGCGCATTGGGAAGTAGACATTTGGAAAAAACTTCGCAATTCTAAAAAAGCTGCAGTTAGCAGATATTTAGCGACAATAGAAGGTAAAAATTTTGTTATCACCAATTTGGTTGCAGAAGTTGCCGATTCTTATTATGAATTGTTGTCATTAGACAATCAACTAGAGATTGTAAAGCAAAATATTAAATTGCAACAAAATGCATTGGAGATAGTAAAAGTGCAAAAAGAAGCCGCTAGAGCAACTGAATTAGCGGTTCAAAAATTCCAAGCAGAAGTATTGTCTTCTCAGCACATGGAGTTTGATATTCTGCAAAGAATTACGGAAACTGAAAACAGAATCAACTTTTTGTTAGGACGTTATCCACAACAAATTAAAAGAGATACAGCTAACTTTTTAGATTTGGTTCCAGCATCAGTTAATTCTGGAATTCCATCCCAATTATTAGCGAATCGTCCCGACATTAAACAAGCGGAATTAGAACTTGTTGCTGCAAAATTGGATGTAAAGGTGGCTCGTGCTGAGTTTTATCCTTCGTTAGATATTTCAGCTTCGTTGGGTTTACAAGCATTTAAACCTTCTTATTTGTTTACTATGCCAGAGTCATTACTTTATTCATTAGCTGGAGATATTGCTGGACCACTTATTAATCGAAATGCCATAAAAGCGGAATTTAATAATGCCAATGCACGTCAACTTCAGGCTTTGTATAACTATGACAGAACGATTTTAAATGCTTATTTGGAAGTCGCGACACAGTTGTCTAAAATCAATAATTTACAAAAAAGTTACGGTTTAAAATCACAACAAGTGGATGCCTTAAATAAATCAATATCTATTTCTAATGATTTATTCAAATCGGCTAGAGTAGATTATTTTGAAGTGTTAATGACGCAACGAGATGCTTTAGAAACTAAATTGGAACTAGTTGAAACCAAGAAAGAACAACTAAACGCAATTGTTCATGTATACCGAAACCTTGGAGGCGGTTGGAAATAAAAAATCAATTTAAAAAAGAGTCAGCTTAATTAACTGGCTCTTTTTTTATTTGTTTAACAAATGTTATCGACACAATTCATTTTGAAAATGTATTTTTGTCTTTCTAAATCTTTTATGTAAATGAACTACACAACACTTCCGAATACCGATATAAAAATTAGTAAAATTTGCCTTGGTACCATGACTTTTGGAAATCAAAATTCAGAAGCCGAAGCCCATGCTCAATTGGATTATGCTGTTGAAAGAGGTATAAATTTTATTGATACTGCCGAGATGTATCCTATTGGTGGCAACGCTCAAATTGTTGGTAGTACCGAAAAACATATTGGAAGTTGGTTAAACAAAATTGGAACTTCAGAAAGAGAAAAACTAGTTGTTGCAACCAAAATTGCTGGGCCTAATCGTGGCATGGACTACATTAGACAGCCCTTAGATTTTTCTAAAAAAAGCATTCATGAAGCCGTTGAACTGAGTTTAAAAAACCTTCAAACCGATTATATTGATTTGTATCAAATGCACTGGCCAGAACGCATTATGAATATGTTTGGACAACGTGGATTGACTCAAATCGATACGAAATGGCAAGATAATTTCTTCGATGTTTTAACAGTTTATGATGGATTAATCAAAGAAGGAAAGATAAAGCACATAGGAGTTTCAAATGAAAATCCATACGGTGTAATGCGTTTTTTACACGAAAGTGAAAAGCACAATCTTCCAAGAATTGCGACGATTCAAAACCCATATTCGTTATTAAATCGTTTGTTTGAAGTAGGATTATCCGAAATTTGTATGCGAGAACATGTGGGTTTATTAGCGTATTCTCCATTAGCATTTGGAGTGCTTTCTGGAAAATATTTAAACGGAAGCAAACCCGAATACAGAATGTCGCGTTTCCCTCAATTTACAAGATATACAGGAGAAAATACCACTAAAGCTACTAAATTGTATAATGATTTAGCCAAAGCCAATGGTTTGACTTTAATTCAAATGGCAGAAGCATTCGTGCACCAACAAAGTTTTGTTATGTCAACTATAATTGGAGCAACATCAATGGAGCAACTGAAAGAAAACATCGATGCTTTTGAAGTGGTTTTATCTCCAGAAGTTCTATCTGAAATAAATAGAATTCAAGAGTTACATCCAAATCCAGCGCCGTAAATTTAAATGCAAGGTTTACAAAGATAAAAGCAAAGAGCGCAAAGGTTTTGAATCTTTGCACTCTTTTTGGTTGAGTTAGTTATTATAAATTATCAATCACTTTATCTTTTGGATATTTCACTTTGTAACTGATTCTGATTTTCTTGGTTTCGTTGGGAGCGAGTTTTAATTCCCATGTCATGATTCCAGTTTCGGTGTTTACTTTTGCGTTTCCGTCGTCCAAAACTTCGATGGTAATGTCTTTGTCCGTACTCAATGGATATTGGTCTTTCAATAGCATTTGCACTTCTTCTTTTTTATTGTTTCTTACAGTCAAATCATACGTAAAGGTTTGCTCTTTATAAGAAGACAAGAATTTAGTTCCTGATTTATCTACGACTTTTTCACGTTTGATGGAGATTTTTTTATCGCGTCCCATGCTTAAGTTCAACGTGTCAGCGGTTTGATTTGGATTGATGTTGGTTTTGCCTACATACAAACCTTCAAAGATTATATTAGCTTCTCCTGGTAATAAATTGTATTTAGAATAGTCATTAATTTCTGCCAATAAAAAAGCTTCTTTATCTACTCGTGGAGCCGCATAATATTTATAAGTTGCTGGTAATTTAATTTCTTTTAAGGCTACAGAATTTGCTTTTCCATTCGATAAAATATCATACGGAATATCTATATCGAAGGATACGTTGAGTTGGTTCTCGTTGATGGAAGTGTAGTTTGAAATATCACTGTTAACTACTATTTCATCTATTCCATAACTTGCAGTTGTGTCTACGTATTTATAATTTGTTATTTGCATACCAGAAACTCTTCCTTGTATTTTATTCACAGCTTTATCTTTATCAGCATTTCCTCTGTAATAAGAATAACCATTTTCTAAATCTTGATATCTCAAAAACCAAGAACTCAACAACGGTGCTTGATTATTCTGATTCGGATTTCCGCTTGATAATGTTAGTTTTACTTTCTTCCAATCGATGCCTGAGTTTTGAGAAACTTGTGCTTTATACATCATGTTTATTGGATCTTTCACGCTTTCTACACGCAAATCATAAAAAGGATTCCAAGTAGCAGCATTAGTGATGTAATTGATATCTAAATTCACGTTTCCAGCTACTTCATTCATAACCTGCAATACCAATTTTCCTTTCGAACTTTTATCTTCTTTTTGGGTATTGATGACCAATTTTTCATTCAACGCTTGAAGACGTTTGTTCAATTTAGCTTCTTTTTCTTGAAGGGTCACAATAGCATTGTCTAACTCGGTTCTTTTGGCTTTATAATAATCTACTAATTTCATCAATTCGACAACACTTAGACCTGTATTCGCTCCTGCAACCGATTGATTGTTATCTAGTAATCCAATAGTTTGTTGGTGCGAATAAACATCAATTTGTACTTTTTTGATTTCTTTTTGAACCAACGTAATGCTATCGCGCACTTTCTTAATAGCAGGATTACTTTCGTCAATTTCATATTCCGAAATATAATTCTGTGTAAACTGCACCGACAAAACCGTAACCGAAGACGGCGCGCCAATTTGAACCGTATTTTCATTCAAATAATCAGCTACATTTTTAATCACAATTTCACTAGTTCCTACCGGAAGGTTGACTGAAGTCGTTTGTTGCAATTCGGCAGCGTTAAAATACACCGTTGCCGCTTTTACTTTAGCCGATGTAAAAATTGGTTTTTGAGCAAAAGCAATTGCCGAAACCAGAAAGGTAACAAGAAGTAATTTTTTCATTTGTTTGCTATTAAGAAAGACTATTTTTTTTATCGTCAATATAATTTACACCCATACCGCCAAGAATTTTAAGGGAATGGAATTCTTGTTCTGGATTTACTAAAATATCCAATGTTTTGATTTTTTCTTTAGTATTTAAGGG
>Ga0187843_10002830_pt1 | contig 10314 bp, 6 predicted proteins | sample SpaLakP09_SKY_43_FD_134516 | JGI IMG/M metagenome (GOLD analysis project Ga0187843, IMG submission 134516) | Oligotrophic lake water microbial communities from Sparkling Lake, Wisconsin, USA - SP09_SKY_43 | ecosystem: Environmental > Aquatic > Freshwater > Lake | place: USA: Sparkling Lake...
CCCGTTTTCTGGACCTTAGTTCTAGTGAGGATGTTCTAAATCCTTTGGATGGTGGGCAAACCGAGGATCTCAAGTTCGAGAGCCTCCTGAATGCTCACGGTGTCTACGAGACAACGCGCTTTCTGCTGCGACTCAGTCCGCGAGTTCACGAGTTGGTTGGCTCGATAGGCGAAGGCCCGCAGTTGCTCGCCGACGTCGACAGCGAGGTGATCAAGGCGTATTCGACCTATCTCCACGAGACTGTCATGCACGAGCCTAAACGCCGAGACTCATTGCGAATATCCTGGGGGTCCATCCTTTGACCTTCCAAGACCTCCTGAATATCCTGCGCAATTGAACGATAGCAACTTCTTTTATCACAAATATCATGTGGAAAGAGATTTGGGTCAAGCGGACGCTAGGTGCGTAATGGCGGAAATGCGAAAAAATGCTACGCCCGGGAAATCTGGCGGCGCCAGCACCAATGGTGTCGTCAATATTGCCACTGTTGGGCCACTTAAGAATCCGGTTATCTCGTATGTAACAAAAGACATTCGCAGTGGTGAGCGCCTAATAGTAAATATCACGTTTGACCACGGCTCATTTGCTGACGGATACGTCGCGCGTGGCGTAGTCGGTGGAAAAGTTCATACATGGGGCGAGGGGACTTCAATAAAGCAGTCTCCCAACATAAGCCTCGTCAATGAATGGCTGTGGGGTGGCCAGATGGAGGAGTTCATTAAAAAATGCACGTACCAAAAGTAACTTCTATTCGTCTGTCTTCCGGCATCGTGGCTTCGGTCGTCGCGGGATGTTTCGCATCGTTAGCTGTAGCCGTCGTTAGCCCCCTTAGGGAAGGGGTCTCGCTTAGTAATGCGCTTATGTCGTTCTTGGTTTATCTGCCATACGGAATATTTTTCAATTTGTTCATTGGCTTGCCAGCCTTCTTGTTCTTGGCGTGGAGGAGGCTTGTTCAGTGGTGGGTATGGGCTCCTCTCTCTGTGATTGCGGCGTTTGTTGTTGAGTTGATGCTCCAGGGTGTTAGAGGATTTGATATTGAAAACATAGTCTTTTATGCGCCCGTGGCAATTGTTTGCGCCGCGATATTTAGATTGGCCATAAGGTGAACAACAAGGCCCGCTGCGTACAGGCAGTTGCTTGGGTAAAAGCATGCGAGTGTGGGAGCTTCGGGCAGGCGATGTCGATGACTACGCCATGATCGTCCCGGCGATTGAGGACGTCGCCAAGTTCGACGTGAACGGTCAGTCGCTGCACTGGATATCACCGCCCGTCATCGAGTACGCCGACAGCCGCAGCCGCAGCCGAGGCAAGAAGAAGCGTCCCGTGGCTGATGTCGCGACGCCAGGCGCTGGAGCGTTGGTCCTGAGCCAGCGCGCTGTGGATGCCCTCGGGGGATTCCTCGGCAGCTTCGGCCAATTGCTCCGCGTTCAGACCGCAGGGGGTGCCGAGTTCCGGTACTTTTACAACGTCACCAACCTCGTGAAGTGCGTGGATGTCGGACGCTCGGAGAAGGATGCCACCGGCGCGATCACGACCGAGGTGTTCTATGACCTCAACGTTCCGCGCGAGCCGGCGGTCTTCAAGGATCCGTTGACGGCATCGACGCGCCTGTACGTCAACGATGCTGGCCGTGAACTGCTGGAGAGGCTCGCCTCGGAGGCGGGCTTGTCTGGCCTGGAGTGCGGCGAGCCTAGGGACTACTGAGGGCTCCTACCAGCCGTGGCCTACTCAAAGACAAGGATGAACTTGTACCGCAGGGGAGCGCGTCGCCCCGACTCAAGGGCATCCGGTTCTGTTCGGAGCTTCGCGAGGTTGTGAAGCCGGTCCGTTCCTGATGCATCATTGCTGAAAAGAGGTCGCAAATATGGGCGCCGACTAGGCGACATTGAGGAGGGGTCCCATGGCGTATGTCGGCAGGCAACGGTGGTGGCAGGGCGTGCGATTCGAGTTCGCGCCGCAAGCGCTGGCTTCCAGCGAGCACGAGATCTTCGTCGGCGTGGGAGATGCCCAGGACGCGGCCCATGCCGGCATCGTGCTGAACCACAAGTTCCGCGGCTCCACCTTCTCATCGGTGAGCGACTACGTGCGAGGCGCAGACGCCGTGACCGTTGCGCGTTGGCGTGATCGCTTCGGCGCCGGCTGGCACCAGTTCAACAGGGTGGTGCTAGAAGACCTGTCGCTGGATACCTGCTTCGCGCTGCTCTCTTTCGAGGTGCTGATGCGCGACGGCACGCGGTCTAGCCATGAGGCGCTTCCGCGGCGCTGGGCCGAGTATGTGGCGCGATGGGAGCAGGGATGGATCGACGAAACACAGGCCGAGCGCTCGCTCGCCATGCTTCTCTCGTCTTTGGCACACAGTCATTTTCGCCTCATTACCGAAGCCGTCGAACCGGCCACCATCGACGCTGAGGCGTTCGCCGTCGGCGCGCACGAAGTGCTGGACCTGCTGACCGACGCCATCGCGGCGACCGACGACCCTCGGGAGTTCGACCCGGCGCGCTTGGCCATGTCACCAGCGCTTGCACGAGCCCAAGTCCACCTCGGCTACGAACTGGACACCTACCGCCGCGCGCTGCAGCGAGGCATCACCTGCCAGCTTGCGCTTCCGATCCGTGCCTCCGGGCGGCGGCTGCTGGTGGATTGCCTATTCATCGAGGAGGCCACGCCGAGCGCGCTGGTCAAGGCCTTCGCGCGCATGGACAGGGCTTCAAGCACGACAGGCCGCGGCTTCGAGCTGCTGGGGCTGTACCGTCCGGCGCTGCGCGGCACAGGCGACGACATGGTGCTTTCGGTGTCCAAGGAATCGGGCCTGTCACTGGAAACGCTATGGCGCAAACTTGAGGAGCTGGAAGATCAGCGTTGGGCCGGCCATCGTCCCAGCGACCGTCCACGCTTTCTGCGCAGTTACGCCGGGAAGGACGATGCGCCCAACCAGCCCTGGTGGGACGACGGCGGGCAACACACGCTGCTCGCCGCGCCACGGACGGTGGAGGTCGGCGGGGTGCAGGAGCTGGGCTCACGCCTGGGCTGGTACGAGGACGTGATGCCGGCGTTGTGGTCCTGCTATTCGCCACTGCCTTCCGGGTTGAACCTAGCCGTCGAAAAGCCGCAGAATTTCGCCGGAGAGAAGGTATGGCGCGAGTGCCACTGGCAGCATGGGCATGAAAGCGATGAGATCGCAGTCGCGCTCGTGGCCTCGCCCACTTTTACGGCCTGGCTGAAGTGGTTGTCACGGCCTGGCTCTGATGCTTCGACGACTCCCGCATCCATGCTGGAGCTGCCATCACCGCAGAGTTGCGAGCGGATCGACTTCCCGGGCGGTGCCGTGGTGCTCGACGTCAACGGCATGACGGTCTTTGACGACTGGACGCCGATCAAGGCTCCAGCAGATCTCAAACCCGCATACGAAGCGCTGGTGTCTTACTGGAATTCCTTGCATGCTTTGCCCGATCTGAGAGGGGGTCTGCTGAGCTTTCAGAAGGAGTGGCTAGACAACCGGCAGCGAGGCATTGACCACTACAAATTCAATCGCAAAAGCTTTGAAGAATGGCAGGTCCAATGCCTGACGGCCCGCACGGAGCTGTCGACGGCGAGCACGCTCTTCAAGATGCAGCTCTATCCATGGCCAGTCAATCACATCATGCACCGCCTGTCCGAGCTGCTGGACCTCGAAGGATTGGGCCATGAAGCAGATCGAGTCCTGGATCAGGTCGAGCGCGCAACCACCGATGTCGGCGAGCATTTGCGTGAGAAGCAGAGCGAACGCTTCCACGCGGTGGCGGCGGGACTCGGGCTGGGCTTTGCGTCCAAAGAAGCAGTCGAGCTGGTGAAACAGGCCTTCACGTCGAACCTGTACGAAATAGCGGCTACGGCAATGAAAGACCCGCACGATGCACGTGCCGTCGAGGAGGCCGCCAAACAATTGGAATATTGGGAACGGAGCGCACCAGCCGTCGCGGTGGTGTTCGGTGTATTCGGCTATTGGCTATATCGCAAATTCGGCGAACGGCTCTTCGGCGAATAGGCCAAGCCGGTCAACGCGCTTCGCTCCGCCCTGACACCTCGTCAAACCCGTAGGCACGCTCCACCCTGCACACCTGGATCTGGTAGCCACTGAAAAACTCGCGCTGCCCGCGCTCCTGCACGAGCACGTGCTCAGGGTGGTGGCGCCAGGCCAGCAGTTCGGCCTCGCTGGCGAACTCCACGAGGGTCAGGCTCTCGCCATCGGCACTCGCGAAATCCTTGCATGAGACAAACCCGGGCATTGCAGACGCCAGCTCATGCATCCGCATCCCCAGGGGCTCCATGGCAGGCAGGTCTGCGCCGTCGCGCATGCGGGCTCGGAATACGGTCACGATCATTGGTACCTCCACGAAATTGCGAGCCTTGTGGCACAGGGCACACCCAGATGCACCACCGCGGATCGTAAGACTTGACGATGGCGCGGGGCATCAGCAACCGCGGCGAATTGCGAGGGCCGCTAGGATTTTCCAAACTGGGGGAGCGCCATGGATGAGGATGAAGCTCAGGGCAAGGACGCGTTGCGCTTTGCTGATGCCGAACTGGCCGGCCTGCCCATGCCGGTTGCGTTGGCCCTGCATGAACTTGCGGCTGTGGGAGAAGAGCCGGCGCTGATGCAGCTGTGGCGGGCATGCGAGGCCGTCGAGCTGTGCGTGCGCACCACCGCAACCATCCTCCTCAGTGAGGCCCTAGCTGCCGACCGGATGACGGCGCTGCTGCCCGATCTGCGCAGCTTCAACTACCGCGGCCCGACGCTGGGACAGTGGAAGGCACTGATGCTGGTGCTGGCCGGCGAAGCTTGCACCAATCCGCTGACGAAAAAGCTGCATGCCCTGGGCCGGCGACCGAACGACGCGAACGGCAACAAGCCCAGCCCCATCAAGAGCTTCTTCGACGGCGAGGGTTCGCCCGAGCACCTGCCAGGCTACTACCGCCGGTTCACGGATTTGCGAAACCGACTGGCACATGGCGCCGGGCTGTCGGAGACGGCCGCCGCTGGGTTACTCAACGAATGGCGCACGCGCATCGGCTGCTACCTAAGACTCACGGCCTCCGCGATGGCCGGCATCGAGCTGCTGGCCGAGCTGGACGGCACAACATACCGGCTGCAGGGGCTGGTGCCCACCCCTGTGCCTGCCGAGGGCGACGCTGCCGCGCCGGGCGTGGTCCATCTCTACGCGCATGCCGGTGGCCCGCGGCTGGACCTCTGGCCGCTGATGCTGTTCGGCGTGCCACGGGTGCCGCAGGAAGATTCCCCGATGCGCCCCGACGATCGCGCCGTGCAGGTCTATTCCAGTCTGGACGGCCGCGGGCGCCACCAACTGCGCACCTACTACACGCCGCTCGGCTGCCCGGACGGAAGCGTGCACTGGTGCCAGGGCGACCCGGAAAGCACGCAGCGATTCCTGGACATTTTCAAGCAGCTTCGCGTGCCGGAGCACGACGGTCCGAAAGATGCGTGGAAGAGCTTCGAGATGGAGCTGATCGACGAGGCCAAGCAGATGATGGGGCGCAGGGAACTGCTGCGAACCTTGACCGCGGCCGTGCTTGATCCTGAGGGACGGCGCTGGATATGGATCGCTGGCGCCGCCGGTAGCGGCAAGTCCACGCTGATGGCCAAGCTGAGCCTGAGCCTGGCCAAACTGGCCGCGTGCGAAGCCACCGCCGACGATGAGGGCATGCCGGGTGGCAGGAAACGCGGGCCTGGCTCGCTGCTGGTGATCCCCTATCGTTTCCGGGCCGGCGACTCTCGCTGCTCGCGCATGACTTTCTTCGAGCTGCTGGGGCGCTCGGTGAAGGCGGCGCCCGCCACGCCAGACGAGGCCAACGATGTGGAACAACTGGCGGCACAAGGGCTGACGGCGCGCGCCGTCAATGGTGTGCAAGTTGTGCTGCTGCTGGACGGCCTCGACGAGATCTACACGGTCGATGCCGATTTCCTGACGGTCGTGCTGCCCCGTTTCATGACGGCGACGAGCGCGGCAGCCGGCCGCGTCACCTGGGTGCTGGCTGGGCGGCCCGACATCGAGCGCCACCTGCCCGCGGGCATGCTGCGCATCTTTGGCACCCAGGGCCTGCCGCCAATGCAGGACAAGGACGTCCGCGCGATGCTGCTGGAGCAGCTGGGCCGGCAGCGGCTGGCTCTTCTGCAGCGGGACAAGTTCCAGACTCGGTCGGTGGGCCGCATGCAGGCGACGCCGGACATCGTCGCGGCGTTGGACTCAGGGCGAGTGCCCAGTCAGGTGCTGGAGCTTTGCAAGGGCACGACAGTCACTGAGGACACCCTGCGCAAGTCGGCAGCAATCGACCGCGGCCACATCGAAGGCCTGAGGCGCTGGGCGATCGATGATGGCGACGACGACGCTGAGATGTTCGTCGCCACGCTGCGCGACGGCAGCGCCATGCTGGAGTTGGAGGCGGAGTCGCTCAACACCCGGCTGGGCAGCGGTGCCTTCATCGCCGAGGTGACGAGGCGCGCGATGGGGTTGCCCATCTATGTGAAGCTCGTGATCGACGAATACCGAGAGGGGAGCGGCTGGAACGACTTCGAGCACAGGAGGCTGCCGGTGTCGCTGCTGGCCTTCTACAACCACCTACTTAAGCGGCACGGTATTGGCGAAGAGCACGAGCTGAAGACCCCGATCGTGTGCGCGCTCGCAGTGGCGCGCGATGCACTGACGCCCGAGCAGCTCGACCTGCTGGTTACCTTGCAGCACTACCGCCGCAGCACGCCCGAGAGGCGCCGCGACATGCTGCGGGGCTCCCTGGACATGCTGATGAGCATGCTCAGCGAGCGGCCGAACGTGGAAGGCAAGATGGGCTACACGATCTACCACCAGACGCTGCGCGAGCACCTGACACGGACTGCGGACGCGGGAACCCGCATCGAGCACGGCGAGGCCGTGCAGCGGGCGCGAGACCGCATCGCCGATGCCTGCTCCCGCGCGAGCCGCGAAGGCCCAGAGGCGGCCGATGCCCTCCAGGTCTACGTGGAGATGTTCGGCATCGACCATCTGCTGGAGGAAGGGCGGCTAGCCGATGCACTTCGGCTGTTCCGAAACCTAGCAAGCACAGGGCGGCCGAGTGCGTCGCAACTGGCCCAGTTCGCGAGCCGGTGCGCCGCTGCCATCGACGACGCGTTCAGCGGAGGATGCGGCGCCCAGGACCTGCCGAACGTGGAAGCCGCCGACCTGTGCACGCTGATCGGCTACACCTACGAGACGGGCGTCTACGTCGGCGCGATCCGGCTGATGATCGAGTACCACCCCAAGGCGTGGTTCGCCGAACTCGCGCGCCGGCTGGAGTCCCCTTACGACCTGGTGTTCCGTCATGACGTAGGGGACGCCTACGGCGAAGCGTGGTGCAACGACCTCGAAAAGCGTAGCGCCTACGAGACCGAGCTGAGGGCCTTTGCGGCCGATGCGCAGCATCCGTATCTGCGCGAAATCGCCGGCTATGCCTTCCAGACGATCTATGCCGAGGCGGAAGATGATGGGCAGATCGACTTTGCGCTGGTCGAACGCTACGCAGCAAGCCCCTCGCCCACCGACCGCATGATCGCCGGCGAGCTGATGCTGGCCCTGGCGCTCGCCCACCGCGTCGACCTGGCCGGGCGCATTGCAAGCGCTAGCTTCTGGACGCCACCCTGGGACTATCACGCACGCGACATCTCGGACATCCTCGTGCTGCTGCCCGACATTGCTCCCGAAGGCGTGCGCCCAGACGACGCCAGTTTGCTGATCCACCAATACCGGCAAGAGCAGAGGGCACTGCTTTCCGCCGAGACCTGGTTCGCAGCCAAAGACCAGCGCCGTAGCTTGCTGGACTGGCTGGGTGACGAGGGCGAGATCGACGAGAGCAAGGCGATGCGCGAGTTCGTGCTCGAAGAGTTCGGGCGCGCCTACGACGGGCCCGACCGTGCGGTCGTGGTGAAGTTCATCGGGCTGCTGATGTGCCATCCGGCCTGGCAGGTCATCGAGATGGGCGCGTCCCTGGCTGCCGCGCTGATCGCCCGTAACCCCGTGCGGATGAGCTTGATCGACGAACTGCTGGCCACCGATCCAGCCATCTGGCGTGTGCAGTACGGCGCGGTCGATTCGGCCTTCAACGTCGGCCATCTCGACGGCTACGCGAAGTTCGGCCAGGTGCTGGCCCAGCGGCATGCGGCTACCGAAGCCCGCGTGCGCGGCCTGTGCTCGGACGATCTACTGGGGTGGATCCGATTGACGCCGCCCGGTCAGCGCGACGCGCTGCTCGCCCGGCCGGAGGTGCGGCAGGCAATCACACATTGGCTCGGCCAAGGCTGCGACTGCTGGGAGCTGGAGTACGCCTATCTCATTGTGCGCTTCGTCAAGGAATGGGCTGCCGCAGAGGGCGGTAGCTACCCTTGGGTGCAATTGATCCCCGAGCGGATCAGCCCCTACCTGGCCGGCACGCCGGCCTTCCACGAACTGGGCCATCACGAGTTCCTTGCGCGCATCGAGGGAAATCGTCGCGCCGAGATCGGCCGCGGCTGAAAGGCCGCTCCGCCGGGGAGCCTCTCGCTGAGGTTAGGCTGCACACCATGGCGGCGGGCCGAAGTTGCCGCAGGCTACGGACTTGTGTTCGCAATGTCGAGGAGCAAAGCATGAAGGGTGAAATACGCGCTGGTACTGCAAGCCAATCGGCCGCGTCGCCTCGGTGGCCTGACTACAAGCGAGTGCGCGAGTTGATGGCGGTCTACCGCGGAGAGGGAATCCCTCGGGCCACCGGCACACCACCTCGCGTCGCAGTCGTGGGAGCGGGCCTGGCGGGGCTGGTCGCCGCGCATCTGCTGACGCGAGGTGGCTGCAGGCCGTTGGTGTTCGACGCCTCGGAAACTACCGGCGGGCGAATTCGCACGGACAGGACGCAGCTCTCACCCGGCATGGTCACTGAACTCGGCGGCGAGTTCATTGACACCGCCCACGCGGACATGATCGCCCTGGCGCGCACTTTCGGCTGCACACCCATCGACACCGAGGCCCGCAGCGAATCCGCGCTGGCATCGGTCATCCGCATCGACGGCCAGCTCTATGCACGCTCCGAGGTGGACGAAGCCTTCCTGCCCTTCGCCGGGCGCATCCGCAAGGACGCTGCCAGCCTCAGCCGCAACGTCAGCCGCAAGCACCACTCCGAGATCGACAGCCGTTTCGACAGGCTCTCCATCGACGAATACCTACGCCAGATCGGCCTGGACGGCTGGCTGCGCGCCAGGATCTGCAGCGGCTACACGACCTTGAACGGACTCGACAGCGGTGAGCAGTCCGCCATCAATCTACTGCTGCAGATCGGCACCAGCCCCGACGATGGGTTTTCACTTTTCGGCAAAAGCGACGAGCGCTGGAAAACCGTCGAAGGGCTAGACCAGATCGTCTCGAAGCTTGCGTCCAGCCTGGAAACACCGGTAGCACAGGGCCATCGCCTGGCACGTATCCGACGCGAGAACCAATCGCTGAACCTGGAATTCACTCGCGTGGGCGGCACCGTCAGCTGCGTAGCCGACGCTGTGGTGCTGGCGCTTCCGTTCACGCTGCTGCGGCAGGTCGACCTGCCGAGGGTCTTCTCCGATCAGAAGATGGCCGCCATTCGAGACCTGGCCTATGGCACGAACAGCAAGGTACTGGTCGCCACGCGGCGCCGGATCTGGCGCGACTTGGGCAGCAGCGGCGATGTCATCACGAACGGCATGCTGCAGTGCGGCTGGGATGGCAGCCGCCAGCGCGCTGGAGACCAAGGCGTCTTCACCTACTTCCTTGGCGGTGCACAGGGTCTCAATGTAGGCGAGTCGAGCGTCGAATCCCAGGCCGGCAGGCTGAACTCCGAAGCCTCGGCCATTTGGCCCGGATTTAACGAAACCTTGGCCGGCCCGGCGCTGCGCGTGCACTGGCCATCGGAGCCATGGGCGCTCGCCTCCTATTCGACCTACCGTCCTGGTCAACGTACCAGTCTTTCAGGGGACGAAGCCATGCCCGAAGCGGGCATCTACTTCGCCGGCGAGCATTGCTCGGCAGGGTGGCAGGGGTACATGCAAGGAGCTGCCTCAACCGGCAGAGAGGCGGCCCTAGCAATTCTTCGTCGTTCGAGCTGATTTGACAGTCGACCTCAGCTGAACCATGCCCAGGATTCCATTTATGGAATCCGATTCCGTGTTTAAGGCTACGCTGATTAAGGTCCGCCTTCCGGGTTGATATGGTGGCAAGGCAGGCGCCGCGTCGGGATGATGCTCGCATGAAGCAAGCCACACTCGCAGCAGCAGCCGATCAGGGCGCGGAG
>Ga0187843_10002831_pt1 | contig 10314 bp, 9 predicted proteins | sample SpaLakP09_SKY_43_FD_134516 | JGI IMG/M metagenome (GOLD analysis project Ga0187843, IMG submission 134516) | Oligotrophic lake water microbial communities from Sparkling Lake, Wisconsin, USA - SP09_SKY_43 | ecosystem: Environmental > Aquatic > Freshwater > Lake | place: USA: Sparkling Lake...
TAATCGCTATCTTTCAAGAAGATAAAAAGGTAAAACGATGAGCAACGAGATCAAAACGCAAGTTGTGGTGCTAGGCGCAGGCCCTGGCGGATATTCTGCAGCCTTCCGTGCCGCTGACTTAGGCCTGGAAGTGACGTTAGTTGAAGCACGCAGCACTTTAGGTGGTGTGTGTTTAAACGTTGGTTGTATCCCATCTAAAGCATTATTACACGTTGCCAAAGTCATTGACGACGCGAAAGAGATGGCGTCACACGGTGTTACTTTTGGTGCACCAGAAATCGATTTAGACAAAATCCGTGCATGGAAAGACAAAGTTGTTGGTCAACTGACTAACGGCTTATCTGGCATGGCAAAAATGCGTAAAGTGAAAGTCGTCAACGGTTTCGGTAAATTTACTGGCGCTAACACTTTGCAAGTTGGCGATACCACTATCACTTTCGACCAGGCCATCATCGCTGCAGGTTCTGAGCCAGTAGCGCTGCCATTCATTCCAAAGAATGACCCACGCGTTATCGACTCAACTGGCGCATTGGAATTAAAAGACATTCCAGGCGAAATGTTAGTGTTAGGCGGCGGCATCATCGGTTTAGAAATGGGCACCGTTTACCGTGCTTTAGGTTCTAAAGTGTCTGTGGTTGAGTTTGCTGATCAATTAGTGCCAGCAGCTGATGCTGACATCGTGAAAGCCTATACCAAATACAACAAAGACAACTTCAACATCATGCTGTCAACGAAAGTGACTGCAGTTGAAGCCAAAGACGATGGTTTGTATGTGACTTTCGAAGGCAAAAACGCACCAGCAGCACCAGTGCGTTTTGACAAGATTTTAGTCGCTGTTGGTCGTCGTCCAAATGGCGCATTATTAGATGCCGTGAAAGCTGGCGTGAATGTTGATGAACGTGGTTTTATCAATGTCGACAAGCAATTACGCACAAACGTAGCGCATATTTTCGCTATCGGTGACGTGATTGGTCAACCAATGCTTGCGCACAAAGCTGTGCACGAAGGTCACGTTGCTGCCGAAGTTATTTCTGGCATGAAACATTTCTTCGACCCACGTTGCATTCCTTCAGTTGCTTACACCGATCCAGAAATGGCTTGGGTTGGTATCACTGAAAAAGAAGCCAAAGAGAAAGGTGTTGCGATTGAAACTGCAGTATTCCCATGGGCTGCTTCAGGTCGTGCTATTGCTTCTGCTCGTACTGAAGGCTTAACTAAACTGATTTTCGACAAAGAAACGCACCGTATTTTAGGTGGCGCTATTGTCGGTATCAACGCTGGCGAAATGCTGGGCGAAATCTGTTTAGCGATTGAAATGGGTGCAGATGCTGAAGATATCGCATTAACTATTCACGCTCACCCAACGTTAAACGAGTCAATTGGCTTAGCCGCTGAAGTGTTTGAAGGCTCAATTACTGACTTACCTAACGCGAAAGCGAAAAAGAAGTAAGTTAAAGTAACGTCAATAAATGCCGGCATTCGCCGGCATTTTTGCATTTACTTGGGCGGACGGTAAATTTCAAAGCGATACTGGGTAAAACCTGTACTTGCTAAAAGCAATACCTTGGAAAACCAAAATAAAACAATGGCTTGGTGTAGATTTACAAATTGAACTGCTCCGACCATCACGAAAATAAAGTGAAAGCCAGCGCCGCTGTTTCAGCGTTGGTCATTTCGCCAGTACAATAACATTAGTAAACTAACAACCATGTATCTACAGCTTGACCCTCAACCGGAGGAACTATGCGTTCTAGCGCTTTCCTGAACCACCTACAACAACAAATCGAAGAAGTGAAAAACGAAGGCTTATATAAAGCCGAGCGCGTGATTACTTCCCAACAGTTTTCTGATGTCACAGTGCAAGGCGAACAAGTCTTAAATTTTTGCGCCAATAACTATTTAGGCTTAGCGAATTCGCCTGAGCTGATTAAAGCCGCGCAACAAGGCCTCGACAGCCATGGTTTTGGCGTTGCTTCTGTGCGTTTTATCTGCGGCACTCAAGATATTCATAAGCAACTGGAAGCGAAAATCAGTGAGTTTTTGGGCACTGAAGATACCATTTTGTATTCAAGCTGCTTTGATGCCAATGGCGGTTTGTTTGAAACTATTTTAGGCGCGGAAGATGCGGTGATTTCTGATGCGTTAAACCATGCATCGATTATCGATGGCGTGCGTTTATGTAAAGCCAAGCGTTACCGTTATGCCAACAACAACATGGCTGAACTCGAAGCGCAATTACAACAAGCCGATGCTGATGGTGCGCGTTTTAAATTAATCGCGACTGATGGTGTGTTTTCGATGGATGGCGTCATTGCTGATTTGAAGTCGATTTGCGATTTAGCCGAAAAATACAATGCGATGGTGATGGTTGATGATAGCCATGCCGTGGGTTTTGTTGGTAAAAAAGGTCGCGGCACCCACGAATACTGTGATGTGATGTCACGTGTGGACATCATTACCGGCACTTTAGGGAAAGCACTGGGCGGTGCCTCTGGTGGTTATACCTCAGGCAAAAAAGAAGTGATTGAGTGGCTACGTCAACGTTCGCGCCCATACTTGTTCTCCAACAGTTTAGCGCCTTCGATTGTTACTGCATCCATTCGAGTCTTAGAACTGCTGGCTGAAGGCGATGAACTTCGCGCTAAACTTTGGGATAACGCGAGTTACTTCCGCGAGAAAATGTCCGCCGCAGGCTTCACCTTGGCGGGTAAAGACCACGCCATTATTCCAGTGATGCTGGGCGATGCGAAAGTTGCCGCAGAGATGGCGCGGCGGATGCTTGAGCAAGGCATTTATGTGGTCGGATTCTCGTTCCCTGTCGTACCAAAAGGCCAAGCGCGTATTCGTACCCAAATTTCTGCAGCGCATGACAAGGCACAATTGGATAAAGCCATTGATGCCTTTATTCGTATTGGCAAAGATATGGGCGTGATCCAATAAGTAATCAGGAGTCGGCAATGAAAGCATTAGCAAAATTAAAAGCAGAACCGGGTATTTGGCAAACAGAAGTGCCAATGCCAGAAGTTGGCCCAAACGATGTGCTGATTAAAATCAAAAAGACTGCGATTTGTGGCACAGACGTTCATATCTACAAGTGGGATGAGTGGGCGCAAAACACGATTCCACACGGCATGGTGGTTGGCCACGAATATGTCGGTGAAGTAGTTGGTATGGGCTCGGAAGTCCGTGGTTTCGCCATTGGAGATCGTGTCTCAGGTGAAGGCCATTTAGTCTGTGGCCACTGCCGTAACTGTCGCGCTGGCCGCGTGCATTTATGCCGTAACACCATCGGTGTTGGCGTGAATCGCCAAGGTTCATTTGCTGAGTATTTAGTGATCCCAGCCTTTAACGCTTTTAAAATTCCAGACAACATTCCAGACAATATCGCCGCCATTTTTGACCCATTCGGTAATGCCGTCCACACCACTTTATCTTTTGATTTAGTCGGTGAGGACGTATTAATTACCGGTGCAGGCCCCATTGGTATTATGGCAGTTGCTGTCGCGCGTCATGTCGGCGCTCGTCATATCGTGATTACCGATGTAAACCCGTTCCGCTTAGCGCTGGCGAAAAAAATGGGCGCAACTCGTGCCGTTGATGTCAGTAAAGAAAACCTGAAAGACGTGATGAACGAACTTGGCATGACCGAAGGTTTTGACGTAGGTTTGGAGATGTCAGGTGTGCCGTCAGCGTTTCGTGCCATGTTAGACACTATTAACCATGGTGGTAAAATCGCGATGCTCGGTATTCCGCCATCAGACATGGCTGTTGATTGGAACAAAGTAATTTTTAAAGGCTTAGTGATCAAAGGCATTTACGGCCGCGAAATGTTTGAAACTTGGTACAAAATGGCAAGTCTCATCCAATCAGGCTTAGATTTGTCGCCAATCGTCACCCATGAAATGCCAGTTGCGCAATTCCAAGAGGGCTTTGAGATTATGTGTTCTGGCCAGTCTGGCAAAGTGGTTTTAAATTGGGAATAATTAGCAGTAATTAAATTGCATTAGCTATTGATTTATATGATAAAAACGCCAGAACTTAACCGAACTGGCGTTTTTTGTGAAAAAAAATCATGGGTGAATGCAGCTTGATTACATTTGTTTGCTACTGAAGCGCAACAGTATGCGGGTTACGCCGCAGGTGATTCCTCATTCGATTGAGGTTGCTGAGTTGGGCCATGTAACAAACAAACTTCGACCATACCATCATCAATCGCTTTACTTAAATCAGTCTCTAGCTGATGCTGAATTTCCGCATAAGGTCGATGTAATTTGACCAAACCATAGCCACGATTTCGACCATGTACTTTTCCTAAATACAGTGCCATATCAGCAAGTTGTAAAGCTTTTTCCCAATTAAATTGCTGCTCAGTTAATTCTGCAAAGGGCAGCGTGATAAAACCAGCGCTGATGGTAATCGTGATCTTTTGGCCTTGGTAATCCATCGGTTCACTGCCAATCACATCAAGGACTCGTTGGGTAAATTGTGTCAACGAGGCTTGGTCGATGCGACGTAACAAAATTAAAAACTCTTCTCCACCCCAACGTAAAACCATGTCTTCATTGCGGGTCAGTGCATTTAAGCGTTTGCCAATTTCAATTAACACCACATCACCAGCCGCGTGGCCAAATCGATCATTGATTTGCTTAAAAAAGTCGACATCAAGCAAAATGAAACCATCATGATCAGCTTGTTGCACAACTCTGCGCTCGCCGAGTTGTTGTTTTCTTTGCATATGATCATGCAGCGAGCGCCGATTAAATAAGCCTGTTAATGGATCATGCAAAGAATGGTAGGCCAATTTATCATTGGCTACGCGCAGGTTGCTATTGGTTTTTCGCACGCGGCGATAGAGCTGAAATAACATCACGCTGGTGAGTAATACCACAATAGCAATTAGCATCAACACCTTTTGTTGTAGGTATTTTTTATCCAGCTCAGCTGCTTTTACTAAATTTTGCTGCTCCAGCACTTCAATTTGTTTTGCTTGTTCTTTCGCTGAAAACTCTTCTTGTAATTGCGTGAGCTGCTTATCGCGTTCCATCTGGAACAGCTTTTTATTGAGTTGATTGAATTCACGTAAAGTGGCCGCTTCTTGTTCAAAACGTTTGGCTATTTGATAAGCCTCAGCCAACTCCTCTAATAACGGCAATAATTCATTGACCGATTCACGGACTCTCTCTGCGTTTATGGCTTGTTCCATCAAGGCTAAACCGGCGTCGTGCTGATCTTTGCGCACTAAAATAGCGCCTTGATTAAATATTGCGGTATCCATGCCTGCTTGGTCTTTTAAAGTCTTGGCGAGGTCAAATGCCTTCTGAAAATAGGGCATCGCTTTGTCGTATTCGCCGGTGCGTAAATAAAGATCGCCTAAGTTATTAATCGCGGTACTAATGGCAAAATCGTCTTTGAGTTTTTCACCCCATTTTTCGGCGCTGCGGTAAGCGTCGCCGGCCGCTTGATGTTGCTTGAGATCTGCGAGCAAGGAGCCTTCGGTGATGTACAGATCAGTCAGCATCGGATGCAATTCTTTAACCGCCAAAGCTTGCGGAATGGCGTCACGCACAATTTTGAGCGCTGCATCAAAATTGCGTAAACTTTGGTTGAGGGTGGCAATTTGCAGTTTTAGGAAAATTTGTCGACTCATATTGCGTGTCGTATTCGAATCACTCACTGCTTCGAGTGCTTGATACAGCGCAGACAGCGCATCTTTGTAGTTGCCTTGCCAATTTAAAAAACGACCAACAGTATTAAATGCATAATAACGGACCCGATACTGATCTGCTCTGGTGGCAAATTGCAGTACCAGCGGGACTAAGGCTGTCGCTTTGCTGTTTTCGTTATTGGCCCAATGCTGGCTAAGTTGTTCTGCATATAATTCTGCATAGATATCCGGATGTTGCAGTTCATCAGCAATATCAGTGACTTTGCGTAAATACTCGTTGGCTTTGGTTTGTTGATTTTGACTGCTGTAGTGCGCTGATAAATAAATATAGAGCCGGCTGCGGCTGAACAACGAAACTTCGGGTTTTAGGCTGTTCTCTAAATTGAGTAGAAAACGCTCGCCTTCAGCCAAATCGTTATCGGGAATGGTTAAATATTGGTCTAGCTTAGCTTCAAGTTCGACGTCTGTATCTAGCGCTATCACTTGAAAATGCATCAGCATCAGCAGGCTATAAAATAGACTCCACCAACTCAAATGACGAGTTGTTGCCGTAGTTATGGCGAGTGTCATCTACAGCTCCTGTTGAGCACTTAACGAAGTGCGTTAGTTAAATCAGTTAAACCTTTGATAAAACTAACTCAAAGTGCGTTGTGTTTCAAAACAATCTGACAAAAAATGCTGAGGTTGAGTAAAGTAATGCAGACATTTACAACTCGCTAATTATAAATTGATAATAAATTCGCAGTTTGAAAAATAAACGATGCCGGTTTTGACAAAACTGCTGAATACAGTAACTTGATTTTGTTATTGAATATTAACTTGCCAGCGTAAGCTCTGGTAAGATAACAAGTAGATACTCATTTGGATTTTTGCCATGCAGGCTGTTAAGCATTTAATCCGTCAACTTTTGACTTTAATGCTAGTGATGCTGACTTTGACACTGCTCGGCGCTTGGCTGTTACTTGATCGCCAACCATTGTCGCAGGCGAAGCCATTGCTCAATGCCGCGGCAATGATGCATAGCCAAAAACTGATTAATAATCTGCATCAATCGATTCAATCATCTGCCGATCAGCCGCTGGTGTTTGCCGCCAATCTTGAAGAGTTAAATAGTGCATTTGCTTTGGCCAGTCGCACCTTGCCAGGTTTTCATGGCGAAGCCTTAATTGGCGATTCGGGGCTCAGTGTGCTGTTGACGATGCCCGTCAGTGGGCTTTGGGGTGATGCTTATCTCAATACCCAATTTGATATTGTTCCCGCTAATGGTCCGTTGACCATTCGTCAGGTCAGAATTGGTAGCCTAAATCTGCCGGGGAAAATGGCGTTAGCTTTGGTTGAGCGGGTGGCAGATCAGCTGTGGGGCGCTGGTTCAGGCGCGGCGCTGTTGGCAAATGTTCGTTCGGTGACTTTGCAACCTAATACAGTAACCGTCGAATTACAAAGGCCAGAAGGCTTTAGTCTGGGTCAGTTAAAGCAGTCCGGTTTATCGATTTATAAAGCATGGTTCAGCTCGCCTGAACAAAGAGCAGATATCGAATTTTACTATCAATTGGCATTGGGTTATAGCAAGGCAAATCCAGATTCAAGTTTAGTGGCTTATTTGCAGTTATTGTTTCGCCAAGCGCATACCCGGACCGCGCTATATCCGGAAGATCCACAGCGAGTGATTCGCGAAAACCAAGCGGTGCTATTGGCGTTGGCCCAATTGCTTGGCGGTAAAAATCTGCAGATGTTGGTCAATGAGGTGAAACGGACTGATGATATTAAACCGCCCAAGGTTACACTTGGCCGTCGGACAGACTTGCAGCAACATTTTATTTATTCGGCCGCCATTCATTTGTTGGGCAATCAAAGCATTAGTGCGACGGTTGGCGAAGCAAAAGAGTTACTAGATTCTACCGGTGGTGGCAGTGGTTTTAGTTTTGTCGATTTATTAGCCGACCGCGCGGGGATCAGGTTTGCTCGTCTTGCCACAAAAAATGCCACGACGGCACAAACGCTCCAGGAATTTTTTATGGCGCAAGATCGGCAAGAACTTGAAGTATTTCCAAGCAAAGCTCGGTTACCCGAAGGCATACCTCAAGCCTTGTTTGAAGAAAAATTCAAATCGGTTAATTCCGTCGACTATCAGCAGATGGTCAACGAAATCGACCGTCGATTGAATGCATTACCCTTGTACCAAATCGGTGATTGATTTAGCGCATTAAGCCATTTAATGCATCTAAAGCATGAGCCCATTCAGCATCTTGCTCATAAGCATCTCGCAAGAAACTCACCTGAGATTCAGTCCAAAACTTAGCTTGATATAAATACTCGCCTTGCTCAAGCCGATAGTGTCTAGCAAATCGTTCAATACTTGCGTCGTCGCTTGGCAAGCCCAGTTGGTCAAATAAGGTGTACAGATTATGTTTACTGGTGTCCATTGGCTACTCCTCGCCTATACCGTCAATTCCACAGGGAATTTTCAGTATAGGCAAGCAGCGTGCGAACAACAGGACTAACCTGGCGGTTTTTTAGACTAATTACTAATAACTAGGTTCTTTTGTCGCCATTTTCGGCGTAATACCTGCAGCAATAACACCATACCACTGAGACTGAACATGAGCGCACTGCCTGCACTAATGATCAATAACGGGTGATTAAAGTCTTCACGATTTTGGTAATCCATAATATGCAACATCCAAAAAAAGTCGTATAAGCGCCATGTGTCAGTGCGCACGCGTTGCACCACTCCGGTCATTGGATCTAGGTACAAACTGCTGTGTTCGCGATCCGCAATGTCGACACGCCAGATTGGAGCAGCTAAACCTCGAACTTCATTTGGCAGGCTCTGTAACAGTGTTGGGGTCAGTAGTTGCGCATCGCCTTGATATTGTAGTTTCGCAAACGCACTGATTTCATCTGCGTTTAATGCGGTCAGTGGCTGGCCGGTCAGCGCGCTGACCGCCTGTGTCCGCTGGTCAGATGCCACTAAATATACTGGCTCAGTGCCGCGCTGACTTAAGGTGAAAGTGCTCTTTGGGGGAAAGGTCGCAAGTAATTCTTGTGGGGCTAATTTAACTTGCTGCCAAGAAACTGTGGGTAAAGGTTTTTTTAATGGTTGGCCACGAACTTCGTCAATCGGAAGTAAGGCCATGACTAAGCCACTGGCAAACCAAGCGATGAGTTGGATGCCAAGGAGTAAGCTACTCCACAGATGCAGTTGTCGCCAAAAATTGTCCCGTCGCAGCCACTGTAACACGTTGATCATCCTCGAAGTGAAAGTCAAGGATAGTAAATGTTTCGCCGCAATAGGCAACGACAAGGTTGCTCAAAATGGCCATAGTTTGACCAAATTTGACTAAGTGCGACAATATGTCGCAGGGCTCCGTGGCGCACAACTTAGACAGAATTTACTATTTCCAAGACTTGCTTCTAGACTTGCTTAAGTTTAAATCCATCTGCGCACTTGCTGGCAATACTGCTGGTAAGCCTCGCCAAATAAAGCCAGTAAACTTTGTTCTTCACTTTTAATTTGCAGCTCGCGTAGGCTTAGCCACAACAATGGCACTGTGACAAAGGCATAAACTTCGTGCAAATAACAACAAAACGCGGTTTGTAGCAACAACATGCCTAAATACATTGGGTTTCGGCTGTATTTAAACACGCCACGTCGGACTAAACACTGGGCTTTGCTGGGATCTCGCGGGTCGACGGTAGTTTGCGAGCGTCGAAAGGCGATAACGCCACCAAGCATGAAAAAAAAGGCGGCAGCGGCCAGTGGCAACGCGGCAATAGCCAATGGCCATACCGGGCCGTGGTAGGATTTCGCTAACAAATATGCTAGCAATAACGTTGTAAGTAATTGAATTACAGGTGGTATTTTTAACGCCAAACTCGGCATTGCGCATCATCTCATTGCATAACATCAAGTTTGATTCTGGCAGATTCTATCAGGTGGAGCAAGCAGCGAGCGTTGACACGCTCGCTGCGCATAGTTGCTTAGTTGCCTGTGTAGGGGGTACCCGCTTGATCACCTACAAAACCAATCAACGAAGCATTGGCCCAGTTGGCACAAATACCTTGGCTGCCCGCCACCGTTCTTAAGCTCAGGCGACGAACGTCGCGAATATCTAGTTCGGGCTTCACCACGGCCGGTGCTTGGAGTGTGCCTGAATCAAACAATAGCTTGCCATCACCATAGATTTGGAACTGCACTGAGCCCGCCGTTTTACAACTGTCGTCGATGCCAAGATCCGCCCGAAATAGCTGCCAATCGCCCGTCAAGGCATAATCTAATTGACTCTGCGCACCCACACCAAGACCTTTACTAAAAGCTAAGCCATTCATCTGCATCATCGCCCCGTTGATGGTTCGATTGCGCTGGAATACGCCATTTTCTTTGCTTAGCCGTATCGGTTGTATTTCAGCCAAAAATAACTGCTGGCGGGCTGTGGTGGGTAATGGCTGAGTTAAAATCTTAAACTAAGAAATGCTGATTGGGTTCACCTGTTTGGGGATCAATGCATTAAAAGCTTGTGCGCGGGTTTTGCCTTGATTGGCCGTCACCATCGGATCTTGCAAACTGGCATCCTCAGCTTGATCTTGGGTTGATAACACCCGAAAACGAAACAACGCTCCCGGCCTTGCCTTGAATTTGATTTGTTGTA
>Ga0187843_10002833_pt1 | contig 10313 bp, 18 predicted proteins | sample SpaLakP09_SKY_43_FD_134516 | JGI IMG/M metagenome (GOLD analysis project Ga0187843, IMG submission 134516) | Oligotrophic lake water microbial communities from Sparkling Lake, Wisconsin, USA - SP09_SKY_43 | ecosystem: Environmental > Aquatic > Freshwater > Lake | place: USA: Sparkling Lake...
GAAAATAAACTATATTTAGGAGATGTTGCATCAACCGCTGTACCTCAAAACATTTACATTACTAATTCAGAAGAAATTAAAGAATTACCTTGATTTATAAATATAATTGTTTTATATTTGCATATTAATTTTAAATAATCAAATTATGGAATGGAAAACAATACCAAGTTTTAGTGATTACGAAGTAAATGCTTTAGGGCAAATTAGAAAAAAGTTAAAAGGAAAGATACTTTCTCAATCTATTAGTTCACACGGTTATTATCAAGTAAACATAGCAAACAAATCAAGAAGAACTCATAGATTATTAGCAGAAGCATTTATACCTAATCCTTTAAATCTTGAAACTGTAAATCATATTGATGGAGATAAACTAAATAATAGTTTAGAAAATTTAGAATGGATGAGTAGGTCTGAAAATGTAAAACACTCAAGAGAAGTGCTTATGTTAAAACCTATTCCCTATTCTAAATCAAATAAACAACATCATTTTATAGGTAAAACAGGAGTAAATTCATCTGCTGGTAAAAAGATAAAAGCAATACTTGAAGATGGACAAGAACTTATTTTTGGTTCTGCTTCTGAAGCGTCTATTGCTTTATTTGGAGATGTTAAATATGGTAAAACAATAAGACAATCAATGTCAAGAGGAACAATGAAATATAAAAACATAAAATTTGAAAATTATGAAAGTAATTAAACATAAAGACAAATGGTATTTACAATCTGAAACAGGGTACAAAGAAATACTATTATCTACTGATACAGAACTTCAAAAAGATGGAGTACAAGCTATTGATGATACATTCCTTGAATGGTTTGTTAAGAATCCAAGTTGTGAGTATGCTGAGATTAATAGAGATTGGGGTTATAGTAAAATCATCATCTCAAAAGAAGAACCTAAATACACTACATCTAATTTAGATAATGAAAAGTATAAAGATTTTAGTGTTTCACAAGAAAAACCTAAAGATGTAGTATTAGGATATAAAACTTCTTTAGATGCTCAAATGCTTGATAAGATAGAACCTAAACAAGAAACACTTGAAGAAGTTGACGAAAACAAAAAGAATCTATACTATTACAAACAAGTTATGAATCCATATCCAGTAGAAGAATATTCATATACTGCTTATGAAAAAGGATTTATTGAAGGGTATCAAGAATCAACTAAATGGCAAGCTGAAAGAATGTATAGTGAGGAAGAAGTATTGGTATTAATTCATAAAAGAATGTTATATACATTAGGAAGTAATTACAAAGAATCAACTACGGTAGAATGGTTTAACCAATTAAAAAAGCCAGCACAAGTAGGATGGATAGCGACAGCCGATAAACTTCCGAAGCCACTACAAACGGTTTGGCTTACAAATGGCAAAGGTTGGTGTTGCTTAGGATGCCTTGTAGAAGACTTCGGAGGTTGTAGTCATTGGGCAGAAAGTAATGGAGTAGTATATATCGAAAATGGCGAAATAGTTTCAGAGTGCGAAAGTGATGATTTAGACGTTGTGTATTGGCACGAACTACCTAAATTGATTTTTTAAAGTAAAAAAATAAAATATGGACATATTAACAATACCATTGACCGACACTACTTTTATTACACTATTTAATGCTTACAATATACATCAAAATTTTAGCATATCTAAATCATCGGGATATGTATTATTTAATGTAAATTCAATAGAAACCGATTTCTCAAATAAAGGTATTTTTTTCAAAAATCATACCGTTATTAGGGTGAATAGTATAACAGAAGAAAAGGCAATAAAGATTTTTATTGAAGCAGGTATAGATGGCATTACAACCCCTTACATCAACTACTCAAATAGAGATGTTGAGGGTATATCTGCATTGGAAAGTTTTAATTCTTTTTTGCATGAAAATTGGAATAAGGACTTGAATTTAACATGGGTGATAATTCCTAAGCCTAATAAAAAACTAAGCGGCACAAAGATTCCTATGGAATTTTTTGTTGGAAAGCCAGATTTTACTCCTAGTGGCGGTTTAGCTTTACAGGATTTAGATGTTTATATGACACCTATAACAAGAACTTCAAAAAGTATTATTTTTTCAGTTAGGATTCCTTCTTTTATATACAATAAATGTATGACTAACCCTATTATTGAGGAAAGACCTAAGCGGAATTATATTGAAAGTTCAACATTGGCTGATTTGCATACTCAAATGGAACGGCTAGTTGGAGAGGCTTACCATTTAGAAGAAAATGAAAGGAATGCGAAAAATTCCCAAAAGGTTCTTTGTATTTATTTTAATTCAAAAGAGGAAACTACACGGGATAGATATAATCACGCATACACAGGGCAAAGAATATCAACCAATTTTAGTTTTTTTGTCGCCTACAATATAAAAAATGGTAGCGGTGGTAGCGGTAGGAATTATTTTACTTACAAAAAATATCAAACAGGTCAAGGTTCAACGGAAAGAGGTATTAGCGGCATAATTGATACTGAATCTAAAGGTCAAAGAAATTACTTAGGCGATGCCCCCTCCGTAGTAATTAAGTGGACACAACAAAGGGAAGATTTTTTAATACAACTTGAAGAAAGGTTTAGGAGATTATCAGTAAACTTAAATTCTTTTTTATCGGAGCTTGACGAGGATAAGATGCAATCGCTTATTGAAAATTCAAATCTTTTACTAATTGGAAATTAATAATAAAAAATATACACATGAGGCAGTATAGATACAAAGGTTTTTTTGAAAATAGTGACGGCAATAGTTACACACTAGAGGTTATTTGTTATGGTTTTTTTCAAGCATTTTTCTTGCTTACCGCAGATGCTATTAGGAGTGGTAGGCATTATCAACTTAAAAGCATTTCCGATGAAAAAGGTGATTTTAAAAATATTGGAGAAATAACGGCTTGTGCCGAACTAATTAAAGGTTAGTTAAAAAATTCCGATATTTTTTATTTATTTTAAAAAACAAGTAGTTAAATTGCATTAAGAAGTTAGGGAGTACATTATTTCTGACTTTTTAATGCAATTTTATTTTAAATTTAAAACCGAAAAAATGAGAGCAGTATTAATTAATTCAACCGACAAGACAGTAAAGGATATTGAAATATCCGAAACAAACACATTACATGATTGGTATAAAGCCCTTGGGTGTAGCATGGTAGAGGTAGCTACATACATTAATGATGATAAGGATTCTATTTTAGTAGATGAAGAAGGACTTATGGGTACTTTGAATGATGCAACCCCTTTCTTTATGTATGAAGGCGGTAATATGCCCTTTTGTGGCAACGGATTGGTAGTTGGCATGGATGATGAAGGTAATAGCGTTTCCTGCCATATAAGCGCACTAGAGGTGGCAGCAAAGGTATCTTTTAAGTGCTTAGGTGATTTAACTAAGTATTACAATCAATTATAAACAAAATGAAAAAAGAAACCACTACCGAAAGGAAAGAAGCATTAGCATGGTTTAATGCAAAAGACGATTTAGATAAAGGAGAATTATGCTTTATCTACTACGGAAGTATTTGTGACAACAATTATAAATTCCTTACAAGCAGACAAATTGAAAATATTTGGAAAGGAGAAACTGAAAAAATTTGGTGGAAGGTAAATAATCAACAATGTAAGCAAAAAGAAAGTTGCTATTCATCTATAAGTAAAAAGTGTATTTGCCCAAAAGAGCAGCCTAAAAAAGAAAATTACAAATACATTGGCGAGTGTAAAGGCAACGATGGTAATGGTTGTTTTATGGATGCTTGCGGACATGATTGTGGTTGCTTTACAAGGGTAACTACTACCGATTCACCAACATTGAAAGAGATTGAAGAACAAGTATCTATTACTCAAAAAAGAGGGGAAAAAATAGCGCAATATTTAAAGAATTATGAAGGTCAAATCATATACAATGAAATTGCTTTGGCTATTGAATTTGGTTATCAGATTAAAGTACAAGAAGAACATGGAAAAAAACTTCTTAATTTTATAGATGAACTTGACCAAGAAAGTTTACAATTACCACCTAAACAAGAAACACTTGAAGAAACAGCGTTTAGATTATTTCCAAGACTTATTAATGACCCATATAATCCTATGGAAGACGATAATAAAGAATATAGGGATATTTGGATTAGTGGTGCTAAATGGATGCAAGAGAGAATGTATAGTGAGGAAGAAGTTGAACATTTAATCTATAATGTATGTGGTACAGTAGCAAAACTGCAAGGTATTATATTAGATGGTAATCATATAGATGCCGCATATAAACAATTTAAAAACAAATGAAATGCCCCTACTGCGGTAAAGTAACTAATCATAAATTTAAAAACTGAAAAAATGCAAAAAAAATTAGATTGTGGTAAGAGTGATTTTTTTTTGGGGTGGAAAAAAATTACAAGTAAAGATAATTTTAAGCAATTTTATATACTGATACATATTGCGGAGTATTTTAATAGCATCGTTTACGCACAGTATTTTAATATGTATTATAAGATAGTTGACAACGTTCTTTTTTTTGTTAAGCCATCATTTAATTTTAACACATATTCAATTATTTCATACACAACGCCCATATTATTAGATAACACTATTAGTATTAATGACGGGAAACTTTTAGATAACGGTATATCTTTACGGGGTGCATACGACATTGGGCAGATTGATAAATTTGGTCGGGAATACATATACGATTGTGATGAATTTGTTGCTATGAGGGGTTCTGATTATTTAAAGCATAGGAATAGGCTTAAATCGTATTTATCCAACCAAAACGAATATGATATTGTTTATGGATTTAATGAAGATATACCACTTATAATTGACAATTGGAGTAAATTAAAATCAAACAACACTCAAAAAAAACTATGGGGTTACATAGTCGAAAATAAAAATATATGCACCATAACCACAACTTATTATAGGGGTGTAGCCATCGGGTTTTCCGTTGTTGAAAATATAAACGATAGGAACGGAATAATTATTCAGAGGTTAATAAACTATGCTAATAATTATAGCGGAGAGGCAAACTTCATATTGCATTACAATGACTGTGTTTACAATAAAGGCAAGATTTTGAATATAGGTGCTTCAAGGACTAATGAAATTAAAATATCAAAAGAGAAGTTAAAACCTAAAATCTTTTTAAATATAAAAAGGATAAAATCAAAAGTTAAAATTAATAAATTAGATTATAAAAAATTAAAGAGATGGGAGTAGATTTATTTGGGCAAGAGATTATTAAGGATGAGTTATTAAGGGATAAGTTCATAGAGCCTCCTTTCAGCGTACTAGATACAAAGAGTGGTAATTGGCAAAGGAGAAAACGTCTATGGGCTTCAAAAGGGATAAAAGGAGAGGTAGGCAGGAATGCAACCGCAATAATAGGCGGTACTGATATTTATAGAAAAATATCTAGTAAGGAGGGGTATGACAACCGTGATAATTATGTAAGTATTTTTGACCCTGCACTTTGCGAAGTTATATATCATTGGTTTTGTCCTATTGGTGGTAAGATTTTAGACCCATTTGCAGGGGGTTCGGTAAGAGGCATAGTTGCAAATTATTTAGGCTACAAGTATTATGGCGTTGATATAAGGCAAGAACAAGTTGATAGTAATAGGGAGCAGGGCATAAGTATTTTGCCGCTAGAAAATCAACCACAATGGCATGTTGGGGATAGTAGGGAATTTTTACACATAGGGGATAACCTATATGACCCATTTTATAATCAAGAAGGTACATTTGACTTTGTATTCTCTTGCCCACCTTATGCTAATTTAGAAGTATATAGTACATTAGATGGCGATATTAGCAATATGGACTATAAGAACTTTTTAGAGGCGTATGAATTAATTATTGATAACAGTTGCACGTTATTAAAAAAAGGAGGGTATGCCTGTTTTGTTGTGGGCGAGGTACGGGATAGTGAGGGCAATTATATAGGTCTTATTCCCGATACCATAAACGCATTTAAAAAGGCGGGAATGAAGTATTATAATGAGGCTGTATTACTTAACCCTGTTGCTAGTGGGAGCATGAGGGCAGACGGTAATATGAAGAGCCAAAAACTTGTTAAGATTCACCAAAATATTTTAATTTTTAAAAAACCATAATATGATAAACGAAATTTTAGAATTATTCCCCGAAGAAACATTTATGAAGGCAGACGGATTTGATGAAGCTATTATAGGCATTGATGAACCATCTATGCGTTTAGTTTATTCAGTATCTAAGTGCATAGACATTCTTTTAAAAGATATGAATTATGAAGATGCTATGGAGCATTTTAGCTTTAATGTAAGTGGTGCTTATGTTGGTGAAAAAACGCCTATATGGTGCTTAGATTCATTTGAGGCTATATCGAAACAAGGGGGAATGTATAATGATAATGACATGACGGAGTTTAATGAGTTTAGTATTGGATTGCTTCATAAAGAAATTAACGGTATTAAATACTATGATTATAATGCCGATTGGATAACAACAAAAGAGTTATTAAAAATTTGGCAAGACAAAAAAAATAATAAATTATAATATATAAAACAAAATAATGAAAGTAAAAGCAGTATCAATTACAAAATCATTGATAGTTGAAAAGGATTTATCCGCAGAGCAGATAATAGTGTATTGTGGAAGGATTAGCAACCCCGAAAATCAGTTAAATTTAGAAACATCGGAGAAGTTGTTATCCTACCTAATTAAGCACAAGCATTGGTCGCCATTTGAGATGGCAGATATGGCATTTGAGGTTACTACATCTAGGGGAATAGCACAGCAGATATTGAGGCATCGTTCTTTTTCCTTTCAAGAATTTTCTCAAAGGTATTCAGAGGTATCTGCAATAGAGCCTTTAGAAATCCGTATGTCGGGTTCTACCAATAGGCAAAGTAGCTTAGAGGTATTTAATCCTGTTATTCAGAGTACGCATAATAGTGATGAACTAGCATCGGTTCTTGTTGATAACCACTTTAAAAAAACATTGCAACTTTATAACGACCTTATAAGCGTAGGCGTGGCGAAAGAATGTGCTAGGGGGGTATTACCCATATCAACCCAAAGTACGCTAATTATGAAGGGTAGTGTGCGTTCATGGATACATTACTTTGACGTTAGGTGTGATGAACATACACAGAAGGAGCATAGGGATATTGCAATAGCTATTAGGGAAGTATTCAAGTCTTATTTTCCAAATATTTCAAAAGCATTGAACTATTAATAAATTATTTTTTCTTTTTTTATTTATTTTAAAAAACAAGTAGTTAGATTTGCATTACAAAGTTGGAAAGGTTATTTTCTAGCGTTTGTAATGCAATTTTAGTTTTAAATTTAAAAACAGTAAAATTATTATGGTAGAATGTATTTGCTTAAACGATGCCAACAAGCCTGCCGAGATTCCACAATCTAAGTGGATTAAAAAAAGTAATACATACAACGTACTTTATACAGTAGTTGTACTACCTCAAAGACAATTAGGCTTTCAGTTGCATGAAATTGAACTAACAGAAAACGAAATGCCTTATGAGTATTTTCTTGCACATAGGTTTGGCTTTACACAAGAAAACTTATTGAAGTTGATTGAATTGATTAAAGATTGTAGCGATACCGACTTTTCAATGGATGAACTGATGCAGTCAACTAAACAATTAACTCCCGAACTCGTTTAAAATCGTAATTAAAATTAAACTATATATTATGGGTTTACAGAAATCAAATGAAGGAAAATTAACCTTCATAAATATCAAGCAAGGTAAATTAGTGGTAAAGGAAAAAGACAAAGAGCCTGTTTTTTATTCCGACATTTTGGGTTATATTACAAAGGTAGAATTTAAGGATGATGAATACAATGGGCAAAAGTTTGAGGTAGCAAAGTTTTTTATTAAAGATATGCAAGAAAGTTTTTGCCTACAAATGAGGACTGATAGTGGGTATTTTAGAGGATTGGCAAATTCTTTAAAGACAGGTAATCCAAAAGAAAAGTTTTTGATAAAGCCTAACTACAAAGAAGTTGATGGTCGCCCACGAACTACTTGTTTTGTTACCCAAGAGGGCAGCGTATTGAAACACGCATACACTTTATCAAATATGGGGGATTTTCCGCCTGCCGAAAAGATAACTTTTAAAGGAGCAGAAGTTTGGGATTCAAGTAAGCAAACAACATTTTGGAAAAATTGGTTTTTAACAGAAAGTTGGTTTAGTGGATTTGAGGAAAATGTGCAATTAGAACAACCTATTAATCAATTAAATAAAGACACAGAACTAATAGACGATTTACCATTTTAAAAAAAACAATTAACCATGACACCATATTTAATACAAAGGGCAAAGTTCAAAAGCCCTATTCAATTAAATGAAATAGGTATTGATAGGATAATTCAACTTGACTATATGGGTAGTGCAGAATTTGAGTTTGGTGCATTACCTAAGAGCCTTATAAGAATTAGGGAAAATGCAGATAATTATACTCATTTCAGATATGCTTTCAGCACGGGTAAAGTTGTAACTGTTTTTTGCAAAAAAGAAGATAGAAAAAAAATGGGCAAAATACTTGAAAATCTTGTAGCTAAAAAAATAAGATTGAAAGAGTTTTGCGACTTAGATAATTATGTGAATGATGAAGTAGCAGTATTCCGAAACAATGATTTTTGGTGGGATATACAAAACGACTTTATGTTCTGGAAGTTCAATTCGGAATTTCATAAAGAATTTAAGATTTCAATAACCCCTACAACTGTTTAAAATGAAAGGATTTTTAAGACAAAAAGAAAATGGTTGGTTTGTTGAATGGTCTAACGAAATAGAGCATAAGCAACCACTACACTCATTGCCATTACAACCCGATGATACAATTAATAACTTTGAGCTATGTGAAGGTAAAGAAGTTGATTTTGTTATTTCTGTGCTTGATGCAAATGTGGCTGTAAAATATGCCAAATTAACATTTCCCGACTTAAAAAGATGCCCATATGTTTGTAGCCCAATATTTTGTAGCTGTAAGGATGGAATGTGTGGTCTGAAAGGATAGCTTTCAAATTATCAATTAAATGGTATAGAGAAAAATTAAAACAAAACCTATAACTTGGCAGTAAAATGAATTTTGTGCCATTTTATAGAGAACAATTAAAACTTAAATCATGAGAATAGATGATATAAATGATAAGGCTGCTGAAATGATAAAACATAATGAACTAATAATATCAGACGAAGAAATAGAGAAGCAAGCAAAAATAATAGGGGGTCAATTTATAGATTGGGGTATATATGAAACATCGGCATATATAATGGGAGCTAAATGGTATCGTGAACAAATAAAATCAAGGCAATGAAACATGATTTAAAGTGTGCAGATAATTGTGTAGTGTGTATTCAAGAGCTTACAACAGAATGGAAATTTATAATGAATGAAAGCGAATTTACGCAAACATGGTGTAAGACTTGCATACTAAAGCATGGGCATAGTTATCCTATAACCCACTTCAAAATAGATTCCATACAAGAAGTAAACAGGTTGGAAAGAATAATTAAATACAAAAAATAACAATATGTCAATTTTGCAACTTAACCCCATGCTACCAATATACCGAGTTTCTGATAACATGAAAGGTTATGCCTTTTTGGTTATAGATTATAGTCAAGAACATAATTTACTATTCTCTTGTGCTATGGACAATGGCGAAATTTGGACATTATCTAATATCGAAATAAGGTTTCAAAAAAATATATCATTAGACAGAAAATTTTAAAATTAAAATTATGGCACAAACTTCGATAGAATGGTTTATTGAACAAATTAAAGAATACGATTGTACTCCACCATCGAACAATGAACAATATGTCATAGTTATGCCATCATGGATATTTGATGCAAAAAAAAAGAAGCCAAAAAAATGGAAAGGAAAGAGCATGGGAAAACATGGGATGCAGCACTTGATAAGTATGAAGTTAGGGCAAGTAACTACATGAGGGCTTATGAAGATTTTGATGATTATTATAACGAAACATTTAAAAATATATAATTATGGCATTAATGATTGACCCCCCAAGTGGATGGAGATATGGGTTTCCTAAACCTATACCCGAAGAAAGAAAAAATGACAGCTTAGTATGGTTAGTAGAACAAGGTTATCCTAAACATCTTATATATGAATTAGGTGAGCCTTTTTATTGCAGATATTGGGAAACAGATGAAATTTTATATCCGACAATACAAGTAAAAAATTTTGTGGGTGTTTCATGGTTTCGGTTTAGCCCGTTATCCGTGAATGATTGTTATTTTCAACCGAATGATGGTAATTCAAGTATGACTATATGTGTCAATTGTGGTAAAGAAAAATTTTTACA
>Ga0187843_10002834_pt1 | contig 10312 bp, 4 predicted proteins | sample SpaLakP09_SKY_43_FD_134516 | JGI IMG/M metagenome (GOLD analysis project Ga0187843, IMG submission 134516) | Oligotrophic lake water microbial communities from Sparkling Lake, Wisconsin, USA - SP09_SKY_43 | ecosystem: Environmental > Aquatic > Freshwater > Lake | place: USA: Sparkling Lake...
GCCTGTATACTTTTAGACGTCTAAACGTCCTAAATTGAGGTTCATCATGTCAAATCGTCGCTCTGCTACCATTGCTGCTCGTGCTGGGATCGCCCAAGATCCTGCTTATGGCGCGGTGACGCCGCCGATGTATTTAACCTCAACCTATGAATTAAAAGGTTTTCGCCAACCAGGAGCTTACGACTATTCGCGTTCGAATAATCCAACGCGTGATTTGCTAGCCGATGCGCTGTGTGAGTTAGAAGGCGGCGCGAAAGCCATTGTCACCAATACGGGGATGTCTGCTTGTGTGTTGGCTCTGCAGTTGTTGTCACCTGCGGATACTTTGGTGATCCCACATGATTGTTACGGTGGTAGCTATCGTTTATTCACTAACCTTGCAGCACGTAAACAAGCTTTTAAGCTAGTGATTGTTAATTTCCAATTACCAGACTGGCCGGAGCAAGTGAAAGCCGCCGCTCCGAAACTAATTTGGTTAGAAACGCCGAGTAATCCACTGCTGCAAATCACCGATGTTCGTGCAGTTTGTGATTTAGCCAAGACGTTGCAAGCGTTGGTACTGGTGGATAACACTTTTTTATCGCCAGTACTGCAAAATCCAATCGCCTTAGGCGCAGATTTAGTGCTGCACTCAACGACCAAATACTTAAACGGCCACAGCGACATCGTCGGTGGCGCGTTAATTTGCCGTGATTTGGCAATTGGTAACGATTTGAAATGGTGGGCGAATTGTTTGGGTTTAACTGCAGGGGCTTTTGACTCACATTTAACCCTGCGTGGTATTCGGACCTTGTTGCCGCGGATGAAAGCGCATCAGGAAAATGCTGCGTTAGTAGTGGAGTTTCTGCAGCAACAACCGTTGGTCAGTAAAGTTTATTACCCTGGTTTAGTCGATCATCCAGGCCATGCCATTGCCAAGGCGCAGCAGCATGGTTTTGGCGGCATGGTGAGTTTTGATTTAGCCACTGACGAGTCGTTATTAGCAGTGTTTTTTGCCGCGCTGCGTTGTTTCACCTTGGCGCAATCGCTGGGGGGTATTGAGAGTTTAATCTGTCATCCAGGTTCCATGACCCATGCCTCGATGGACGCGGCTGCGCAAAAAGCCGCGGGTCTTGGTCCAACCTTAATTCGGTTGTCGGTGGGCATTGAAGATCCGCGCGATTTGCTGGCGGATTTAGCCCAAGCCTTTGCGGCAGTGGAAGCTGTGGTTGGTAAACCGTCGTCGCGTCAGAGTGCCGTTGCCGGATCTTCTGCACAAACAACTGATCAACAGTTTCGTATTAATCCGGCCTTAGCCGCTTTTTGGTAATTTTTTATGGTTGCGCAACTGAATTCAGCGTCAAACGACGCACACAAAGTGATTGTTCATAAATTTGGTGGCAGTAGTTTAGCCACCTCCGAGCGTTTTCATGCCGTCGCCGATATCCTGTTAAATCAATCACAGCCGCAAGCGGTGGTTGTCGTGTCGGCACCAGGTGATACCACCGATCATTTACTCGATTTATTGGCGGCCACTGATGACTCCGTTTTCTTCTCACAACGCCACCAGCAACTCAGTGCAGGCTTGCGATTGTTGGTCAGTCGAACACTAGCACCCGCGAGCGCAAGCGCTGCGTTAGTGCTGTTAACCGATTGGCTCAATCAATTGCCGCAGTGGGTGCAACAAGGCGCATTAAATGATGTGTTAGCCATAGGCGAGCGCTTGTCGGCACTGCTATTAAGTCAGTTGTTGCTTGAGCGTGGAGCTCCGGCACAAGCGCTAGATGCGCGCGATTTCTTGCGACTGGATACTGCCGCTGAGCAAAATCAGGAAGTGCAATGGCAGCGATCAAGTTCGCTGCTGCAGCCGCTGTTAGCTGATGGTTTTACCGTGATTACCGGGTTTATTGCCCGAGACTTGAACGGAAATAGCATCACCTTAGGCCGAAATGGCAGTGACTACTCCGCGACTATTATTGGTCGTTTGGTGCAAGCGCAAGCCATCCATATTTGGACCGACGTGGATGCAATCTACAGTGCCGATCCTCGTAAAGTGCCATCAGCCAAAGCCTATCGACAAGTGCCATGGTCGCAGGCAACTCGTTTGGCGGCACTTGGCAACCCGGTGCTGCATGCAAAAACCTTGAGTCCACTGCAGGACTTCCATGCCGAGCTGGTGGTGCGAAGCAGCTATGAGCCAAGCCAACTGGGTTGTCGGGTTAGTCGGCAATCGGCGATTGAAGTGCAGTTTGTGACTGATCTGGCGGATGTGGTGTTATTGAGTTTGCCAAGCCGCTGCAGTTTAACTGCCGAGACGGTTGCCAGCACTTTGCAAGTTGCGGTGTTCGCAGCGCCAAATAGCCAAGGTAAACAATGGGTACTGGCGCAAAAAAATCTCGAAGCGGTGTTGGACTATTTAGGTCAGCGCCAGATTTATCCAAGAGTCAGTTCAGAGCAGTTTTATGCCGTGGCTTGGGTGAAACCGGCTGCGCGTCAACAACGCCAATTATCGCTGCAAGCGGCGCATTGGTTAGAGCGGCAACAACCAGCACATAGTTTCAACGATGACGAGCTGGCGCTTTGGTTATTTAATCCGGCGTTGACAGCAGCCGAACTTACTGAATTTCATCAACTTTTACTGCCAACCACCGTGCGTTTGAATATTGTGGTAGCTGGGACTGGCAATGTTGGTTCGGAATTTTTGTCGTTACTGGCGAAACAACAACAAGCCTATGCTGGGCAAATTGAACTGCGTTTGGTTGGGGTTTTTAACTCACGCCAAGCTTGTTTAAGCGATCAACTCGATGCTGAGTTGTGGCAACAAAGTCTTGCTGCTGCCCCTGCGTACCAAAAACAAGATTTATTAGATTATTTAACCGGCTTACCGGATCCTAAAGTGCTGGTGGATATCACGCCAAGTCGCAGTTTTGCCGAGGATTACGCTGAGTTTATTCAGACCGGATGCCACCTAATTAGCGCCAATAAGCAAGGCGTAACCTTACCGCTATTGCAATATCAACGCATCGTTGCCGCAGTTGCTGAACAGCAAGTCAGTTGGCTTGCTAATACCACAGTTGGGGCAGGGTTGCCGGTGCAACGCATTTTGCAAGAACTACAAAGTTCTGGCGATCGCATTCAACAAATTAGCGGTATTTTCTCGGGCACTTTGTCTTGGTTATTATGCAAATATGACGGCAGCGCACCCTTTTCGGAATTTGTGTTGCAAGCGCAGGCGGGCGGTTTAACCGAACCTGATCCGCGCGATGATTTATCTGGCAAAGATGTGCAGCGTAAATTATTGGTGCTGGCGCGTGAACTTGGATTGAGCTTAGATATCAATGACATCACGCTAACACCGCTGCTACCTGAAGGTCTTGGTGAGGGTAGTTGGGATGATTTTTGGCGTCAGCGGGGTATCCTCGATGATTTTATGGCAACCACCTTCCAGCAAGCGAAAAGCCAAGGCAAAGTGTTGCGTTACGCGGCAACGTTGGCCGTGACTGATGCTGGCGTGCAAGCGAAAGTAGAATTATTAACTGTCGCTGCCGATCACCCACTGGCAGCCATTCAAGCGTGTGACAATGTATTTGTCATTGAATCTGACTGGTATCAAGCCAATCCGCTGGTGCTTAAGGGCCCAGGCGCAGGTCGGTTAGTGACGGCCGGCGGTATTCATGCAGATTTAGCAATTTTAGCAAAGCAACAAATTGCCGCAGCAAAAGCGGCAAGGCATAGCCAAGCGCAAGCAGCTGCTTGGGCCAACCAGCGGGCTTAGTTTCGCTGCTGGCCTGTTCGTCTTAAGGGCGATGTTTACTGAGCTTGCGTTGTAAGGTTCGACGATGCATGCCCAGTAACTTCGCGGTCTGACTGATATTGCCATCTTGTTGCTGCAGGACCCGTTGAATATGTTCCCATTCAACTTGATCTGTCGATAATAGTTCTTCGTCTGGTAAATCTTGCTCAGGCACTTCTGTACCTTGTAGTGCTCCGAGTAATAAACGAAAATCCATCGGTTTAGTCAAATAATCATCGGCACCCGCCTTGACCGCCTGCACTGCGGTTGCAATGGAAGCAAAACCCGTCATTAGCAAAATTCGACAAGCTGGCCGCTGTTGACGCAGTTGTGGCACATAAGCCAAACCTGATTGCGAACCAAATCGCAAATCAAGCAGATAACAATCTGCGTTGAGCGCCAATAACTCGTCCACTGCCACTGGTGTGGCAAAGTAGGTGACTTGGAACCCACTTGCCGTTAAGCGTCGCGAAAAAGTGCGTAATAAAGTTTCGTCGTCATCCAAAATCACAATATGCATCACAATGGTTTCGCTCGATAAAAAATTCGAGTGATGAGACCACCCGTTGCTGCATTCTCACGGGTCACCCGCGCACCTAATCGTTCCAATGAGACATTTGCTAGAAACTGACCAAGGCCAAGACCCTGTTCACTGTGGTGTGGTTTTTTACCAAGTTGCTGTAATTCTTGTGCAGACAAACCATTGCCAAAATCGCGGATCTGGAGGTGAAGCTGACCTTGCTTCAGTTGGATCTGTAGTTGCAACAATGGGTTTTGTGCGGATAACGATGCGTCTGCGGCATTATCCAGAATATTAAATAAAGCCGAAGTCCATGTTAAAGCGTCATGGCTAATGCAGGGGCTATCATCACTATCGCAGACCATCTCCATGGTAATTTCTGGCCGACTCACCAGCCATAGCTGCATGGCTTGTTGTATAACCTCAATTAAGGGTTGCACTGTTGGTTCTGAGTGTCGCAATTGCTGGGCACTTAGGCGAAGTTGTTGCACGATGTGCTGACATTGCTGAATTTGTTGGTGTAAATCCAGCAACATCTCGGGATCTCTTGATCCCTCGTTAAGCTCGTCACTGAGTATGCCCAACGTTTGCAGCGGAGTTGCTAAGTCATGTGCAGCGTTCGCGGCGTACGTGGCAACTGCCAACATTTGTTCTTGGCGCCCTTGCTGCAGTTGTAACAGCAGTAATTGCATTGATTTTTGCCGAACCAATTGCGCCTGCGCACTAATAAACCAGGCGATTAATAACGCCGACAGCCCAAATGCCCAGCCCATTTGCCACATGTGTTGGTTGAACGGTTCGGTTTGTAGATGGATATGCATGGGTTCAAAGGTTTGGCCAACCCCAGTTTGCAGTAGCAGCATATATGCTGCTACTGCAAACTGGGGTTGGCCAAACCTTTGAACCCATGCATATCCATCTACAAACCGAACCGTTCAACCAACACATGTGGCAAATGGGCTGGGCATTTGGGCTGTCGGCGTTATTAATCGCCTGGTTTATTAGTGCGCAGGCGCAATTGGTTCGGCAAAAATCAATGCAATTACTGCTGTTACAACTGCAGCAAGGGCGCCAAGAACAAATGTTGGCAGTTGCCACGTACGCCGCGAACGCTGCACATGACTTAGCAACTCCGCTGCAAACGTTGGGCATACTCAGTGACGAGCTTAACGAGGGATCAAGAGATCCCGAGATGTTGCTGGATTTACACCAACAAATTCAGCAATGTCAGCACATCGTGCAACAACTTCGCCTAAGTGCCCAGCAATTGCGACACTCAGAACCAACAGTGCAACCCTTAATTGAGGTTATACAACAAGCCATGCAGCTATGGCTGGTGAGTCGGCCAGAAATTACCATGGAGATGGTCTGCGATAGTGATGATAGCCCCTGCATTAGCCATGACGCTTTAACATGGACTTCGGCTTTATTTAATATTCTGGATAATGCCGCAGACGCATCGTTATCCGCACAAAACCCATTGTTGCAACTACAGATCCAACTGAAGCAAGGTCAGCTTCACCTCCAGATCCGCGATTTTGGCAATGGTTTGTCTGCACAAGAATTACAGCAACTTGGTAAAAAACCACACCACAGTGAACAGGGTCTTGGCCTTGGTCAGTTTCTAGCAAATGTCTCATTGGAACGATTAGGTGCGCGGGTGACCCGTGAGAATGCAGCAACGGGTGGTCTCATCACTCGAATTTTTTATCGAGCGAAACCATTGTGATGCATATTGTGATTTTGGATGACGACGAAACTTTATTACGCACTTTTTCGCGACGCTTAACGGCAAGTGGGTTCCAAGTCACCTACTTTGCCACACCAGTGGCAGTGGACGAGTTATTGGCGCTCAACGCAGATTGTTATCTGCTTGATTTGCGATTTGGTTCGCAATCAGGTTTGGCTTATGTGCCACAACTGCGTCAACAGCGGCCAGCTTGTCGAATTTTGCTAATGACGGGTTTTGCTTCCATTGCAACCGCAGTGCAGGCGGTCAAGGCGGGTGCCGATGATTATTTGACTAAACCGATGGATTTTCGTTTATTACTCGGAGCACTACAAGGTACAGAAGTGCCTGAGCAAGATTTACCAGACGAAGAACTATTATCGACAGATCAAGTTGAATGGGAACATATTCAACGGGTCCTGCAGCAACAAGATGGCAATATCAGTCAGACCGCGAAGTTACTGGGCATGCATCGTCGAACCTTACAACGCAAGCTCAGTAAACATCGCCCTTAAGACGAACAGGCCAGCAGCGAAACTAAGCCCGCTGGTTGGCCCAAGCAGCTGCTTGCGCTTGGCTATGCCTTGCCGCTTTTGCTGCGGCAATTTGTTGCTTTGCTAAAATTGCTAAATCTGCATGAATACCGCCGGCCGTCACTAACCGACCTGCGCCTGGGCCCTTAAGCACCAGCGGATTGGCTTGATACCAGTCAGATTCAATGACAAATACATTGTCACACGCTTGAATGGCTGCCAGTGGGTGATCGGCAGCGACAGTTAATAATTCTACTTTCGCTTGCACGCCAGCATCAGTCACGGCCAACGTTGCCGCGTAACGCAACACTTTGCCTTGGCTTTTCGCTTGCTGGAAGGTGGTTGCCATAAAATCATCGAGGATACCCCGCTGACGCCAAAAATCATCCCAACTACCCTCACCAAGACCTTCAGGTAGCAGCGGTGTTAGCGTGATGTCATTGATATCTAAGCTCAATCCAAGTTCACGCGCCAGCACCAATAATTTACGCTGCACATCTTTGCCAGATAAATCATCGCGCGGATCAGGTTCGGTTAAACCGCCCGCCTGCGCTTGCAACACAAATTCCGAAAAGGGTGCGCTGCCGTCATATTTGCATAATAACCAAGACAAAGTGCCCGAGAAAATACCGCTAATTTGTTGAATGCGATCGCCAGAACTTTGTAGTTCTTGCAAAATGCGTTGCACCGGCAACCCTGCCCCAACTGTGGTATTAGCAAGCCAACTGACTTGCTGTTCAGCAACTGCGGCAACGATGCGTTGATATTGCAATAGCGGTAAGGTTACGCCTTGCTTATTGGCGCTAATTAGGTGGCATCCGGTCTGAATAAACTCAGCGTAATCCTCGGCAAAACTGCGACTTGGCGTGATATCCACCAGCACTTTAGGATCCGGTAAGCCGGTTAAATAATCTAATAAATCTTGTTTTTGGTACGCAGGGGCAGCAGCAAGACTTTGTTGCCACAACTCAGCATCGAGTTGATCGCTTAAACAAGCTTGGCGTGAGTTAAAAACCCCAACCAAACGCAGTTCAATTTGCCCAGCATAGGCTTGTTGTTGTTTCGCCAGTAACGACAAAAATTCCGAACCAACATTGCCAGTCCCAGCTACCACAATATTCAAACGCACGGTGGTTGGCAGTAAAAGTTGATGAAATTCAGTAAGTTCGGCTGCTGTCAACGCCGGATTAAATAACCAAAGCGCCAGCTCGTCATCGTTGAAACTATGTGCTGGTTGTTGCCGCTCTAACCAATGCGCCGCTTGCAGCGATAATTGGCGTTGTTGACGCGCAGCCGGTTTCACCCAAGCCACGGCATAAAACTGCTCTGAACTGACTCTTGGATAAATCTGGCGCTGACCTAAATAGTCCAACACCGCTTCGAGATTTTTTTGCGCCAGTACCCATTGTTTACCTTGGCTATTTGGCGCTGCGAACACCGCAACTTGCAAAGTGCTGGCAACCGTCTCGGCAGTTAAACTGCAGCGGCTTGGCAAACTCAATAACACCACATCCGCCAGATCAGTCACAAACTGCACTTCAATCGCCGATTGCCGACTAACCCGACAACCCAGTTGGCTTGGCTCATAGCTGCTTCGCACCACCAGCTCGGCATGGAAGTCCTGCAGTGGACTCAAGGTTTTTGCATGCAGCACCGGGTTGCCAAGTGCCGCCAAACGAGTTGCCTGCGACCATGGCACTTGTCGATAGGCTTTGGCTGATGGCACTTTACGAGGATCGGCACTGTAGATTGCATCCACGTCGGTCCAAATATGGATGGCTTGCGCTTGCACCAAACGACCAATAATAGTCGCGGAGTAGTCACTGCCATTTCGGCCTAAGGTGATGCTATTTCCGTTCAAGTCTCGGGCAATAAACCCGGTAATCACGGTAAAACCATCAGCTAACAGCGGCTGCAGCAGCGAACTTGATCGCTGCCATTGCACTTCCTGATTTTGCTCAGCGGCAGTATCCAGTCGCAAGAAATCGCGCGCATCTAGCGCTTGTGCCGGAGCTCCACGCTCAAGCAACAACTGACTTAATAGCAGTGCCGACAAGCGCTCGCCTATGGCTAACACATCATTTAATGCGCCTTGTTGCACCCACTGCGGCAATTGATTGAGCCAATCGGTTAACAGCACTAACGCAGCGCTTGCGCTCGCGGGTGCTAGTGTTCGACTGACCAACAATCGCAAGCCTGCACTGAGTTGCTGGTGGCGTTGTGAGAAGAAAACGGAGTCATCAGTGGCCGCCAATAAATCGAGTAAATGATCGGTGGTATCACCTGGTGCCGACACGACAACCACCGCTTGCGGCTGTGATTGATTTAACAGGATATCGGCGACGGCATGAAAACGCTCGGAGGTGGCTAAACTACTGCCACCAAATTTATGAACAATCACTTTGTGTGCGTCGTTTGACGCTGAATTCAGTTGCGCAACCATAAAAAATTACCAAAAAGCGGCTAAGGCCGGATTAATACGAAACTGTTGATCAGTTGTTTGTGCAGAAGATCCGGCAACGGCACTCTGACGCGACGACGGTTTACCAACCACAGCTTCCACTGCCGCAAAGGCTTGGGCTAAATCCGCCAGCAAATCGCGCGGATCTTCAATGCCCACCGACAACCGAATTAAGGTTGGACCAAGACCCGCGGCTTTTTGCGCAGCCGCGTCCATCGAGGCATGGGTCATGGAACCTGGATGACAGATTAAACTCTCAATACCCCCCAGCGATTGCGCCAAGGTGAAACAACGCAGCGCGGCAAAAAACACTGCTAATAACGACTCGTCAGTGGCTAAATCAAAACTCACCATGCCGCCAAAACCATGCTGCTGCGCCTTGGCAATGGCATGGCCTGGATGATCGACTAAACCAGGGTAATAAACTTTACTGACCAACGGTTGTTGCTGCAGAAACTCCACTACTAACGCAGCATTTTCCTGATGCGCTTTCATCCGCGGCAACAAGGTCCGAATACCACGCAGGGTTAAATGTGAGTCAAAAGCCCCTGCAGTTAAACCCAAACAATTCGCCCACCATTTCAAATCGTTACCAATTGCCAAATCACGGCAAATTAACGCGCCACCGACGATGTCGCTGTGGCCGTTTAAGTATTTGGTCGTTGAGTGCAGCACTAAATCTGCGCCTAAGGCGATTGGATTTTGCAGTACTGGCGATAAAAAAGTGTTATCCACCAGTACCAACGCTTGCAACGTCTTGGCTAAATCACAAACTGCACGAACATCGGTGATTTGCAGCAGTGGATTACTCGGCGTTTCTAACCAAATTAGTTTCGGAGCGGCGGCTTTCACTTGCTCCGGCCAGTCTGGTAATTGGAAATTAACAATCACTAGCTTAAAAGCTTGTTTACGTGCTGCAAGGTTAGTGAATAAACGATAGCTACCACCGTAACAATCATGTGGGATCACCAAAGTATCCGCAGGTGACAACAACTGCAGAGCCAACACACAAGCAGACATCCCCGTATTGGTGACAATGGCTTTCGCGCCGCCTTCTAACTCACACAGCGCATCGGCTAGCAAATCACGCGTTGGATTATTCGAACGCGAATAGTCGTAAGCTCCTGGTTGGCGAAAACCTTTTAATTCATAGGTTGAGGTTAAATACATCGGCGGCGTCACCGCGCCATAAGCAGGATCTTGGGCGATCCCAGCACGAGCAGCAATGGTAGCAGAGCGACGATTTGACATGATGAACCTCAATTTAGGACGTTTAGACGTCTAAAAGTATACAGGC
>Ga0187843_10002835_pt1 | contig 10311 bp, 10 predicted proteins | sample SpaLakP09_SKY_43_FD_134516 | JGI IMG/M metagenome (GOLD analysis project Ga0187843, IMG submission 134516) | Oligotrophic lake water microbial communities from Sparkling Lake, Wisconsin, USA - SP09_SKY_43 | ecosystem: Environmental > Aquatic > Freshwater > Lake | place: USA: Sparkling Lake...
AGCTGCTCAACGCATAATCGCGGCCTTCCTCCCGTTTTCACCACCGCAATCCGAGAATCTTTCATTCATGGCGTCGCATCTCGATCTCGAAGAACAAGAACAGCTGGACCAGCTGAAGGCTTTTTGGAAAACCTGGGGCAATCTGATCACCTGGGCGCTGACCATCGCCCTGGCGGCCTATGCCGGCTGGAACGGTTGGAACTGGTACCAGCGTGACCAGGCCAGCAAGGCCGCGGCCATGTACGACGAGCTGGACCGAGCCGTGCAGGCCGGTGATGCCGAAAAGGCCGGTCGCGTTTTTGGTGACCTGAAAGAGCGTTACCCCAGCACCACCTATGCCGCTCAAGCCGCGCTGCAGGCCGCCAAGGCCCAGTTCGACAAGGGTCAGGCCGACGCCGCCCGAGCCAGCCTGAGCTGGGCAGCCAGCAGCGCTTCGCAAGAAGATGTGCGCGATGTCGCCCGCCTCCGTCTGGCCGGTCTGCAACTCGATGCCAAGCAGTACGACGAGGCCGCCAAGACCCTGGATGCGATCAAGTCGCCCGATTTCGTCGCCCTGCAGGCCGACCGCCGCGGTGACCTGCTGGTGTTGCAGTCCAAGCCGGATCTGGCCAAGGCCGAGTACCAGAAAGCCTATGCCGCCATGGACAAGAACCAGGACTACCGCCGCCTGATCGAGGCCAAGCTGAGCACCCTGGGCGTGGCCCCGCCGGTGGAAGAAGCAGCGGCCGCCGGCCAAGGAGCGGCCAAGTGAGCGGCGCGCTGAAGAAGGCGACGTTGCAGATGGGTGCGTCCCGCCTGCGCACGGGTGCGCTGGCCCTGGCGGCTGCGGCTGTGCTGACCGCCTTGTCGGGCTGCTCGCTGTTCGGCTCCTCGAACGCACCCAAGCCCACGCCGCTGGAAACGCTGACGCCTGAGATCGCCGGCCGCGTGGTCTGGAACAGCCGCATCGATTCGGTGCAGTTCCCTCTTTCGATCGCCACCGTGGCCAACCAGTTCGTGGTCGCCGGCAGCGGCGGCGTGGTTGAGGCCTTGCAGGCCAGCGATGGCCGCTCGGCCTGGCGGGTGGATGTGGGCCAGAAGCTCAGCGCCGGTGTCGGCTCGGACGGCCGTTTCGCCGCCGTGGTGACGCGTGAGAACGAGGTGGTGGTGTTGGAAGCCGGCCGTGTGCTCTGGCGCAAGCCGTTGCCCAGCGCCGTGCTGGCTGCGCCACTGGTGGCGGGCGAGCGCGTCTTCGTGCTGACCGTGGATCGCCAGGTCCAGGCTTTCGATGCCCTGGACGGCCGCCTGCTTTGGAACCTGCGCCGCCCCGGCGAGCCCCTGACCCTGGCCCAGCCCGGCGTGCTGGCCGCCTTCAAGGACACCTTGATCGTCGGCCAGGGCCCGCGCATGGCGGGTGTCGACCCGCTGCGCGGATCGGTGCGCTGGGAAGCCAGCGTGGCCAGCCCGCGCGGCACTAATGAAGTCGAGCGCCTGGCCGATCTGGTGGCGCCCGCTGTCCGTCAGGGCGACCTGATTTGCGCGCGCGCCTTCCAGTCCGCCGTGGGTTGCGTCAATGCCGAGCGCGGCAGCGCGCTCTGGAGCCGCAACTTCGGTGGCATGAATGGCATCGGTGGCGGTGCCACCGCCGTCGTGGCCGCCGACGCTTCGGATCGCATCACGGCATGGGGCCTGGGCAATGGCGATGTGATGTGGACGGCCGATCAGTTCCAGCACCGCCGCCTGAGCGCGCCGCTGGTGGTGGGCAAGAATGTGGTGGTCGGTGACTTCGAAGGCCAGGTGCATTTCCTGGCCCTGGACAACGGCCGCACCCAGTTGCGTCTGCCCACCGACGGCTCGGCCATCCAGGCAGCCCCCGTGGCCCTGGGCACGACCATTCTGGTGGCCACCCGCAATGGCGGGTTATACGCCTTGCGACCTGAGTAAGACCCGGCTCCGGCCGACTTTGAACCCCTAGCAGTGAGAACAATAAGAATATGAAACCCGTCATCGCCCTGGTCGGACGCCCCAATGTGGGCAAGTCCACGCTCTTCAACCGCCTGACCAAGAGCCGCGACGCCATCGTGGCCGACTTTGCCGGCCTGACGCGTGACCGCCACTATGGTGACGGTCGCCTGGGTGATCGTGAGTTCATCGTCATCGACACCGGCGGTTTCGAGCCCGACAGCACCACCGGCATCGTCAAGGAAATGGCCAAGCAGACCCGCCAGGCCGTGGCCGAGGCGGATGCCGTGGTCTTTGTGGTCGATGTGCGTCTGGGTCTGTCGGCCCAGGACAGCGACATCGCCCGCTATCTGCGCCAGGCCAACAAGCGCATCTTCCTGGCCGTGAACAAGGCCGAGGGCATGAGCGATTCGCCCCTGCTGGGTGAGTTCCATGAGCTGGGCCTGGGGGAGCCGCACCCGATTTCGGCCTCGCACGGACAGGGCATCCGCAGCCTGCTGGAAGCGGTGCTGGAGCCGTTCGAGTTTGAAGAAGACGAAGAGGCTGCGCCCGAGAACGACGGCGTCATCCGTCTGGCCGTGGCCGGCCGCCCCAATGTGGGCAAGAGCACGCTGATCAACACCTGGCTGGGTGAAGAGCGCCTGGTGGCCTTTGACATGCCGGGCACCACGCGTGACGCCATCGCCGTGCCTTTTGAGCGCAATGGTCAGCAGTTCCAGCTGATCGACACCGCCGGTCTGCGCCGCAAGGGCAAGGTCTTCGAGGCCATCGAAAAGTTCTCGGTGGTAAAGACCCTGCAGGCCATCGCCGACGCCAATGTCGTGCTGCTGCTGCTGGATGCCACGCAAGGCGTGTCCGATCAAGACGCTCATATTGCAGGTTACATCCTGGAAAGCGGCCGCGCCGTGGTGCTGGCCGTCAACAAATGGGATGCCATCGACAGCTATCAGCGCGAGCAGCTGCAGCGCTCAATCGAGCAGCGCCTGGCGTTTTTGAAGTTCGCGCCGATCCACAACATCTCGGCGCTCAAGCGCCAAGGCTTGGGCCCGCTGTGGGGGGCGCTGGCCGATGCCTACGCCTCGGCCTACCGCAAGATGACCACGCCGGTGCTGACGCGTCTGATCCAGGAAGCGGTGGAGCACCAAACGCCCAAACGCAGCGGGCACTTCCGCCCCAAGCTGCGCTATGCCCACCAGGGCGGCATGAATCCGCCCCTGGTGATCGTGCACGGCAATTCTCTGGAAGGCGTGACCGAGGTCTACAAGCGCTATCTGGAAGGCCGCATTCGCGCCCACTACAAGCTGGTCGGCACGCCCATGCGCATCGAGATGCGTTCCTCGAAGAATCCCTACAGCGACAAAGACAGCTGAAGCCTGTCTCCCGGGCCCGCAGCGATGGCGGCCGGCCTGTGTTAAGGTGAACGCCGTTCCTTCCAAATCCCCCTCACAACACGGAGCATATCGTGAGCAACAAAGGCCAACTCCTGCAAGATCCCTTCCTGAACCTGCTGCGCAAAGAGCATGTGCCGGTGTCCATCTACCTGGTCAACGGCATCAAGCTGCAAGGTCACATCGAGTCGTTTGACCAGTATGTGGTTCTGCTGCGCAACACGGTCACGCAGATGGTCTACAAGCACGCCATCTCCACGGTGGTGCCGGGTCGTGCGGTGAATTTCCACACCGCCGACAGCGCTGACGAAGCGCACTGAAACCTGGGCTTTCGCCCCTTGCCCACACCTTGAGTTCCGCTGACTCCACCCACACGTCGCCGCCTTCTGAGGCGGCGCGTGCCATTCTTGTGGGCGTTGATTTTGGCCGTCACGCCAAATCTTCGTTCGCATCCACATTCGATCCCACCCTGGATGAGCTGGCCTTGCTGGCCGAATCCGCCGGCGACACGCCGGTGGCCCGGGTGATTGCTCGCCGCCAGTCGCCCGATGCGGCGCTGTTTGTCGGCTCTGGCAAGGCCGACGAGATCAAGCTGCTGGTGCAGATGCACCAGGCCCACACCGTGCTGTTCGACCAGGCGATCTCGCCGGCGCAGCAGCGCAATCTCGAGCGTGTGCTGGGCGTGCCCGTGGCCGATCGCACCGCCTTGATCCTGGAGATCTTTGCCGCCCGCGCCAAGAGTCATGAAGGCAAGATGCAGGTCGAGCTGGCCCGCTTGCAATACCTGGCCACGCGTCTGGTGCGCCGCTGGAGCCATTTGGAGCGCCAGAGCGGCGGCATCGGCATGCGCGGCGGTCCCGGCGAAGCCCAGATCGAGCTGGACCGCCGCATGATCGATGACCGCATCAAGGCCATCAAGGAAAAGCTCAAGAAGGTGCAGCGCCAGCGCAGCACCCAGCAGCGCGCGCGCGCCCGCAACAGCGTGTTCCGGGTGTCCCTGGTCGGCTACACCAATGCCGGCAAGTCCACGCTCTTCAATGCCTTGGTCAAGGCGCGCACCTACGCGGCCGACCAGCTCTTCGCCACGCTGGACACCACCACGCGATCGCTCTACCTGGAGCAGGCCGGTACCAGCGTGTCCTTGTCCGACACCGTGGGTTTCATCCGCGACCTGCCGCACAAGCTGGTCGAGGCTTTCCGCGCCACCTTGCAGGAGGCGGCCGATGCCGACCTGCTCTTGCATGTGGTCGATGCAGCTTCGCCCGTGCTGGAAGAGCAGATGCTGGAAGTGGAGCGGGTGCTGGAGGAAATCGGCGCCGACCACATCCCGCAGATCCTGGTCTACAACAAGCAGGACATGCTGGAAGAGAGCCAGCGTCCACGCAGTGGCATGGATTGGATCGAGCGCCAGAGCGATGGCAGCGTCGGTGCGCGGGTGCCGCGTGTCTTCGTCAGCGCGCTCGATGGCAGCGGCCTTGATGTGCTGCGCGAGCAGATCGTGCAGGCATTGCTGGCGCAGCGCCCGACCGACTTGAATTCCCCCGAACTCACCCCAGATGCGGGGGTGGATTTGGCATCCCTGGATTCCGACGACTCCGAACAACCGCTGGCAGACGCCGTAACGGGCGACCCTGCCGACACCCATCCCACACAGGCATGAGCATGAACACCTACGAGCGCGTGAGCCCCGAGCGGCCCGTGATGAGCAGCCCCGCTGCCGGCCGCATCAAGCCTCTGGCGGCCGCGGCTGCCGCTTTGCTGCGCGGCCTGTGGCCCCAGAACTGGCGGGCAGGGCGTTTGCTGAACAACGGCCGCAATGACGGCCCGCCGGATCTGGATGAGCTCTGGCGCGATTTCAACCGCAAGCTGTCCGGCATGTTCGGCGGTAAGCCCGCCGGCAATGGCGGCAACAACAACGGCGATTCGGGCGGCGGCAACAACTTCCAGCCCGATATGAAGAGCGCCAGCGTCGGCGCGCTGCTGATCGGCGGTGTGGTGCTGGTCGGTTGGCTGGGCAGCGGCTTCTTCATCGTGCAGGAAGGCCAGCAAGGGGTGATCACCTCTTTCGGCAAATACAGCAAAACGGTGGATGCCGGTTTCCAGTGGCGCCTGCCGTTCCCCTTCCAGGCCAGCGAGGTGGTCGCCGTGACCCAGCTGCGCCAGGTCGAGGTGGGCCGCAACTCTGTGGTGGCGGCCACCGGTTTGCGTGATTCCTCCATGCTGACGCAGGACGAGAACATCGTCGACATCCGCTTCACCGTGCAGTTCATCCTCAAGGATGCGCGCGACTATCTGTTCGAAAACAACAAGCCCGATGAGGCGGTGATCCTGGCTGCGGAGTCGGCGGTGCGCGAGATCGTCGGCAAAAGCAAGATGGACTCGGTGCTGTACGAGCAGCGCGACGCCATCGCTGCCGAGCTGGTCAAGTCGGTGCAAGCCCAGATGGACCGCCTGAAGGCCGGCATCCTGATCAAGGCCGTGAACGTGCAGAACGTGCAGGCGCCCGAGCAGGTGCAGGCCGCGTTTGACGATGCCTTCAAGGCCGGCGCCGACCGTGAGCGCCTGAAGAACGAAGGTCAGGCCTATGCCAACGATGTGATCCCCAAGGCTCAAGGCACCTCGGCTCGACTGCGCGAAGAGGCCGAGGGCTACAAGGCGCGAGTGGTGGCGCAGGCCGAAGGTGATGCGCAGCGCTTCAAGAGCGTGTTGGCCGAGTACCAGAAGGCGCCGGCGGTCACGCGGGACCGCCTCTACACCGACACCATGCAGCAGGTGTACTCCAACGTCAGCAAGGTGATGGTGGACAGCCGCAATGGCTCCAACCTGCTGTACCTGCCGCTGGACAAGCTGATCCAGCAAGCGGGTGGCAGCGTCACCAGCACCGCGCCGGCGGCCGTGCCGTCCAGCGAGACCCCGGCCACCGTGGGCAATAACGACATGCGTTCGCGCGACGGCCTGCGCAGCCGCGACGGACGTTGATTTCAGGGAGTGATTGAGATGAACCGTATTGCCTCCATCGCGGTCGGCGCCCTGATCGCCTTCATGCTGGCCAGCTCCATGCTCTTCATCGTCGACCAGCGCCAGTTCGCGGTCGTCTACGCCCTGGGTGAAATCAAGGAAGTCATCACCGAGCCGGGTCTGAAGATCAAGCTGCCGCCGCCGCTGCAAAACGCCGTGCTGCTGGACCGCCGCGTGCAGACCCTGGACAGCCCCGAGTCGCGCCCCATCTTCACGGCCGAAAAGAAAAGCCTGGTGATCGATTGGCTGGTGAAGTGGCGCGTGGCCGAGCCGCGTCAGTTCATTCGCAACAACGGCTCCGACATGCGTAACGTCGAGAACCGTCTGAGCCCCATCGTGCAAGCGGCTTTCAACGAAGAAGTGACCAAGCGCACCGTGCTGGCCGTGCTTTCGACCGAGCGCGAGAAGGTCATGAACGATGTGCGCAAGCGCCTGGAAGACGAGGCCAAGCAGTTCGGTATCGAGGTGGTGGACGTGCGCATCAAGCGCGTCGACTTCTCCGCCAACATCACCGACTCGGTCTACAACCGCATGAAGTCCGAGCGCCTGCGCGTGGCCAACGAGCTGCGCTCCACCGGTGGCGCTGATGCTGAAAAGATCAAGGCCGATGCCGACCGTCAGCGCGAAGTGATCGTGGCCGAGGCATACCGCGATGCGCAGAAGATCAAGGGTGAGGGCGATGCCAAGGCCTCGGCCCTGTACGCCGAAGCTTTCGGTCGTGACCCGCAGTTTGCGCAGTTCTACCGCCAGCTGGAGGCCTACCGCAGCACCTTCCGCAACAAGTCGGACGTGATGGTGGTGGACCCGAGCAGCGACTTCTTCAAGGCCATGCGTGGCTCCGGCGCTGCCGGCGGCGCGGCGCCGGCCGGCCCCCGCAAGTAAGCCGAGTCTCAGGACTGTCGGGCAGAACGGGCAGGGCGCATGAGTGGCAACAGTTGGTTGACGGCGCTGGCCTTGATGCTGGTGATCGAAGGCTTGTTGCCCCTGCTCAGCCCGGCCTCGTGGCGCCAGGTCTTCGCCCGCATGCTGTCCATGACCGACGGGCAGATCCGTTTTGTCGGCCTGCTCAGCATGCTGGCGGGGCTGCTCGCGTTGTTGTGGATTTCGCAGTGAAGCGTGTTTGATTTGCGCCGCTGCGCGCGGAAAAACGGGGAAAAGCGGGGAATTGGGGCGGCCCGAGGGGCAATCCGGCCACAGCGCCGGTACAATGCATTTTTAACCCCCTCCTGAATCCCCATGGCCTCTGCTTGGCTGCTGCCCGAGCATATCGCTGACGTTCTGCCGTCCCAGGCGCGCCGCATCGAAGAGCTGCGCCGCGAGCTTCTGGACATGGCGCGCAGCTACGGTTGCGAGCTGGTGATGCCCCCGCTGCTGGAGCATCTGGACTCGCTGCTCTCTGGGACCGGCCACGCGCTGGACCTGCAAACCTTCAAACTGGTGGATCAGCTCTCGGGTCGAAGCCTCGGCTTGCGTGCGGACACCACGCCCCAGGTGGCTCGCATCGATGCGCACCTGCTGAACCGCGCCGGTGTGACCCGCCTGTGCTACTGCGGACCGGTGCTGCACACCCGCCCGGCGGGTTTGCATGCGACCCGTGAGCCGCTGCAGTTCGGTATCGAGATCTACGGCCATGCCGGCCTCGAAGCCGATTTGGAGGTGCAGGAACTGGCCCTCGATGCGGTGCAACGGGCGGGCCTCAAGCACGCCACCCTGGACATGGGCGATGCCCGTCTGGTGCGTGGGGTGCTGGGTGATATGCAGCTGCCTGCCTCGCAGCTGGACGCCCTGGTGGCTGCCATGGCCAGCAAGGATGCCGGTTCTCTACGCGCCTTGTCGGCCGATTTGCCGGCGGCGGTGCAGGCGCACTTGCAGAGCCTGCTGTCGCTGTTTGGTGGTGTTGAGGTGCTGGCGCGTGCGCGCGAAGTCTTGCCTGCGCACCCGCTGATCACGGCCGCGCTCGACGATCTGCAATGGCTGGCTCAGCATCTGCAGCACAGCCATCCGGACATTCGCATCGGCTTTGATCTGGCGGATCTCACGGGCTATGCCTATTACAGCGGCGTGCGCTTCGCGCTCTACGCCGAGGGTTTCAGCGATGCCGTGCTGCGCGGCGGTCGTTACGACGAGGTGGGGGCGGTGTTTGGCCGTCGCCGCCCGGCGGTGGGCTTCAGCTTGGACCTGAAGACGCTCGAGGCCTTGAGCCCGGCCAGCCCCTTGCGGGCGGCAGTGCGGGCACCCTGGGGCGAGGATGCTGAGCTGCGGGCGGCGGTGCGCCGGCTGCGCGAGGCGGGTGAAACCGTGGTGTGTGTGCTGCCAGGGCATGAACACGAAGGCGACGAATTCGACTGCGACCGCGAGCTGGTCCAGATCGACACTCAGTGGGTGGTGCGCGCGCTCTGAGTCGCGTGTCGCCAGGATTTACTTTTGATCATCGGGTTATCAAGATGAATAGCGAAATCGCTCGTGGCCGCAATGTGGTTGTTGTGGGCACTCAATGGGGTGACGAAGGCAAGGGCAAGGTTGTCGACTGGATGACCGACCACGCCCAGGGCGTGGTGCGTTTCCAGGGTGGTCACAATGCTGGCCACACCTTGGTCATCAAGGGCGTGAAGACCGCGCTGCAGCTGATCCCCTCGGGCATCATGCGCGACGGCGTGGCCTGCTACATCGGCAACGGTGTGGTGGTCGACCCGACCCATCTGCTGGGTGAGATCGAGCGCCTGGAAAAAGCCGGTGTGGAGGTGCGTTCGCGCCTGTTCATCAGCGAGTCCTGCCCGCTGATCCTGCCCTTCCATGTGGAAGTGGACAAGGCTCGCGAAGCCCTGCGTGAAAGCAGTGGCGCTGGCAAGATCGGCACCACCGGCAAGGGCATCGGCCCGGCCTACGAAGACAAGGTCGCCCGCCGCGCCCTGCGTGTGCAAGACCTGAAACATCCCGACCGTTTTGCCAAGAAGTTGCGCGAACTGCTGGAGCTGCACAACTTCGCGTTGGCTGGCTATCTGAATGCCACCGCGCTGGAGTTCCAGCCCATCTTTGATCAGGCCATGAAGATGGCTGAGGTGATCAAGCCCATGATGGCTGATGTGGGCTACATGATCCACAAGGCGCATCTGGCGGGCGCCAACATCCTGTTCGAAGGCGCGCAAGGCACGCTGCTGGACATCGATCACGGCACCTACCCCTACGTCACCTCCAGCAATTGCGTGGCCGGCAATGCCGCGGCAGGCGCTGGCGTGGGCCCGCAGATGCTGCACTACATGCTGGGCATCACCAAGGCCTACACCACCCGCGTCGGCTCGGGCCCGTTCCCGACTGAGCTCGAGTGGGAAAAGGAAGGCACGGTTGGCTACCACCTGTCCACCGTGGGCCAGGAAAAAGGCACCGTGACTGGGCGCGCCCGTCGCTGCGGTTGGTTTGATGCCGCGGCGCTCAAGCGTTCGGTCATCATCAACGGCATCACGGGCCTTTGCATCACCAAGCTCGACGTGCTGGATGGCCTGAGCGAGATCAAGATGTGCGTGGGCTACAAGCTGGCCGACGGCCGCGTGCTCGACATCCTGCCGCTCGATGGCGATGAGATCGTTGGCAGCGAAGCGATTTACGAAACCTTCCCGGGCTGGACCGAAACCACCTTTGGTGCCACCTCCTGGGATGCGCTGCCGCTGAATGCGCGCAATTACCTGCAACGTATCAAGGAAGTCATCGGCGCGCCGATTGATATGGTGTCGACCGGTCCGGACCGCGAGCACACCATCCTGCTGCGTCATCCCTACACGGCCTGAGTCTCGCGCTCGCGCTGCTCTGGCCTCGCTCGCTGCCGGGCCAGTCTTTCTTAGTTTTTTGAGCCTCACCCGCCCACTCCACAGGAGAAACCATCCATGTTGACCGACGACGGCAAGCATCTGTACGTGTCCTGGGACGAATACCACATGCTGACCGAGCGCCTGGCGCTCAAGATCCACGC
>Ga0187843_10002838_pt1 | contig 10308 bp, 9 predicted proteins | sample SpaLakP09_SKY_43_FD_134516 | JGI IMG/M metagenome (GOLD analysis project Ga0187843, IMG submission 134516) | Oligotrophic lake water microbial communities from Sparkling Lake, Wisconsin, USA - SP09_SKY_43 | ecosystem: Environmental > Aquatic > Freshwater > Lake | place: USA: Sparkling Lake...
ACCGTGGTCAAGCAGGCCGTGACCAAGGTGGTCAGCATGTTCAACCCGGCCGGGGCCATCATCCAGGCCATCCTCGCCATCTACAACGTCGTCATGTTCGTCATTGAAAAGGCGCAGCAGATCATGGCGCTGGTCGAGGCGGTCATCAATTCGGTGCACGCCATCGCGACGGGCGCCATCGGTGGCGCGATCTCGTGGATAGAGAAGTCGCTGGCGGCGGCCATCCCCGTGGTCATCGGCTTCCTGGCGCGGCTGCTGGGGCTGTCCGGCATCACCGAGAAGATCGTTGCCTTCATCAAGAAGGTGCAGGCCAAGGTGGATGCAGCCATCGACAAGGTCATTGGCAAGATCGTCGGCGTGCTGAAGAAGGCGTTTGGTGCGATCAAGGCCGGGGCGAAGAAGGTGCTGGGCTGGTGGAAGAAGAAGCTGGCCATCGGTGGTGGCCACAACCTGATGTTCGAGGGCACGGGCAAGTCGGCGCGGCTGGTCATCCGCTCCGCGCCGCAGAAGCCGTCCGAATTTCTGGCCGACCAGGCCGACGAGCGTGGCGTGAAGGACCCCGAGAAGAAGACCGGCGTGGCGGGCGTTGTGCCGTTGGAGGCCAAGGTCAAGGTCTCGCAGGACGCACTCGCCAAGATCGACGACGATCCCAACAAGGCCACCGATCTCGCCGCTGGAGGCAAGCAGGCCGAGAAGGCCGATGCCGAGATGGCCAAGCTCGACACCTCGCTCGGCAAGGTGCAGGCGTACGTCGCCAAGGCGCTGGGCGGCTGGGGCGCCGATGACGATGCGTTGCCGACCGGGCGCTGGTTCTCCATCTCACGCCCCAGCTTCACGGTCACGCAGAAGGTCAATATCGCCAAGCAGCACGAGGCGACCAACAAGCGCCTGAAGGCCGCCGGCAAGGCTGCACCCGACCTGCTGAAGAACAACAGCGACGGCCAGCGCATCAACATGGCCGCGGGTCAGGCGCGCCGGCATGTCGTGTCGTCCGACGACATGGCCAAGCACTACGAAGAAGTACTTCGCTCCAAGAGTGCGAAGAAGAAGGATGCGCTGCGTGGCTCGGCGGGCAAGCTGCTGATCGAACAGCGCGGCTCGGTGGCCGAATCCCATGTGGCGGTCGCGGGGACAAAGAAGGAGAACATCCAGGCCGCAGCCATCGCCCGGCACGGTGCGTTCTTCGGCTATGCCAAGAACTTCTTCATCGGCGACAGCAAGGAGAACAGTTCCATCCAGCAACACCTGGACGACGGCCATCCCGAGATGGCCGCGACCGCGCTGAAGAACCACGTCCGGCTGATGAAGCGGGCGTGGACCCTTGATGGCACGTTCGACGAGACGCCCGTCAAGTAGTGCCGCGCAGGCTCAGCGCTGCGCCACCTGTCGCTGCCCGAACAGCACCTCGCGCGCCTTGTCATCCGTCAACGGCCGCCGCGCACCAGCCAATACCTCCACGCCGCGCTGCACGGCTGGCCGCTTGGCGATCTCGTCGAACCAGCCTTTCAGGTGCGGGTAGTCGCGCATCTCCACGCCCTGGTTCTTCCAGGAGCGCAGCCAGGGGAAGACGGCGATGTCGGCAATGCTGTACTCGGCACCACCCAGGTAGGTCGCATGGGCCAGGCGCTTGTTGATGACGCCGTACAGTCGCTTGGCCTCGTTGGTGTAGCGCGCGATGGCATAGGGCAGCTTCTCGGGCGCGTAGACGCGGAAGTGATGCGCCTGGCCCAGCATGGGCCCCACGCTGCCCATCTGGAACATCAGCCACTGCAGCACCTCGTACTTGGCCGCCACGTCGGCGGGCAGCAACTTGCCGGTCTTGCCAGCGAGGTAGAGCAGGATGGCGCCGCTCTCGAACAGCGAGATCGGCTTGCCGCCGGGCCCGTCGGGGTCGGTGATGGCTGGGATCTTGTTGTTGGGACTGATGGCGAGGAAGGCGGGTGCGAACTGTTCGCCGGCGCCGATGTCCACGGGATGGACCCGGTACGCAAGGCCACACTCCTCCAGCATGATGTGCACCTTGTGCCCGTTGGGCGTGGGCCATGAGTAGACTTCTATCATTCGTCGCCTCCATCCGGTGCGCCCCGGGTTGACCCCGGCCAGCGGCCCCATTCTCAGACTTCCCAACGACTCATGGTGGTAAAGCAAGTCAAGCACTGGCTGGTGACCCGCGCCAACGCGGCGCGCTGGCGCCCGATCCAGGAATGGGCCGAGGCGCGCGGCGCCAGCTTCACCCAGGCCCGCGATGGTTCCGGCTTCCTCATCGAGCAGCCCAAGGCGCTGCCCGGCCCGCTGCGGGTGGAGTGGGGCGTGTCGCAGCGCAGCTATCTGCCCGGCACCGAGCTGCGCATGCGCTGCGAGATGGGCCTGCACCCTGACCTGCAGACCATGGTGCTGTGCCGCGCGCTGATGGAGAACCTGGAGCGCGCCGTCTTCGAGGCCTACACCGACACGCTCAAGACCCGCGTCGATACCGACACGCCGGAGGAGATGCGCTGGTTGGTGATGTTCCCGAAGTTCAACAACGCGGCCTCGCAGATCGTGCGCCAGCGCTACGGCGTCGTCGGCGTCACCAAGGAGCTGACCGGCGCCTGGATCGACGGCGAACTCAGCGAGGCGCTCGCCCAGGCCAGCCAGGACTTGCTGCCCGAAGGCCATCCCTTCGTGCTGATGTGCATGCGCGGCAACCTCTATCTGCGCACCGAGATGGCCGAGGCCGACCTGTCTCGCGTTCAGGCGCTGGTGCGCCTGCTGGAGACCGCCGCGCGCGAGGCGCAGCGCGTGAATACCCGCCTTGGCGACACCGGGGCTTGGCCGACAACGACGTCCATCGCGTGGACGCCGTCCACGCGACCGGGCAACATTTAGGGCGGGTCAGCTTTCAAGCCTTTTGCGCAAAGCTCCAGGCCAGCTCCGACAGTGGCCTGGCGCTCTTGGCGGTCTCTCTGGCCTGGTCGCTGGAGGCGGTGCCGTCCACCACGCGCTTGGCGATGCCCTGCACGATGGCCGCGATGCGGAACATGTTGTAGGCCATGTAGAAGTTCCAGTCGGCCATGACGGAGCCGACGTCCGCGCGGCCGGTGCGCTCGCAGTAGCGCTGCACGTAATCGCGCTCGCCCGGGATGCCCAAGGCGACGAGATCCTTGCCACCCAGGCCGCGCGCGGCGCCCGAGGTCTGGATGTGCCAGCTCATGCAGTGGTAACTGAAGTCCGCGAGCGGGTGGCCCAGCGTGGACAGCTCCCAGTCCAGCACGGCGATGACCCGCGGCTCGGTGGGGTGGAACACCACGTTGTCCATCCGGTAGTCGCCGTGGACGATGGATACCTCGCCCTCGTCCCGCGCCGAGGCCGGGATGTGCGCCGGCAGCCAGGCCAGCAGCGAGTCCATCGCCGCGTTGGGTTCGGTGACCGAGGCCAGGTATTGCTTGCTCCAGCGGCCGATCTGGCGCTCGAAGTAGTTGCCCGGCTTGCCGTAGTCCGCCAGCCCTGCCGCGTGGTAGTCGACCTGGTGCAGCGCCGCGATGACGCGGTTCATCTCGTCGTAGTGGGCCGCACGCTCGGCCTGGGTCATGCCGGGCAGGCTCTGGTCCCACAGCACGCGGCCGGGCATGAACTCCATGACGTAGAAAGCGCGGCCGATGACGGCCTCGTCCTCGCACAGCGCGAGCATCGCCGGCACGGGCACGTCGGTGCCGGCCAATGCGCCCATCACCTTGAACTCACGCTCGATGGCGTGCGCCGACGGCAGCAGCTTGGCCACAGGGGCCGGCTTGCTGCGCATCACGTATTGCGCGCCCGGCGTTGTCAGCAGATAGGTCGGGTTGGACTGCCCGCCCTTGAACTGGGCTATCGTCAGCGGCCCCGCGAACCCGTCGACATGGGCTCCCAGCCAGGCTTCAAGGGCTGCGGTGTCCAGGGCCTTGGCGAGGGGACGGGTGCCGGTGAATGCTTCCATGGACTTGTTCTGCGTGACGTGAACTTTCCATTCTGCGAGCAGGTCGCCGGCCGAGGTGTCCTCAGCGCGACGCCGCCGCCAGCAGCTTGTCGCGACTGAGCACCACAAGACGAGTGGGCTCCACGCGCACGGCCCCTTCGCGCTCGAAGGCCTTGAGCTCCTGATTGACCCGCTGGCGCGACGCGCCGAGCAGCTGGGCCAGGTCCTCCTGCGCAAGCTGCAGGCCAATGCGGATCTCTTCGCCCTCCTGCACGCCGTAGGAGCGCGCCAGCAGCAGCACCTGCTTGGCCAGGCGCGCGGCCAGCGGGCGCGTGTTGAGGTCTTCGATCATGTCGAACATCAGGCGCAGCCGGCGGCAATTCAGGCGCAGCAGCGCGTCGTACAGCTCCGAATGCGTCTGCAGCAGCTCGCGGAAATCGGCCTTGCGCACGCACAGCAGCGTGGTCTCGCCATGGGCATAGGCGTCGTGCGTGCGGGGCAGGCCGTCGAACAGGGCGATGTCGCCGAACCAGGTGCCGGGCTCGACGTAGGTCAGCGAGATCTGCTTGCCGGCCAGCGACACGGAGCTGACTCGCACGGCGCCCTTGGCGACGGCGGACCATTCCTCGGCGGGCTCGCCGCGGTGGGACAGCATGGTCTCGTCGGCCAGGCGGCGCACGAAGGCGCGTTGCAGGATGTCGTTGCGCAGCGCCTCGGACAGGCGGGAGAACCAGACGCCCTGGTCGATCTGCTGGCGTTCTGCGGGGGTGAGACTGAGTGCATTCATGTCTTGCGCATTGTGCAACCCCGGCAACAGGGGCACCCCATGCTAGAGTGAACCGCACTGTCCCCGCCCTAGTTCAACCGCTTGTAGCCGCCCGCAGTCAATGCCCTTTCCGGCCGTGCGCCCCACGTTGCTGGGTGCCCTCACCCCCGCCTTGGCACTGATGCTCGGCCTGGTGCCCCAGGGCGCCGAGGCCATGGGTCTGGGCCGGCCCCAGGTCCACTCCTCCCTTGGCAAGCCGCTGGATGCCAGCATCCCGCTGAGCCTGGCCGACGGCGAGCAACTGCCCGACAGCTGCGTCCGTGCCGAGGTCTCGGCCGGCGATGCGCGCGTGCCTGCCGGGCTCCTGCAGATGCGTGTCGAAGGGGAACCCGGGCAGTTGCGCATCCGCCTGCAGAGCCTGGTGCGCATCGACGAGCCGGCCTTGCGCATCACGCTGGCGCTGGGCTGCCCGCTGCGGCTGACGCGCGAGTTCAATGCCTTCATCGACCCGCCGAACAGCGCGGCCGCAGTGCCTGCTCCAGCTGCAGCTCCGGCGCCCATACCCGCGCCGGCACCGGCGGCCGAACCGGCGCCACGCGTCGTGGCCGAAGCCGGCCCTGCGGCCGCGTCTGCGCCAGTGGTCCGCACTCGCCCCCGGTCCAAGCCCAAGGCGACCGGCCCGCGTCTCGTACTGGAGCGGCCCGAGATTCTCGTCAGCCAGGCGCCGCAGCGCCCGGCTACCAAGAGCACGCCCGAGGCTGAACTGACGCCCGAGCTCGAGGCACAGATCACCCAGCTCGAAGAGACCGTGGCCCAACTTCGTGCTGAGCTGGAAGCCCGCTTGCAGGCCGAGGCCGATGCCGCGTCGGCTGCAGCCGCGGCTGCGGCTTCGGCGGTGGTTTCTGCATCTGCCCCTGAAGCGTTCGCATCAGCCCCCACGCCCCCGCCCGCACCAACAGTGCGGCCCTCGCCCTATCGCGACCCCATGACCTGGGTGCTGACGTTGGGCCTGAGCCTGCTGGCCGGCGCAGCGGCCTTCTACGCCAGCCGCTGGCGCGACGAGCGCGCCCGCCGTGAGCTGGCCTACTGGCGCGCCATGCATGCCGCCGAGGGTGCTGCAGATCACCGGCCGCCGCCATCCCCTGCGCCAGCACCGACTCAGCCTCCATCGCCCGGCTTCGCCCCAGCGGTGAAGGGCAACGCGGCCCCGTTGCCGGATGAGGGCCAGCACCAGGCGACACGCCCCCAGCCGCGGCCCATGCCGTGGCCGCCCGCGCCTTCTGCTCCTTTTGCGCCTGCCGCGCCCGCTGCGGCCGTCACGCTGCCAGCGGCCCTGCAGGCGACGCAACCGATGCCCATGCAGGCCGCTGCGGCACCGCAGCCGTCCAATGAACTGACCGTTGCCGACGAGTTGCTGGACTTGCAGCAACAGGTCGACTTCCTGCAGTTGTTGGGCCAGCACGAGGCCGCAGCCGATCTGCTTGCCACCCGGCTGTCGCGCGGCAATTGCGGCGCCATGGCCTATCTGCTGTTGATGGAGATTTGCCAGCATCGCGGTGAACCCGAGGTGTTTGCCGAGCTGGTCAGGCAGTACGAGCAGCGTTTTCGCACGCAGGCGCCGCAGTGGTCGCAGAGCCTGGCGCGTGGCCGCACCCTCGACGCCAGCCCCAGTGTCATCGCGCATCTGCAGGTGGTCTGGTCCGACCCGTCCGCATCCATGCAGATGCTGCAAGACCTGCTGTCGCGCGGCGCCGGGCCTGGCGCACCACACTTCGACCTGCCGGCCTACCGTGATCTGCTGACGCTGTACGGCGTGGCTCGTGATCTCTTCGAGGCCGGCCTGCGCAGCGACGACGTCGACCTGATGCTGCCGCTGGACTCCAAGTTCGAGGGACAGTAGCAGAGGCCGCCGCCGACTACATGTCGAAGTCGTCGGCCTCGCCGGTCATCGCCCGCTCGATGAGCTTGCGGGAGAGCCGCTCCGACAGCAGCTCGGCAAAGCTGTACACGTAGTTGCGCAGGTAGGCGCCGCGCTTGAAGGCGATGCGCGTGACATTGCTGCCCAGCAGCGAGCCCAGCGGCCGCGCGACGAGGTCGCTGTTGGCTGGTTCCTCGCGCATCGCCATCTCGGCCACGATGCCAACGCCCATGCCCAGGCGCACATAGGTCTTGATGACGTCGGAGTCGATGGCCTCAAGCACGACATTGGGCGTCAGATGGCGCGCGGCGAAGGCCTTGTCGATGCGGGTGCGGCCCGTGAAGCTGGGGTGATAGGACACCAGCGGCTCGGCAGCGAGTTGCTCCAGGCTGACTCGCTCGACGCTGGCCAGCGGATGGTCCCGTGGCACGACCATCACATGCTGCCACTCGTAGCAGGGCAGGGTGACCAGCTCGGGGTACTGCGCCAGCGACTCGGTCGCCAGGCCAAGGTCGGCGGTCTCGTCGATCAGCATGCGCGCGACCTGATCGGGGCTGCCCTGGTGCAGGCTGATGCGCAGCTGCGGCAGGTTCTTTCGCAACTGGGCCACGGGCGCGGGCAGCACGTAGCGGGCCTGAGTGTGCGTCGTCGCGATGGAGAAGGTGCCGCTGTCCTGGCGCGAGTACTCCTCGCCGATGCGCTTCAGGTTGGCCACCTCGCGCATGATGATCTCGATGCAGGCCAGCACCTGCTGGCCGGGCTCGGTGATGCGCCGCAGCCGTTTGCCGTGGCGCGAGAAGATGTCAACGCCCAACTCCTCTTCCAGCTCCAAGATGGCCTTGGACACGCCCGGCTGCGACGTGAACAGCGCCTTGGCCGTCTCGGTCAGGTTGAGGTTGCGGCGGGCGGCTTCCTGAACGAAGCGGAATTGGTGCAGGTTCATTCGGCGAATGCTTGTTCGAGGACGCTCAGGCAGGCCTGGCTGATGGCCTGGAGCACGGCGTCTTGGTCGCCGAGCGGCGCATGCAGCTGCCACTCGATGGCGTCGCCATGCTGCTGGCGCAGGCGGTCCAGCAGCAGCGGCACGTCGCGGCGCACATGGCCGCCGGTACCGAGGAAGAGCGGCATCACATGCACGCGCGTGCAGCCAGCGGCGGCGAGCTGAGCGGCGGCCTCGTCCATGTCAGGCGACATGAATTCGAGATAGGCCATGGCCAGCGGTGTGTCGGGCCGCGCGGCGCGCAGTCGCTCGGTGACGATCTCGAACGGGCGTGCCCAGGCGGGGTCACGCGCGCCATGGGCGAACAGCAGCAGCCCGTCTTTCATCGATACCTCACCAGCCATGTGAATGCCGCCATCGACAGCCCCAGATAGATCAGGCTCGGCGTTGCCGCCACGGCCCAGGGGGTCCAGTTCTGCAACAGTCCCAGGTGGCCCGCCACGTTGTTCAGCAGCACGAAGCTGATGCCCAGCATGATGCCGCCGAAGACCTTGATGCTGATGCCGCCCGAGCGCCCATGCAGGTAGGCGAAGGGCAGGGCCAGCGCCACCATGACGAAGCAGGCAAACGGGTAGAAGGCCTTGCGCCAGAACTGGATGTTGTGGGCCTGGGCCGACTGCTCCTGCGCGGACAGGTGGGCGGTGTAGCGGTAGAGCTCCAGCGTCGACATCGACATGGCTGGCAGCACGGCTGCGGCGATGACGCCCGCATGCAACGAGCTTTGCCAGTCGAGCTTTTCGAGCTGCTGTTCGCTGACGACAACCTCGCCGACCGAGCCACTGGCCGTCGGTGCGCCCGGGTTCCAGACTGTGCGCTTGACGGTCTGCAGATGCCATAGGCCCTGGCCGTCCACGTCGACCTTGCCGGCCTCGGTGCGCGACATCAGCCGGCCTTCGGGGTCGAACTCGAAGATGCGCACGTCCTCCAGATCGCCGCCACTGCCCACGCGGCCGACCTGGACGGAGTAGCTGCGCTCCTGACCGTCGACATTGCGGTGATCCTTGAGCCAGGCGCCGCGTTTCGTTGCCGGCGCATTGCGGCTGAAGCGGGCGCGCATCTCGTCACTCTGGCGCTCGACCTGTGGGGCGACATAGTCGCCGACGACGAAGGTCAGTACCGCGAACGCGGCGGCAAGGCCGGCCAACAGGCTCAAGGCCCTTGCGGGACCGAGGCCGCCTGTGCGCAGGATGGTGAATTCGCTGCTCTGCGCCAGCCGAGCGAGCGCAACGATGCCGCCTATCAGCACCGCGATGGGAAAGAGCTCGTAGAAGTTTCCGGGCAATTCCATCGCGGCCAGCAGCGCGGCCTGCGCCGCGCCGGCGCCGACGCGCGACATGCGCTCCATCTCGTCGACGAAGTTGATGAAGAAGTCCAGCGCGAGGAAGGCCAGCGCGACCAGCGCGACCGAACCGACGATGTCCTTGTACAAAAGGCGTCGCACCGTCCTCATGCGGCGGCTCCCGTCGCCCGGCGACGCAGGCAGAAGCGGTTGCCGTTGTCGCGCAGCCAGATGACGGCCAGCGCGAGCACGAAGGCGCCGCCGTGCACGCCGATCAGGGCCCGCGGCAGCGAGGTGCGGCCATTGCCCACCCAGGACTGCGACAGGTTGATGAGGTTGAAGTAGATGACGAAGGCCAGCAGCGCGAACAGCAGGTTCCAGTTGCTGGCTCTGCGCGGGTTGGATGCGGCCAGGCCGACACCCAGCAACGCCATGTTGATGCCGCCGAAGATCAGCCCCAGGCGCCAGGCCAGCTCACCCTGGTTCTTCGGTGTCGGCTGGCGCAACAGGTCCAGTGTCGCGGTGGCCTTGGGCGGCAGTTGGCTCGCGTTGGCCAGCACCTGGGTGTCGGTCAACACCTTGTACTGCTCGAAGCGCGCCAGGCTCTTTTCGCCCGTGTTGAGCTGGGTCTCGTTGCGCTGGCCGTGGTCCAGCACGAGGAAGCGGTCGTTCCCTTCCATGTCCAACCGGCCGCGCGACGCTGTCGTCACCGATTCGCGCTCATGCTGGCTGGCAAGGATGAAGACATTGCGGCCCGTGGCTGCGTCGTCGCCATCGCGTTCGATGAAGAACACACGGCTGCCGTCGCGCGAACTCTGGAACTGGCCGGGCGCCACGCGCGAGAGATCGCTGCGCTTTTGGTAGCGGTCGCGAAGCTCGGCGCTGTTCTGGTTGCCCCAGGGCCAGACGACCAGTTCCAGCACGACGACTGCCAGCAGGATGGGCCAGGCCATGCGCAGCACCGGCCGCACGAATCGCGACAGCGGGATACCGCTGGCGAACCAGATCGTCATCTCCGACTCGCGGTAGGAGCGCCCCAGCGTGACCACGACGGCGATGAACAGCGACAGGATGAGCATGGTCGCCAGGTGGGCAATGGTGGCGTAGCCCATCAGCAGCACGACGTCCTGCGGTGCGACGTTGCCGCCTGCGGCCTGGCCCAGAGTCTTGATCAAGGTCTGCGTCAGCATGATGGTCAGGATGACCACCAGCGTGACCCCGAAGCTCTTTGCCAACTCAGACCGCGTGGATGAATCGAATAACATCAAACGCACTTCTTTCTACTTCAGGTCATTATGGACTTCAAGGTTCAAACCACAGAGCTGGACGCACTCGCTACCGCAGGCGCAGATGCTCTCATCGTGGTGCTGGGCGGCGACTCGCTGCCCCAGGGTCTGGACGCCGCCGTCGC
>Ga0187843_10002840_pt1 | contig 10307 bp, 8 predicted proteins | sample SpaLakP09_SKY_43_FD_134516 | JGI IMG/M metagenome (GOLD analysis project Ga0187843, IMG submission 134516) | Oligotrophic lake water microbial communities from Sparkling Lake, Wisconsin, USA - SP09_SKY_43 | ecosystem: Environmental > Aquatic > Freshwater > Lake | place: USA: Sparkling Lake...
GTTCCAATAATTTCAAAACCGTTTTTTAAATTAAAAACTCTTTTTTTATTAGTAGATGGAATATGTATTCCACTTATTTTAATGTTTGTAAATTTATAGCTGTAATTTGAGATATAAAATTTTATTCTATTTTTTTTTGAATATGATGCTAATGAAAGAATATCTTTTAAATTACTATCTTTTGTATAATAATAGATAATATGCACACTTTGATTTTTTTTAATTTTTTCAAGTTCCTTTAAATTAAAATTTTCAATAAAATAAAAATACTTAATTTTTTTTATAATCATATAATGAACATTTTAAATAACTTTATTACTATAAAAAATACTATTTCCAAACTATCAACTAATACTAAAATTATTGTTGTGACAAAAACATTTAGTATGGACTTAATTAATCCAATTATTAATTATGGTCACTTGGATTTTGGAGAAAACAGAGTGCAAGAAGCAAAAGAGAAATGGCCGACTGTTATTTCAAATATACCAAATATAAATTTACATTTGATCGGCAATTTACAGTCCAATAAAGCTAAAGATGCGGTTATGTTATTTAATTATATCCACACATTGTCTTCAGACAAATTGGCTAAAATTTTAAAAACGGAACAAGAAAAAATAAATAAGACAATTAAATATTTTATCCAAGTTAACCTGGCTGGTGAAAATCACAAAAATGGCATTGATATTAATTATGCAAATGAATTTATAAAATTCTGTATAAATGATTTGTCTTTACAAATTATTGGTCTAATGTGCGTTCCACCAGTCAATGAAAATTCTGATCTTTATTTTTCTAAATTAAAAAAAATTGCAAATGATAATAAATTATATGAATTAAGTATGGGGATGAGCGGAGATTATTCTGCAGCAATTAAATTTGGCTCTACTTATGTAAGAATTGGATCTAAGATATTTGGTACAAGACAATAATTAATGAATTACAAAGAAGAAATTAATTCAATTAAAGAATTGTTAGCTGAGGGAAATTTAGATTTAGCTAGAGAACTTATAGATAATATCTATAAAAAAAACATAAATGATTTTTTTTTAGAAAATTTTTATGGTGCTTTTTTAGCGCTCGATCCCGATAAAAACCAACAAGAATCTGCTATTATTAAATTTAAAAGGTCTATTGAATTAAATAATAAATTTTCTGAACCGTATTATAATTTAGCGCGTATTTATTTTAATAGAGAAAATTATTATGAGTGTGCAGATCTTTTAAAATTTTCAATAGTTTTGGAGCCTGATAATATTCATTATAAAAATTTATTGGGTCACACTTATATAAAGCTAAAAAAATATATTGAGGCCGCTGAATTATTTAATTTAATTATCAAATATGAATTTGACAATGCGAATGCATATTTTGGTTTAGGTTTAGTATATTATCAGACAGAGGAATTTCATAAGGCAATTTTTTTTTTTAAAAAAGCAATTGATTTAAAGATTAATCGTGTCGAAGTTTATGTCGAGCTTTCAAAGTGTTATAATAAGACCCGTAACAACTATTGTGAAAATCTTAAATTAACAAGTGAAGCAGTTAAATTATTTAGATCTTCTTTATTGTTTATTTTGCATGCAAAAAATTTGTTTAGATTTATGCAAATTGAAGACGGTTTTTTTTATTTTCAAGAATCAATCAAATTAGATTCTGATATTTTAGATTATTATCATAATTATCTTTTTTATTTTAATTATAAGCCTAACTTAAATTTTAATAATTATTTAGAATTAGCAAAAAAATTTGAAACCAAGTATTTAGAAATAAATAAATTTAAAAAATACGATACTAATTTAAAAATGCAGAAGAAAATAAAACTTGGTTTTGTTTCTTACGATTTTAGAGATCATGTAATCATGTACCAAATTTTTGATGTTCTAAAAGAACTGCATAAAAATAGTGAATTTATTCTCTATGGTTATTATAATAACGCAGTAGATGATAATGTTACTAAGGAAGTAAAAAAATATTTTCACTTTTGGTTAAATATATCTGAAATGAGCGATTCAGAATCAACAAATAGAATTCGGAGTGATGAAATAGATATTTTATTTGACCTTTCTGGCTATACAGCCGGTAATAAAATTGGAATATTTATTCAAAGGGCTGCCACAATACAAATTTCTTGGGCGGGGTATCTTAATAGCACAGGATTAAAAAATATGGACTATATCATCGCCGACAGCAATGTGGTGCCTGTTAATCCTAAAAATATTTTTATGGAAAAAATAATTAGATTGCCTAATGCATGGACCACTCTTAGTGAGCTTGGCATGCCAGTCACAACCCAAGTATCTAACATAACGCCTGCTATTTTTAATAAGTATTTAACGTTTGGTTGTTTTAGTAAAATTTATAAAATAAATAATGAAGTTATCGATCTTATAATCAAAATATTGAAAAATATTACAAATTCGAGATTTATATTTCAATCAGAATATTTTGAAGACTTAGATTACAAAAATTATTTTATTAATATATTTACAACAAACGGAATCGAAAAAGAAAGATTAGTATTATTAGGTGATTTAAAACGTAATGAATTTTTATTAAAATATAATGAAGTAGATATAATTTTTGATACATTCCCTTACGGAGGAGGGACCACAAGCTTAGAGGCCTCCTGGATGTGCGTTCCTATTATCACAAAAGAAGGTGACACTTTTTTGTCTCGATGTGGACTGAGTATCAATTTTAATCTTGGGTTAAGCAAGATGGTCTATAAAAATGAAGATGAATGCATTAATAAAATAAAAAGCTTTAATAATGATTATAATAAAATTCAATTAATAAAAGAAAGACTTATTAAAAATAAAAATTTGCATCCACTTTTCAATTCAAAAATGTTTACAAATGATTTAAGTAAACAAATTCATCAGGTAATAAAAGAAAACAAGGAGAAATTTGATTTTCATTAAAGAAAAAAAATATAAAGAAATAATAGATTTAATTAATTTATCTAAATTCTCAGAATCCTTAAATTTACTAAAAAATCTGGAAAATCTTTATTATAATGATGTCAATTTCAATAACTTAATTGGATTTGTTTATCAAAATTTAAATGATTTTAATAATGCAAATAATTATTACAGAAAATCATTAGAATTAGATAGCACAAATTTTGAAACTAATTTTAATATTGGAATTTTAAATTATAAAAAAAAAAATTTTAAAGAAGCAGAAACAATATTTGTAAATCTGTCAAAAAAATTTTCAGAAAATAAAGATATTTTTTACAATCTTGGCGTAATAAAATATGAAATGAAATTATATAAGGAGGCAATCAAATATTTTGAAAAAGCTTTAAATTTAAATGACAAATTTTATTTCGCTCAGCATCATTTAGCTGAATGTTATGAAAAATTAAATAACATTGATCTAGCAATCGAAAATTACATTAAGGCTGAGGTTATAAATTTATATAAATTTAATAATACCCTTAATAATTTAGGTAATATTTTTTTGAAATTAAAAAAATATGACCAATCAGAAAAATATTTTTTAAATGCCTTAAATTATCAAGGCAATGCGATGGTTATTTATAATAATTTGGCAGTATTGTATTTAGAGATTTTAGATGTCGATAAAGCCTATTATTTTTTAGAAAAAGCAATAAATTTAGATAAAAAAAATATTAAAATATTTAGCCGATTAATTTCCACATCTCTTTATTTAAATAAAGATATTAACTACTATAAAAAAATATCTGAAGAATTCGGAGATATTGTAAGCGATCTAGTTGTCAAAAAATATGAGCAAAAAAATTTTTTATCTCAATCAAAAAAAATAAAATTAGGGTTCATTTCTGCAGATTTTAGAGAGCATCCTGTTGGGTATTATCTATTAGATTTTTTACCGGAATTAAAAAAATTCAACTTTGAACTTTATGCTTATTTTAATTTCCCTTCTGAAGACGATTATACAAAAAAAATAAAAAAAAATTTCAATAATTGGAAAAATATTACTCTCTTAGAAGATAAAGATGTTGTTAAATTAATTAAAGAAGATGGAATTAATGTATTAATTGATATGTCGGGGCATACAGGAGATAACAGGATGCCAATTTTTACTTATAAACCTGCGCCTATACAAATCTCTTGGGCTGCATATTTAGCATCAACAGGCATAAAAGAAATTGATTATATAGTTGGTGACATTTATTCAATTCCAGAAAAAGATTTTCAAAATTATACTGAAAAAGTTTTGCAATTAAAAAATATTTGGTGTTGTTTATCAACCTCAGATATAGCAAATATTATTCCATCATCATTACCAGTATCAAAAAATGGTTACATAACTTTTGGCTGTTTTAATAATCCTAATAAGATTACTGAAAATTTTATAAACATTTGTTCCAAAATCTTATTAAATGTGGAGAATTCTAAAATCTGTTTTCAAAGTCCACAGTTTGTAGAGAGTATTAATAGAAAAAAAATACTTAAACTTTTTGAGAAAAACTCTATTCCTTCAAATAGAATAATTATTGGTTATGAAGCTGAAAGGATTAAGCTAATAAAAAGTTACAACAATATTGATATAGCTTTAGATACCTTCCCTTATAATGGAGGAACAACAAGCTTTGAATTAAGCTGGATGTGCGTTCCGCTTTTAACAATGAAGGGTGACAGGTTTGTTTCTAAATGTGGCGAAAGTATAAATTATAATTTAAACATGAAAGAACTGATAGCTGATAATGATTTTGAATATATTAAAAAAGCAATCTTTTTTTCTAAAAACATTAAAGAATTACAAGAAATAAAAAAAAGACTCATAGATTATTCGAGAAAGTCTGACTTATTTAACATGAATAAATTTGTCAGAGAGTTTTCGGAAAACTTAATTAATATTTGTAAGTCTTAACAATAAATATTTCTAACCGATTTTTATTTTAGTATTATTGCTAATTTTATTTAAAATTTCTAATAAATCAATTTTTGACAAAGCAATGCAACCTTTCGTAGGTGAGTAATTTTTTTTCGCGATATGTATAAATATTGCGCTACCTTTATTTTTTATAGTTGGATTCATATTATAGTTAAGCACAATAATTAAATCGTAAATACTATCTTTTCTATAAAGTTTTTCATAATTATATTTATTTGGTAAATTTATTAACTGATTGTATGCATCACTTCTAGGATCGTCACACCATCCCATATTTTTTTTAATCTTTATTGTATTAATTGAGGTTGAAATTTTTTTTATTTTATCTTGTCTATAATAAACCCTTTTTATTTTGAATATTCCTTTTGGTGTAATTTTATCACCTTCTTTTATTTTTTTTTTAATACCATTTTTACCCAAAGCACATTTAAATCTAAAATTTTTATACTTTAAATAACCAGTTTTTTTTACAATAATCATATTAAATGTATTATATATTCATTTATGAATAATACTCATCTTCAAATTATTGGATCAGAAAATTTTTCTATTTTATTGGGTGAATTAGATTTTAATTATAAGATTAGTGGTGGCAAGAACGTTAAATTTGATAATCAAGATCTATTCGTTAGAGTAATATTTGTTGAAAAACTATCGTTAATCGAAATAAGAAAATATTTTTTGGAAAATATTCCAACTGTTTTTTTATTACAAAACAAAGATTACTTAAAAAAAAATAAGCTAGATTTGTTGCAATTTCATATTTCCCTATCTCTTCCTCTAGAAATTTTACCTTTCAGAGAAATATTGAACATTTTATTAATAAAATATAATTTTTTTAAAAAATCTAAAATTATTATTAATGATTATGAAATAGATTCAAATCAGAGAGTAATTATTAAAAATAATAAAAAAATTAAACTCACAGAAAAAGAGTTGGAATTAATCCTTGCCTTGAATAAAAAAAATGGTTTGCAAAAATCAATTTTGTTAAAAAAAATATGGAATCATAATTCAGATTTAGAAAGTCATGCTTTTGAGACTCATTTACATAGGTTAAGAAAAAAAATAAATAAATTTTTTAAAGATAAAAAATTTATAATAGAAAAAGACTCTTTGTATTATCTGTCTAAATAATTTATTAATTTAGTCTTGCCCCAATTTTTTGAATTATTTGCGAAGCAGCTATTGACCCTATTTCCAAGCATTTTTTTATTTTAGAAGTATCTAAATATTCTTTTAGAAAACCAGCGGCGAATAAATCCCCAGCGCCGGTTAAGTCTACTATTTGATTAACTTTTATGCTGTCACAATTTATAATTTCACCATCTTGAATAGCCAAACTTCCTCTCTCACTTCTTGTAATGACTATTAGCTTTTTGAGTTCTTTTAATTGATTAATAGACTCTAATAAATTTTTTCTATTAGTCAGCTCATTAATTTCATTTTCATTACCTATTAATATGTCTAAATCATTTATAAGAAGATTGTAAAAATCTTGTTTATGTCTACTTACACAAAAAATATCAGATAAACTCATTGCAATTTTTATTCTGTTTTTTTTTGCTATATTTATTGTATGTTTAAACATTTTTTCACTTATTCCTTTGTCCCATAAATATCCTTCTAAAAAAATCAATTCATGACTTGTAATATTCTTTTCGTTTATGTCATGAGCAGAGAGATGTGATGATATTCCGAGATAGGTACACATAGTTCTTTCCGAGTCAGGTGTAATTAAAATTATAGATGTTCCTGTTGGCAAGTCTTCATTTTTTTCATTATAAGAAAAATGTACATTAATATCTTGGAGGCTTTTTTTATAAATATCTCCAAAGTTATCAGAATTAATCTTTCCAATAAAAGACGCCTTACCTTTAAGATGGGCAATTCCAGATATTGTATTAGCAACCGAACCGCCTGCTACAATTTTTTCAATTTTGATATTTTTTTTAAGATTTTCAAATTCAGACTTGTCAATAAGTTTCATAGAACCTTTAATAAGTTTATTTGTTATTAAAAATTCATCATTTACTTTGGCTAATACATCAACAATTGCATTACCTATGCCTAATATTTTTTTATTCATTTTTTCCTTTGTATAGACAAATTTTATTAATAATACACTTTTTGCATAATGGCTTTCTGGATTTGCACACATCTCTTCCATGCAAAAGTATTAAATTATGTGCTTTTTTAATATGTTCTTTAGGTATTATTTCTAGGAGTTTGCTCTCAACTTTTTCAGGCGTTTTTTCATTACTAAGACCAGTTCTATTGCTAACACGAAAAACATGAGTGTCCACCGCTATAGTAGATTGATTAAAAGCGGCATTTAAAACAACGTTAGCTGTTTTCCTGCCGACACCGGGCAGCAGAATTAGTTCCTCAAATTTATTAGGGACCTTACTGTTGTGCTTTTCAAATAAGATTTTTGATAAAAAATATAGATTTCTGCTTTTATTTTTAAATAACCCTATTTTTTTGATAAGATTTTTTATTTTATATATTCCAAGATCTACAAAATGCTTAGGAGTATAATATTTTTTATATATACTTTTAGTAACGTTATTGACATTAACATCGGTACACTGAGCCGATAGTACTACGGAGGTTAGTAAAGTAAATTTATTTCTATATTTTAAAGATGTTTTAGGGTTTCTTATTGATTTATTTAGTAGTTTAATAAGTTTAGAAGCATTTTTCTTATTTAAAACCATTAAAAATTATATCAAAATTTTTATAAAATTTATTTTAAGCCGAACATATCATTCATATTAAACAAACCTTTATTTTTTTTATTTAACCATACAGCAGCATTTAATGCCCCCTCGGCAAAAAGTTCTCTTGAAAAGGCTTTGTGTTTTAATTCTATATTTTCTATTTTATTATTGAAATTTACAGAATGCTCGCCAATCATATTACCTTTTCTTTTAACAAAAAAATTAATTTTATTTTTTTGCAGATTACCCTTTTGGTTTAAAAAAACTTTTCCTTTGATCGAATCTAAAGTCTTATTCTTACCATTTGCTATTGCACTTGCTAACATAAGAGCAGTGCCTGAGGGGTAATCAATTTTTTTTTTATGATGGTTATCATTAATTCCAATTTGATAATCGTTCGTTATTTTTTTTGATAAAATATTAATAACATACGATAAAAGATTAACTCCTAAACTCATATTACCAGATTTAAAAATAGCAATTTTTTTTGAGTAGTTTTTAATTAAATTTTCTTGTTTTTTATTAAAACCTGTAGTGCCAATAATAATCTTTTTTTTTAATTTTATTGCGTAATTTAAAACTTCAAAAGATGCTGTTGGCTTTGAAAAATCAATTATTACATCAGCTTTCTTAAATGCTTCTAAGCTATTTTTTTGAATTTTAATTCCATTTACAATTTTTTTGGATTTATAAGTTAGATCTGTAGCACTAATTAATTTTAAATTCTTATTTTTAGAAATTTTTTTAATTAGAATTTTTCCCATTTTTCCCAGGGCTCCTGAAACTGAAACGTTAATTTTTTTTATCATTAATTACTTTATAAATATATTTTCAGGCTCAAGTTTGTGATGATATCTCTCGTAGATTTTATTATAAGCTTTTTCAAGATTTTTCGTATAATTTTTTGTATTAAAGGTTTTTGAATTTATTAACGAGTCTTTAAGTTTATCTTTGATTCTTCGTAATTCATTTTGAGAATTAGCAATATTAATTGCCTTATTTTCATATTCTTCAAAATTATTACATATTAACTCACTTAGGTTAAGACTTGATAACAAACTGGAACTTACATTAGTGTGAAATGAATCCGACCCAATAGTTATTAATGGACATCCTGACAATAAGCAGGTGCTAGTAGTCGAGTGTCCGGTGAACGGAAATGTATCTAAAAATAGATCACATAATTTATATTTAATAGCATGACTAGAATAATCTAAATATTTAATAAAAATAATTCTATCTATTGCAATGCCACGATTATTTGCTTCTATTCTTAAATTTTTTTTTAAGTTTTCGTCGCTGTCATTAAATATTAATACACTATTTTTAACTTTTTTTAGAATTCTCATCCAACTATCAAATATTATAGGATTTATTTTTGCATGATTATTGAAACTAGCAAATATAAATTGATTTTCTTTTAAACCTAAACTTTCTTTAGTAAGCTTTAAAGAAAAGTCAAATTTAGTAAAACTTGGCAAATAAGTATCTGGCATATAGATTATTTTTTCAAAATAAAAATCTTGCATTTTTTTTGGTATAACTTTTAAATCAGCTATAATATAATCGTGGGAAGGTCCCAATGTTCCTGGATAACCTAAGAAATTTATTTGTATAGGAGCTAGTTTTTTAATAAAACTTTTCATTTTATTATGAGCTGTATAGCCCGCGAGATCAACGGCCAAATCAATTTCTAGATTTTTTGATTTTTCAACTAATTCTAAGTAATTATAATTATCACAGTTTATATAATTATCTAATTTATTTATAATTTCATTTTTTATCGTTGATTTTGTCTTTAAAATTTTATTCTTTGGATTCAAATCAAAACCTATCAATTCAAATCTACTTTTGTCATGGTATGTAATAAGCTCTGAAAAAATGTAGCCTACAGGATGTTCATAAAAATCTGGTGAATAATAACCAATTTTAATTTTTATGTTTTTTTTTATATTAAATATTTTATCACTAGTTATAGAAAGGGATAAATCATTAAACTTAGCTTCGGTAATCTTCCTTATTAATTCTGGATTAGATACAAAAGAAAATAAACCAAAAGGCTCTAAATTTTTAAGATTTTTCACTTGTGTAAGATTTAAAATAAAATTTTTTAATTTTTTAAATTCAAACCAATCGCAAAATTTAATTTTTGCACATAATAACATACAAACCTCAAAAGATGACTTATAAAAATTATTATTTAGTTTAAATGCTTTTTTAAGATCTTGAAGTGCTAATGCAAATTGCTGTGCGTTATTGTATATTAAGCTCCTATAAAAATAATTTTTAGCAATAGGTTTTGATTTTAATAATTTATTTAATATTTTTAAGGATTCTTCTATGTTGTCTAAGTCTAAATATAACATAGCTAGATGCAAAGAAACGTCTTTACCTTTTATTTCAATAGCCTTTTTATAGTTAAGCTCTGCATTTTTGTAATCTTCAATAAATTTAAAATAGGAACCTAAGGCGACATAAGCATTTTGTAAATTACCTTTCAGTAATATTGCTCGATCTATATTCATTTTTGCTTCTTTAAAATTTCTTTTGTTAAGAAAAACTAAAGCTAGATTATTTATTGCTTCAGCATAATTAGGCTTAATTTTAATAGCCTGCTCAAATAAACTTTTTCCTTCTTCATATTTTTCTTCATTTAAGTAGATTGTTCCGAGATTATTTATTGCTTCAGCA
>Ga0187843_10002841_pt1 | contig 10307 bp, 10 predicted proteins | sample SpaLakP09_SKY_43_FD_134516 | JGI IMG/M metagenome (GOLD analysis project Ga0187843, IMG submission 134516) | Oligotrophic lake water microbial communities from Sparkling Lake, Wisconsin, USA - SP09_SKY_43 | ecosystem: Environmental > Aquatic > Freshwater > Lake | place: USA: Sparkling Lake...
CAGCAAGGCCGGCGACACCGGCTGGCCGAAGCACGCATCAAAGCGCGCCCCCAGCGCCTGTGCCGCAGGCACCCGGCTACAGCGGGCCACCCAGGCGTTCCAGAGCAGGACATGGCGCCGGGCATCGAGCATGATGAGGCCGCCGTGGAGCTGCTCCAGCACGTCCTCGGCGCGGAAGCGGGGTGCTGCGGCGGTGTTCATGCCAATCCGATCTTGCCCAGGTAGCGCTGCACGTTCTCCACCAAGGCGTGCAAGGAAGAAGAACTGAGCAGGAAGATCAGGTGGCCGTCGGTCTGGTGCTTCTCGATCACCAGGTCGATATGCAGCACCAGCACGTAGCTGTCGTCGTTGCGGGTGGCCGCCAGGCGGTCCGAGATGTCTTCCGGGGAAGACACCAGGTATTGCGGCAGCGAACTGTTGAGGGTGATCTCCAGCATGTCGGCCATGGCCGAGAGGCAGGCATTGAGGATGATGTTGCCCAGTTCGCACATGGCTTCGCGCTCGAACTCGGCCAGCTCGTCCAGGCTCATCTGCGAGCCCATCATGTCGCGCACGATGGACAGCGCGCGGTCCTCGGTGAAGAGCAGCACCGCCTCGGCATCGAAGGGGCCGTCAAACTTCTGGCTCACGGTGGCAAAGCGCCCGCGCGTGCGCGGCAGCACCTGCTCGTCGATGGCGGCCGTGCGCAGCACTTCCACCGACGGCACCGACAGGCGCACTTCGTCGCCCACGATTTCCGACAGGCTCTGCGCTGCTCGTCCGGCACCCACGTTGAAGATTTCAGTGAGGGCGTCGCGTTCGATCTCGTTGAGGATGCTCACAGCGGGCCCCGGAAATGCAGCAGGGCCTGGCCAATCGATTTTTCCGTGACCGGCTTGGCCACGAACAGCGCCCCCAGTTGCTGGGCGCGGGTCTGCACCGCTTCCTGGATGTTGGCCGAGAAAATGGCGATGCGTACCGACGGATGCGCCTGCAGGATCTGCGCGGCGGCATCGGTGCCCAGCATCCCGGGCATGTTGATGTCCATCGTGCAGTAATCGGGTATGCGCTGCTCTACCTGGGCAATGGCTTCCTCGCCGGTACCGGCTTCCATCACCTGCCAGTCCGGATGCACGGCCAGGACGTTGGCCTTGATCACCATGCGGGAGACTTTGCTGTCGTCGACGATGAGGAGGGTCTTGCCGCTATCGTTGCTTGCCATCTTGAATCACCTTGAACATCAAAAAGCTGAAGAATGCTGACATGTTGCCATCTGTTAAAAATGATAATTCAAACGCAACATGCTTCGTATTAGGGAATTCCTGATATGAAATAACCTGTGTCATGGAAACATCACAAAAAAAAGAGACCCGAAGGTCTCTTTCTCATTGGCCCAGATCATATTTCCGGGCAGTGGGAACACGGTGTTTTTCAGCAGCACCGCCCCACCCGCCCCTTACCCCCATAGCGCGCTTCCTGCCGCTCGCGGAAGAATTCTTCATAGGTCATCACGCAGTGATCCGGATGAGAGGCCTTCATGTGGGCCACGTAGGTATCGTATTCGGGCATGCCCACCATCAGGTTCAGCGTGCGGCCGACCTGGCGCCGCCAGGCCATCAGTTGCGCCAGGGCGCCAGGTTTGCTCATGCTGTTCTCCTTGCTGCAAAAAAGTTCACTGCGGGGCTACGGCACTGGCTGGCAGCGCCTGGTAGGCCGATTCCTTGACGCTGGGCTGGTGCGCCGCACGGGCTTTGATCACGGTACGGATACCGAACACCAGCACGCTCACCACCACCAGCATGAACATTGCGGCCAGGCCGGCATCGACGTAGTCGTTGAAGATGACCTGGCGCATCTGCTCAATCGACTTGGCCGGGGCCAGCAGCTTGCCTTCATCCAGCGCTGCCTGGTACTTCTGCGCATGCGCCAGGAAACCCACGCGCGGATTGGCATCGAACACCTTCTGCCAGCCGGCGGTCAGGGTGCAGATCAGCAGCCAGGTGGTGGGCACCACGGTGACCCAGGCAAAGCGGTCACGCTTCATCTTGAACAGCACGCAGGTCGCCAGGATCAGGGCGATACCGGCCAGCATCTGGTTGGAGATGCCGAACAGCGGCCACAGGGTATTGATGCCGCCCAGCGGATCGACCACCCCCTGGTACAGGAAGTAACCCCAGCCGGTCACGCACAGGCCGGTGGCGATCAGGCTGGCTGCCCACGAGTCGGTACGCTTCATCGGCGGGATGAAGGCGCCCAGCAGGTCCTGCAGCATGAAGCGGCCGGCACGGGTACCGGCATCCACGGCCGTCAGGATGAAGAGCGCTTCGAACAGGATCGCGAAGTGGTACCAGAAGGCCATCATCGCTTCCCCCGTCACGCCGGAGAGAATCTGGGCCATGCCCACGGCCAGGGTAGGTGCGCCGCCGGCGCGCGAGATAATGGTGTGTTCACCCACGGCCTGGGCGGTGTGGGTCAGCATCTCGGGGGTGATGTGGAAGCCCCATTGCGAGATCACCTGGGCCACGTTCTCGGGCGTGGTGCCGATCAGCGCAGCGGGGCTGTTCATGGCGAAGTAGATGCCCGGCTCGATGCAGGAAGCCGCAATCAGCGCCATGATCGCCACGAAGGATTCCATCAGCATGGCGCCGTAGCCGATGAAGCGGGCGTGCTTTTCGTTTTCCAGCAGCTTGGGCGTGGTGCCCGAGGAAATGAGCGCATGGAAGCCCGAGACCGCACCGCAGGCGATGGTGATGAACAGGAACGGGAACAGCGAACCCGACCACACCGGACCACTGCCGTCGATGAAGCGGGTCACCGCATGCATCTTCAGGTGCGGGGCGATGAAGATGATGCCCAGCGCCAGCGCCACGATGGTGCCGATCTTCAGGAAGGTGGACAAATAATCGCGCGGCGCCAGCAGCAGCCAGACCGGCAACACCGAAGCGACGAAACCGTAGCCGATCAGCATCCAGGTCAGCTGCTTGCCGTTGAAGGTGAACATCTGGCCCAGCACGGCATGTTCCTGCACATACTGGCCGCCGACGATGGCCAGCATCAGCAGCACGAAGCCGATCCACGAGACTTCACCGATGCGGCCCGGGCGGATGTAGCGCGAATACACGCCCATGAAGAGCGCAATGGGAATGGTCGCGGCCACGGTGAAGGTGCCCCACGGCGACTCGGCCAGGGCCTTGACCACGATCAGCGCCAGCACCGCCAGGATGATGACCATGATCATGAAGGCACCGAAGAGCGCAATCACGCCCGGCACCTGGCCCAGTTCGGACTTGATCAGGTCGCCCAGCGAGCGGCCGTCGCGGCGGGTGGAGATGAACAGCACCATGAAGTCCTGTACGGCACCGGCAAAGACCACGCCGGCCAGGATCCACAGCATGCCCGGCAGATAACCCATCTGCGCGGCCAGCACCGGACCCACCAGCGGACCGGCGCCGGCGATAGCAGCGAAGTGGTGGCCGAACAGCACGTACTTGTTGGTGGGCACGTAGTCCAGGCCATCGTTGAACTTGTAGGCCGGCGTCATGCGCGCGCCATCCAGGCCCAGCACGCGCTGGGCGATGAATTTGCTGTAGAAGCGATAGGCGATCAGGTAGACGCACACCGAGGCCACGACCAGCCAGACGGCATTGATCGATTCGCCGCGCTGCAATGCGACGTAGGCGCAGGCCCCGGCGCCGCCCAGGGCGACAGCCAGCCAGCCCAGTCTGGAAACCAAGCGGTTCATTGTTCTCCTCCTTGCGGATATGAATTGTTGTGGGAAATCTTGTTGTCGTCAGTACGTCGCCGCCCAGGTCCACGTGAAGGAAACCGGGCCAACGGACGCACTGCGCAGGATGCCCGCCAGTATCGGCATGCCCCTGCTGCCCCACAAGCGCAGCACTACGCAGAGCCGCTACGTAGAATTACGCAGGGTGAAGGGATTTTCTTTCGGGGTGATAACGGGCGGGCAAGCGCCATGAAGATTTACGCGGCCGGCCGAAGGCTTTGGGTAGAATCGCGGGCATGAAACTGCGCCAGAAAATCATTTTCCTTGCCATCGTCCCGCTGTGCCTGGCCTTTGCGGCCATCGCGCTGGTGGTGCGCTACCAGGCGGTGGAACTGGCGCGCCAGCAGCGTTCCACCATCGAGGCGGCCTACCTGGCCAGCAAGAATACGGAGCTGCGCCACTATGTGGATCTGGCCCGGCATGCGCTGGCCCATCTCTACGACACCGGGCGCACCGATGACGCCATCAAGGAAGAAGCCCGGCGCATCCTGGCCGACCTGGAGTTTGGGGACGATGGCTATTTCTTCGTCTATGACGACCAGGGCCGCAGCATCATGCATCCGCGCCAGCCGGAACTGGTGGGGCGCGAGATGTGGGACTGGCGCGATGCCTCCGGCAGCCCGACCATCCAGCACCTGATCGAACGCGCCCACCAGGGCGGCGGCTTTGAGCGCTACCTGTGGCGCAAGCCCTCCAGCAAGACGGTGGCGCCAAAGCTGGGCTACGTGATCGCCCTGCCGCGCTGGGGCTGGGTGATCGGCACGGGCATCTACCTGGATGATGTGGAAGCGGCGCTGGCCCAGATCGATCACCAGAATTCCGGCTACCTGCATCAGACCATGCTGCTCATTGCGATCATCGCGTTGTCCAGCGCGCTGGCGGTGGGACTGGCCGGCCTGCTGCTGAACCTGAGCGAGCATCGCGTGGCCGATGCCAAGCTGCGCCAGCTGGCCCAGCGCGTGGTGCGTTCGCAGGAAGAAGAACGCGCGCGCCTCTCGCGTGACCTGCATGACGGCATCAGCCAGTGGCTGGTCTCCATCAAGCTGCAGATCGAAGCCGCGCTGGAACGCCTGCGCGGCACCCCGGAACAAGCGGCAGCCGCCCGCGCCGGCTTTGAAAAGACCGCCACCCAGATCAACGGCGTGCTGGCCGAAGTGCGCCGCATCTCGCACGATTTGCGGCCCGCCATCCTCGATGATCTGGGACTGGCGGCGGCACTGGAGCACCTGTGCGGCGAGTGGCGCGAAAGCAGCCCGCAGACACAGATCGTCTTCGCGCAGGAGGGCCATCACGAGGACGGCGCGGCACTCTCGGACGTGGTCAACACGGTGCTCTTTCGCGTGGCGCAGGAGGCGCTGACCAACATTGCACGGCACGCCAACGCCAGCCAGATCCGCATGCGTCTTTATGACGGACACAACCTGCTGATGCTGCAGGTGCAGGACAACGGCAGCGGCTTCGATCCCGGCCAGGTGGACGATCATTCGCGCCACGGTATCGGCCTGCGCAACATGCGCGAACGCATGGAAGCCGTAGGTGGCGAACTGGCCATCGATTCATCGGCTGCCGGCACCAGCATCAGCGCCATCATTCCCCGCTCTTCCCTCTTCCCTTCGCCCCATGTCTGAGACCGCCACGCCCATCGCCCCTGCCACGACGCGCATCATGCTCATCGACGATCATCCGCTGGTGCGCGACGGCTTGCGCGCACGACTGGAACCGTGCCCGGACTGGAAGTGGTGGCCGAGGCCGGCAATGCCGAGGAAGCACTGGCCGCCGCTGCCCGCCATCAGATCGATCTCACGCTGATGGACATCAACATGCGCGGCATCAACGGCATCGAGCTGACGGCGCGCTTTCATGCGCTGCATCCGGAGATTGCGGTGCTGATCCTGAGCATGCATGACAAGGCCGAGTACGTGATGCAATCGATCCAGGCCGGTGCGCGCGGCTATGTGCTCAAGGACGCGCCCAGCCAGGACATCGTGCATGCCATCGAGACGGTGCGTTCGGGCGGGATCTACTACAGTGCCGCACTGGCACGCCAGCTGACCCAGCCACTGCCGGTGCGCGAGTTGCTCACGCAGCGTGAACGCGAAGTGCTGCAGCACATCGCCAATGGCGAATCCAACAAGCAGATCGCCCGCGAGCTGGACCTGAGTGTACGCACGGTGGAAACCCATCGGCTCAACATCAAGCGCAAGCTCAATATCGATGGCCAGGCTGAACTGATCAAATTTGCGGTGGAGTCGCGCGGAGCGGGCTAGCGCGTGGGGCTGGCCGAGACGTCCATCGCGAGCAAGCGAGCATAGGGGATCTCGGCGCGATGGGCTGCGGCGCGCAGGGCGATGTCCCTGAAGTCTGCGACATCGGGACAGACAGCCGCGCCCTGCCCTGCACGCCATGCGGCACAGGCGTAGAGCATGCGGATGGTGCCGGCATGGCAGATCACGATGACGCCCTCGGCGGGCGTGGCCAGCAAGTCGTCGAAGGCTTGCCACATGCGGCTTGCCACGGCAGTCAATGTCTCGCCGCCGCCGGGCGCGTAATGCGCAAGATCGGCATTCCAGGCCTCGACTTCGGCCCAGGGGATGTCATCCCAGGCGCGCAGCTCCCAATTTCCGAAATCCATTTCCTGCAGCCGCGCATCCACATTCGGTGCGGGTCGATGCATGGCCCGCGCAAGCAATTGCGCCAGCTTCGCGCAGCGCTGCAGCGGACTGGTCACCAGCGGCCAATCAGGCGGCAGCGCCTGCAACTGGGGCAACAGTTGCGCCACGCTCTGCGCCAGCATCTCGGGCGCGACCGCGATATCGCTGCGTCCATAGCAGGTGGTCTTGTCCACCAGCGGCTGGGGATGGCGAATCAACTGCAAGACCATGGCTCAGGGATTCCACCAGGAGGGCAACGCGGCAAGCGCGCCGAGATAGAAGGCCGTCTCGCTCAACTGCTGGACCGCACCCAGGCAATCCCCGGTATAGCCGCCGAGGCGACGCCGGAAACGCGAGGCCAGCCAGAGCGTCGCCAATGCCGCCAGCAGCGCGCCGGCGGCAATGCGCTGCCATGACATCATGCCCAGCGCGATCACCCCGATCACCGGCAGCACCGCGAAGAAGGTCGCCACCACGAATTCGCCGTGTCCCATCTGCTGCGCCAGCGGCTTGACCTTGCCCTCCTCGCGCACGTACTCCATGCGCCAGATGAGGCAAGTGGCCAGCCAGCGCGAGAGCGGATGCGCCATCCCCAGCACGGCCAGCACCTGCAGCGGCAGCAACGCCTGCAAGGCCGCCAGCTTGGCCAGCAACAGCGCGACGATACCGATCACGCCATAAGTGCCCAGGCGCGAATCACGCATGATCTCCAGCGCACGTTCGCGGCTGACTGCCCCCCCGAGGCCGTCGCAGACATCGGCAAAGCCGTCCTCATGAAAAGCGCCGGTGAGCCAGATCCCGGCCGCGGTGGACAGCAGCACCGCCACCATCTGCGGCCAGAACTGCACGGCCAGCAGGTAGACCAGGGCACAGGCCCAGGCCACGACCCAGCCGACCAGCGGGAAATAGCGCGTGGCGTGTTGCAGCCAGTGCGGCTGGAAGCCTACCCAGCGCGGGATAGGGAGCCTTGTGAAGAACTGCAGCGCCGTGAAGAACAGGCGCAGCTGGTACAGCGCGCCGTCGCTGCAGGGTGGCGGCGGTGAGGTGAAGTCTTTGTCAGACATGCTTTTCGCTGACGCTGGCCGAGGAAAAGGTCGCCATGCGTTCCAGGAAATTGACGGCCGCACGCAGCAGCGGCAAGGCCAGCGCGGCCCCGGTGCCCTCGCCCAGGCGCAGGTCCAGCTGCATCAGCGGCGTGGCCCCCAGGTACTGCAGCATGCGGCGATGGCCGGCTTCATCCGAGCAATGCGAGAACACGCAGTACTCCAGCACGGCCGGCTGCAAGGCGGCCGCCACCAGCAGCGCCGAGGTGACGATGAAGCCATCGATGAGGACCACCTTGCGGCGCTGTGCCGCACCGAGCATGGCACCGGTCATGAAGGCGATCTCGAAGCCGCCCAGGGCCGCCAGTCGCTCCAGCGGCGCACTGGCTTGCGCATGCCGGTGCAGTGCGCGTGTCACCGCATCGGCCTTGCGGGCGACGCCCTGGGCATCGAGGCCGGTGCCGGCGCCCACGCACTCTTGCACCGGCAGGCCTGTGAAGGCCGCCATCAACGCGGCCGCGGCGGTGGTATTGCCGATCCCCATTTCGCCGAAGCCCAGCACATCGGCCTGTAGCGATTCGGCGAACTGGAGGCCGGCCTGTAGCGCGGCCTGGCATTGCTGCGCCGTCATCGCCGGACCTTCGCAGAAGTTGGCAGTACCGGGGGCGATCTTGCGGTCCAGCAGGCCCTCGCGCGGGCCGAAATCGTGATTGACGCCGGTATCGGCGATATACAGCGCACATTCATTCTGGCGGGCGAAGACGTTGATCGCGGCACCACCGGCGAGGAAATTCTCCACCATCTGCCAGGTCACGCTTTGCGGGTAGGCCGAGACGCCCTCAGCAGTGACGCCATGGTCCCCGGCACAGACCACGATGGCACTCTGGCGCAGCACCGGATGGTCGCTGCCCTGGATCAGGCCGATCTGGCGTGCCAGGCGCTCCAGCGCACCGAGGCTGCCAAGAGGCTTGGTCTTGTCGTTGATGCGCGCGTCAAGACGAGCGGCCAGGGCGGCGTCGAACGGAGAGGCAATGGCGGGAATCTGCATGGAGAGAGGCTCTGCGCCGCTGGCTGCGGCAGGATCAAGGGAGCGTCAGTATACGAGATCGCCGCTGGCTGCGGCAGGACAGATAACGGCCCTGCACAAAAAGAAAGGGAGCCCGCAGGCTCCCTTCATGGTGATTTCAGCGCGTGTACGTCACGCCTTGGCCGCGGCCTTGTCGAGCACGCCGAAGATGGTCGAGGCCAGTTCGTTGGCTTCGAACTTGGCGACGTAGGCATCCCCGCCCACGCTCTTGACGTGGTCCTCGTTGGCCGAACCGGACAGTGAGGAGTGGATGATGACCGGGATGTTCTTCAGGAAATCCTCGCGCTTGATGTTGCGCGTGAGGGTAAACCCATCCATTTCCGGCATTTCCAGATCGGTCAGTACGAAGGAAATCTTGTCAGCAATCGGCTTGCCTTCGGCGCGGGCTTCCTTGGCCAGTTTCTGGATCTTGTCCCAGGCATCCTTGCCGGTGACGTGCATCTCGAAAGGAATTTCCATGGCACGCAAGCCCTGCTCGATGAGGGAACGGGCCACCTTGGAATCGTCGGCGGCAATGGCCACCGCACCGGGGCGCATGCCATGGCCGGCGCTCTTTTCCAGGTTTTCCATCTTCATGTTGCGGTCGCTGGGCATGATCTCGTGCAGGATCTGCTCCACATCCAGCACCTGAGCCAGGCGGCTGGTGTCCTTGTCCTGGTCCAGGCGCGCGATGCTGGTGACGAAGGCGCCACCGCTGCTGGTTTCGGCCGAGAGGACCTGGCTCCATTCCAGGCGCACGATCTCGTCCACCGATTCAACCGCAAAGGCCTGGGTACTGCGCGCGTATTCGGTGACCAGCAGGATGTTGAGGCCGGTCTTGGGCACACAGCCCACCACCGCCGGCAGGTCGATCACGGAGATGATCTGGCCACGGATGTTGACCATGCCCAGCATCGGCGAATGGGTGCCCGCCGCCTTGGTGACCGGCGGCATGGGAACGATTTCGCGGATTTTGAAGACATTGATGCCGAACAGCTCGGAACGCTCGCCATGCGGATCCGCCCCCAGGCGGAACAGCAGCAGCTCGAACTTGTTGGATGCGGTGAGATTGGTTCTTTCGTCAATCTCTTTCTGGAAATTGTCCATGCCCCCTCCCCAGGATGCAAATAATGGTGTCAGGCGAAAAGCCTGATTCAGCAATGTAGTAGGGAAAGATGGTCGTGGCAATCAGGCAATTGCCGATAGCCGACATTTTTCATTCTTGCCTTGACGCATGTACCGAAATACCACGCTGTCTGACCACGATGAGAGACGCACCGTACCGTCAGAACGGAGAGGCAGGCGATCATCTGGAAGACTGCGTGCGTCTGGATGCGCAAGACGCGCGAAGTTTGAAGAAACGAAAAGGGAATCAGGACGGAGCGCGCACAACATGCAGCGCAGAAATGAAAAGAGGAAGCCCGAAGGCTTCCTCTTTCAATTTGGAGCGGGAGAAGAGTCTCGAACTCTCGACCTATACCTTGGCAAGGTATCGCTCTACCAACTGAGCTACTCCCGCATGGGACTTTTACATCTACTGCCACAGACTGCCGAAGCTGTCTGGTTTGAAACTGGAGCGGGAGAAGAGTCTCGAACTCTCGACCTATACCTTGGCAAGGTATCGCTCTACCAACTGAGCTACTCCCGCATGGGAACTTACACTTTACTGCTGCAGGAAGCCGAAGCTGCCTGCCTTGAATCTGGAGCGGGAGAAGAGTCTCGAACTCTCGACCTATACCTTGGCAAGGTATCGCTCTACCAACTGAGCTACTCCCGCATGGAGC
>Ga0187843_10002842_pt1 | contig 10306 bp, 14 predicted proteins | sample SpaLakP09_SKY_43_FD_134516 | JGI IMG/M metagenome (GOLD analysis project Ga0187843, IMG submission 134516) | Oligotrophic lake water microbial communities from Sparkling Lake, Wisconsin, USA - SP09_SKY_43 | ecosystem: Environmental > Aquatic > Freshwater > Lake | place: USA: Sparkling Lake...
AAGCGAGACAAAGGCGAGCAGTCGCAAGTTTAGCGCGGAAGATTACAGGGAAGCAGCAAAGAGCTACCGTGATGAAGGCCGTGACGATCTTGCAAAACTTGCCGAACAAAAAGCTGGTGACATTGAAGTTGAGGACAGGAAAGAGTTCGAGCAGAAAACCCAGACAGAGCTAAAGTCTGCGTGGGATAAGAATCTGATGGAAGAGGTTGACGCAAACCCTGAACTCAAAGACTCAAATACTCCTCTGTATAAAGCCGTAACGGAAATGCTGCAAAACCACGCTATCCTGCGCAATTACCCAGCGGGTATCAAGGATGCGGTTGGAATTGCAAAGGTGAAGCTTAAAGCGGAGTCCGCCTCCGATTTGTCGAAAAAGGTTGCAGAGTATGAGAAAGAACTTTCTCAACTCAGAAAAGCGACTACTCCAGCGTCAGGTCAACCCAAAGGTCCTGCCAAGACTAAAGCTTTTCACGAACTAACGCTCGATGAGCAAGAACGTGAATTGATGAAAATGGCAAGCGAAGTTGACAGAAGCAGATAGTCACAACCCAAAAAGGTAATTAAATTATATGGTAACTACAGGCTCAGTCAGTGCGCAGTTCCAAGCTTACTTTTCAAAAGCTTTGCTAGAACGCGCAATCCCATTGCTCCAGATGGAGCAGTTCGCAATGAAAACCCCCTACCCGACCAAAACGGGTGGAAACAAAACGATTCGGTTCTTCCGCTTCGGCGATCCCAGCATCACTGCGATCTCTGAATTGTCGGAAGGAACGACTCCTTCTTCTGGTGACGAACGTGATCTCACGTTGTCCTCGGTTGAAGCAACCCTCGTACAATACGGGAGCAAAATAATCCTCACCGATGTAATTTTAGCTACGGAGCTTTTCTCACATCTGGCGCAGGCCACAAAACAACTCGGCGAAGATGCCGCCCTCCACGCTGACACTCTCTGTCACCGCGCGTTGGTGCAAGACTCCTCGACCAGCACTGGTACTAACGTAGCCACCAAATCGTATGCCCGTTATGCTCAAAACACAACGAACGGCACGACCTGGGCTACTGGTTCAGTTGCTAACGGCGCAATGACCTCCACCGACTTGCTCGATGGTGCGACTTCGCTGTTCATCGCCCGCGCTCCCAAGATCAAGGACGGCTACGCGCTCGTCGCGCACCCTGCCGTTATCCGTGATCTACAGCAGGACGATGATTGGTTGAAGGTTTCGAGCTACTCGAACCCCGATGCAATCTACAAAGGTGAGATCGGTAAATTGTTTGGCGTGTCGGTGATTTCCTCGACCAACGTCCAGACCTTCAATACGGCTGCTGCTGGTATCGCCAGCAACAGCGTAGGAACAACTGGTCCTAACACTGGTTACGCCAACGTCCTCCTCGGTGGTGGCGCGTTTGGTGTTCCTAGCTTGTCCTCGTTGGCAGCCTCTGGCTCGCCCTTCGCTCCGAAGGTCACGATCCTCGATGCTCCCGACAAGAGCGACGTTTACAACCAGCGCGTTATTGCCTCGTTTAAGACGTTCTACGCGGCCAAGCAACTCGATCCTCGCTTCTTCCGAGTAATCGTTGCGAAGTCCAACTACAGCTAATAATTAAATGGGAACCATGCTAGTCATTGGTATGGGTCCTCGGAAAGCTGGGGAGGGTAAAACCTCCCCAGCCTCTTCCACTAAGGAGAAACCAGCTATGAAAGAAGGATTGGTTAAATTGCCGATCTCTATGTTCGAGCTAGGTGAAGGCGAAGAAAACGCCACACCAGAGGCTGGAGACATGGTGGAATTGGAAGGTGTAGTAGAGAAAATCGAAGGTGGTGTGGCTATGGTGCGTGTAAACAACGCTATGGCTGAAGCATCTGAAGAAGAATCTGCTGAACCTGAAGAGTCCGAAGAAGACCGTATGATGAAGATGGCCGAGGAGTCGGATAAGGAAAACTATAGCTAATGCCTGTTTACCAGTACGAGGACACCAGAAATGGGAAAGTTGTCGAACTGGAGAAGGTTGTAGCCGAAAGGGATTCTGTCCCTCGTTACCTTAAACGATTCACCGTCCCGCAAAGATTGAGCCTAGTGGGGGTTGGCGAACCCCTCGACAACCCGCTGGGAGTCAATCAAACAAATCTATTGAAGGGGTACTATCGCCAGGAACAAAAGCTTGGCAGTAGATTCAAAAGTCAGTTCACGCCAGATAGCATCAAACGTGCGACTTTAAGGAGAAAAAAATATGGCATCTGAGTTTCAACGCAGTCCAATTAAGGCGAAGAACAAAGCCGTCCGCATTGACGGAGCTAACTTCGCCAACGTAATTGAGTTCACGGCAAGCTCCAGCGGTGGCACTGTTAACACAGTTGCAACAGCCCCTGCGTCCTTGAACGTGACTCTTAACGGCACTTCGTATAGAATTGCCCTACACAGCTAATGTCACGCGCATTAGATAAGTTCCAAGCCCAATACGGATTTTCCGTAGGGACAACTGGAACAGCACCTGCTGGCTACTGGGCGATCCAGATGCTTGCAGATACCACGTTTAGCGCGATTAGCGGTAAATACGACGGTACTCTGACAGGCGTTACGATTGGCTCTGGCAACATCATCTATGGCGAGTTCGACAGCTACACGGCTGGAACTGGCAAGGTGATCGGCTACATAGCTGGTTAATGATTCAAGTAATCACATCGCCAAAGGTTCTATCCCTTGGCGGGTGATTGCATTGTAATTATATGCCAAGATTATCTCTAGGACTTGGCGTGCAAGCCGTTCGCAAGGTTGGTGGTGCTGCGCCCAGCGGGATTGTTGCCGCAACCGCAGGAGATCTTATTATTGATTTCGGTGTTGCTAGCGGGGAAATTTACACTAAAAACAATAATACATTATGGCTATATAATTATGGAGAAGCAAGTGATTTTCAAAGATTAAGTTACAATATTTTTTCTGCACTTGCTTGGGCTTTGGACACGAATAACGGAGAGATTGTGGCAACAAATCCCAGCGCAAATCCCTTAATTATTCCGTCAACTGGATGGACTTATACTGTTGGAACTGGTCCAGCAGTCACCATCACCGCCGCTTGATTATATGCCAAGACTATCTCTAGGACTAGGAGTACAGACTATCCGCAAGGTTGGTGGTGGAGCCGCACCCCAACCAACAGCGGTGCTTATTTCTGGTGCTGAAACAGAATCATCTAATGGTAATTATGTTTGGGATGGGGTTTCCTCTGCAAATGGAAAACGACTTTATTCAACTGCTAACAATTCAATTTTTTGGGATGGATCTCAATGGTTGATAGACGATACCATTTTTGAAGATATTACATATTCATCTCCTGATTTAATTACTTGGGCAGCACAGTATGGTGCAGAACCAGCCCCAACTGGAACATTGTCTTATTCTTGAAACTATTATTTATTGGACACAATGAACCTCGTCACCATCTCCATCATCTTCCTTGCCTTCACATCCTGCTCACCACGCAAGATTGACAATAACCCGCTTCCTGTATATTCAGATATGGGTGCTGCGTCTGACTTGGGGGCTACAAGGCCATGAGCGAAGAGCAAGTATGGAACATGGAAGTTAGGCTCGCCAGGATGGAAGAGCGTCAGGTTCAGCTTTACGCTATGGTCGAAAGGTCACTTGCTTTTCATGGGGATGTTGCTAATAGATTAGGTGCGCTGGAGCATCTTCGGACGAAGGTTCTGGCTGTAGCTGGGCTAATAGGGCTTGCTTGCTCAATGGCCTGGGATGTATTGAAAAACCGCTTTAACGGATAGGAGATAATACAATGGCTTCATTTACAGCAGGAACGACTTTTGTTGACGGAGTAGCTAATGACGTAACGGCTGCCAAGCTGGGTGCGCTTATTACCAATGCCACCCCTACCTCTGGTCTTATCCAAGATCGTACCGCTGAGACAGTTGTAGCTACAAACGATACCTTCCTAATTGGTGATGCCTCTGATTCAAACACGTTAAAGCGCATGACAGTGGCTAACGTGATGAAGGCCGAGCATACTGGAACGATCAATACAACGGCTGGAACGATTGAGGAATTAACTTGTTCTTCGGCAAGAATTACTTCTGGAACAGTAGCTTTTTTAAATAGCACAACTGCAACCATCCCAACCCTCACATCTATAACCAAGATTACAAGCGGAACAGGAACCGCTGCTGCCCCAGCCATCTCGCCAACTGGTGATACCAACACTGGCATTTTCTTCCCAGCCGCTGACACCATTGCGTTTTCTGAAGGTGGGACTGAAGCAATGAGGATTGATGCAAGCGGAAGAGTTGGTATTGGTAGTTCCAGCCCAGCAAGACTTTTGACTGTAGATAACGCAACTAATCCAGAAATTGCACTTTATACATCTGGAGCCGAGAGAGTAAAATTATCTACAGGCGGATCTGCGGCAAGTCAACTTGCTATTGATATTGAAGGCACGGAGCGATTCCGAATTAGTTCTGTTGGAAATGTTGGTATTGGCAGTTCCAGCCCAGCAAGATCATTAACTATTGATAATGCAACTAATCCAGACATAGGTTTTTATACATCTGGAACCGAGCGAGTAAAACTTTCAACGGGCGGATCTGCGGCAAGTCAACTTGCTATTGATATTGGTGGATCAGAGTTAGCTCGGATTACTTCGGATGGAATTTCAGTAGGCACAACGACTCCAACAATACTTTTTTCTCAATCAAAAGTAATTGATATTGTTGGAAGCACCTCTGGAGCCGTTAGGTTCCAAAGAACAAACTCCACAAACCCTTCCATTGGATTTGTCGGAGCCACAAGCGGAGCAGTTCAGCTTCATGCCGAATCAAACACGCCAATAGTTTTTTCAACATATTCGACTGAGCGCGCCCGTATTGATTCTGCTGGAAATGTTGGCATTGGTGTTGCAAGCCCTCAAACTACCCTACATATTAAAAATAACGGTGTTGTAAGGATAAATAATCCAGATGGGACAAGAAATCTTGAACTTTTTAATGATTCGAGTTTTGCAGAAATAAAATCAAGCGTAGATCCAATTAGGATTAACACTACTGAAAACGTAAGGATACTAACAGGAGCCACCCCTACCGAGCGTCTCCGCGTTGGAACAACTGGGGATGTTTCAATTGGAACTGCAACAGCCCTGTCCAAACTTCACGTTCATGGTGATTTAACTCTTAGCAATGCGACTACAGCAGCAACAGCCTCAACAAGCACAATCACTCCTCCAGCAACAGTAGCTGGCTACCTAACAGTTTCAATCAACGGAACCAGCAGAAAGATTGCATATTACGCAACATGAAAACACTTATATCAAACACAGATCAAGAGGTTGTTTATCAGTTTACTTGGGAAAGTGATTCCAAGTTTACAAATTACATTAAAACCGAATCCGACCCACAGCCAGATTACGATGCAATCTCAACTGAAGATTACAATAGATGGCTTGTTTGGCTTGGCGTTGAGCAGGCTTAACTAAATGACCCTAACCGAAATCGCTCAGTACGCAGGCGAGAAGGTTGGAAAGACCGACTCGGATACGATTACCTTTCTACAGAAGGCTGCAAGCTTGGCCTACAGGCGTGTATGGGACTTTGCGCCTTGGCGTGAGACTGTAACCAACTCCACCTACTCGGTTGGCACAAACAGGACAATCACGCTTGGAACAAATGTCGAGACACCTCTTTCGGTTGCGTACAATGACACAGAGGTTGATCCGATTGACCTGGCAACGATTGTTAGCCAAGACCCAGGCTTGCTTGACGATGCTCGCACTGGCGATCCAGATACCTATCATTTTACAGGCAGAAACAGCAGTGGCGTTGCAGAACTTGACCTGTATCCAAGGCTTGCCACATCTGGCACAATTCCTCTTAGAGTTATTGAGAAGTTAAAGTGTATCACTCGCTCCAATTATATTGTTGACTTTCCTCCGTCCAATGAAGCTCTTGGTGACGAACTTCGCTTGCCCCACGTTCATCACTTGGTTCTTGCCTTGACCCACGCTGATGCACTTGAGCGTGAACGGCAGTACACAAAGGCGCAGGTAATTACGCAAGGCGCAAATACGGATCTTTCAGCTATGGCTAACTATGAGTTGAGCCAAGTTGGAGGCGTAAAACAGATCACGCCGCAAAGCTTGGGTGAATTAACAATAGAAGAAATGTTCTCGGCTTAAAAGTAAGGCTTTATGCCTCTCTACATAGACACAACAGACGATGTATTGGCTATAGCTGGATCGCCCAGCTTTGAGGGGGGGCAGGCTTCTGGAATCACTCCAAGTTCAATTGGCAATAATCAAGCCAGCGAACTTTCCAACATGACAATCAGCCCGTCTGGGAACCTACAGACTAGGCAAGGAATTGAGACGGTATCAACAAATGTGTCCAGCAGTTCGGCAATTCAGGGTATGCACTACCTCGACACGCCAAACCTTGAAGAAATTATTGTGGCTTGCAATGGAAGAATTTTCAAATCAACAAGCGCAACAAGTTTTGCAACAACTGCTGGAACTGTGACAAGCGGGGCTGTTCCAGTTAATTTCAGCCAATTCAATAACAGGCTTTATTATACGGATGGAGCAAGCAATCTTCATTTCACCGATGGAACAACAACGTATCGGCAAGGCACAAGCGTTCTTGCAATTACAGTTACAAACGATGGAACAAGCTATGGCTCTGCCCCAACCGTCACAATTGGCGCACCCAATCTTGCCTACGGAACAACCGCAAGCGCAACGGCAACGGTGGCATCTAACAAGGTAACTGGAATAACAGTCACAAACGCTGGTTCTGGATATACCTCAGCACCTACAGTTACAATTACTGGTGGAGGCGGGTCTGGCGCAACGGCAACAGCCAGCGTGTCTGCTCTTTCACCTACTGGCTTGCGCTTAATAAGAAATTTTACAAATAGGTTATTTGCAGTTGGCACTGGAGCAAACCGAAACACGCTCTATGCCTCCGACATCCTTGATGCAGAAATATGGAAAACAACAAACAGCATTGTTGTTGGCGGTGATGACGGCGAAGACATTATTGCAATCCAACCATTCTTTGACTTTGAATTGCTTGTTTTTAAGCCAAACAAGATTTATTTGGTGACAGCAGACCCGACTGCAACGACAGCTTCGGGCTGGACTGTAAGGCTGATTAACGACAAGATTGGATGTCAGGCTGCTGCATCTGCAATCTTTACAAACAAGGATGTGTTCTTTTTATCCAACGATGGAATCAGAAGCGTTGTCAGGTCAGCGGCTGATGATTTCTACGCAGTCGGGCCAACCCTTACTGAGCCAGTAAAAAACATTATCGCAAGAATTAACCGAAGCTACATAGGCGATGCAAACGGAGCATTCCACAACAATAGGTACTATCTAGCTCTTCCGCTGGATAATTCAACAACCTGCAATTATGTGCTTGTTTACAACACGCTGTTTGGTTCATTTGAAGGCTTGTGGTCAATAGCTGCATCTGCAATGACCAAGACAAACTTTTCTGGTGGTTACTCAACAAACTGCGTGAAGCTTGCGATTGGTAGCCCGACAGGGCGAGTTGGGCATCTTTACGATTACCTTGACCCAGACCTACAGGGCGATGGAAATACCGAGTTTAAGGATTACGGCACATCCTATACGTCCTACGTTGTGACTAAGGCTTATGACTTTGATGACAAGATTTCCAAGAAGTACGGGTCACACTACGAGATGGAGTTTTATTACTCTACAGCCACTAACTGTACGATAGGCATGAAGCGGGAGACAGACTCTCAATATGTGACACTTGGAACTGGTGTTGACACATCGACTCCAGGTGGTTTGACCCTGCCATTCACGCTGCCAGCCACGCTTTCTGCCCAAACAAACAACTTTAGGGCTGACAGTCTTAGGTCTTACCAGAAATGGCGTAATATAAGGTTTAAAATGGAGGCTCCAGCTAGAAAGCTTTCTATCAATCAAATCATGCTTGCAGCCAATCCAGACACCATTGAAGTGCAAAAGAATATATGACGGCTATTGAGTATGTGGAGGCTTCTGGTGTGCCTGAGTCAAGATGGCCTAATTTTAAGGAATGGTTTGGGTGGTATGAGAAGAATAATTTGGTTGGAGTTGTCAAGGATGGCAATGAAGTTGTTGGTGTGGCGATAGCGAGGGCAGTTGATGCATCGCAAGATGTTGCACATTATAAACATGACTACAGCGCACCAGATGCTTTTGTTGACTTGACTGTGACATCAATTGATGGTAAACCTAATGCCCGTAGCCTTTTGGCTATGAAATGCCTGCTGTCAATCCTTTGGGATGAACTTGGCCCCCGCAGGAGCCTAATCTTTAACCGCAATGGAATAAGGAAACAATACGATTATATGAAATTTATGCGAAAGGTTATGGTTTAATATGGGTGGTTCTCCATCTATTCCTTCACCGCCCCCGCCTCCAGATCCTATGGATGCTTCTAGGGCGAATGATTTGTTTTACAGATCGTCACTAGAGACGTACATACAGAAACAACCAGAAATTGCTGCCTTAGAGCAAAGCCTTCGAGAGAAATATATGCCCCGCCAGCGTGAGCTAGAACGCCAGATGTCAGCATTAGACCTACAGAAATCTGCCCAATCTGCCCTGCAAGTTGAGCGTGAGCTTGGACCGCAACGCTCGCTTGAGGCTATGCGCAGGCAATTCGAGACTGCTCCAGAAGCATTTGCTACCCAGCGCGGAATGGGGCAACAAGCCGCCTTGCAGTTCGCTAGGCTTTATGGACAATCCCCAATGGGAGCAGTTCCAGAAAATGTTTCAAACAATCAAGGCATGAACCCAGTCGATTACTTGTCGCAAATCGGAAATAAATAATATGGCAAGCGTGTACGATAAAGGTAAATTCAGAGGATTTGTAGATAAAAGCACTGGCAGGATTATATCCTTACCAAATCCTGAAGCAGAGTGGGGGAACGATATTCACGCGACGTATTATAATATAATTATACAAGAAGGATTGCCAGCCCCTAACTTGCCTGGCCAACCTTGGCACACATGGGGGGCAAAATGGACAGACAACGAAAAAGCAAAGTATTTTAGTGATAAAGATGAGGCTGAAAAATACTCTAAATCTATCAAGGGAAATGTTGTACTTGCGGAAGAAAATAAAATCGGGATTAACCAAAATGCCCAAACCCCAGGAGAAAGATTACAAAATTACGAAAAAGCTATTGAGGCATATTCTGATAATATAAAAAATGGCAAACTAGGCGAGACGCAAAAAGATATCTACAATAAATACAAACAAAAGAGCATAGTAAGCAATCCAAAAAATTTCACAGATGCTGTAAACAATTATTTTGTAGAATTTTCAGAAGCAAAACTGCGCGGCGTTGAAAACATTTCTTCCGAACAAAAAAATAAACTTTCTACTTATTCAAAACAGCTAAAAGATTATTACTCAAAAGACCTCTCTCCAGAGAGCGCAAAATTGGTACAATATGTTGACGATGTTCAATCGGCAATTAACTCAGTAGACAATCAGAAACAACTTGTAAACACACAAGAAGCTAGAGTCCAATCTCTGGGTGGAAAGGAGCAGGAAAACGCAAGAGCGAGGCTGGTGGTTGAACAGGATGCGTTATCTCGCTTAATCAATACCGCAAACCAGCAGGCTCCAGAAGTTGTTAGTGCGCTTTCTAAAGTAGTACCATCCAATATAGCAAGCATTGTTGCAAAGACTGACGAAAGAATAGGGAAAGTTACCGAAGGTTTGTCTGCATTATCTAGTGATAGAATTTTTAGCACTGGAGACATTGCATTTAAATTAAACTCTCAAGTTACAGACCAGCAGATTATTGATGACATCAATAAGGCTAGGCTTGGTGAGTATAAGAAATTGTACGAACTTGGTCAAGCGACAACAGTTGATCTTCAGTCAAGAATTAAACAGGCCGAGGGTATGCTTTCAAGCCTAACTGGGGAGCAAAAAGTTTCAGCCACAAAACAAATTGATGATCTAAAAACTCAATTATCTCAAGTAACTAAAGATACTTTGCAGGCTGAGAATCTTTATAAAAACTATACTGGAGTATCTGGAACACAAGCAAGTACGGCAGTCTCTAAATTTAGAGAATCTCTTCGTCTTCCTGAAGAACGCACTATAGCTCAAATTGAGCAAATTGACCCCACTATTGGCGCGACTGTGCGAGGACTTGCCAAGCAGTATCAAACTATGGCAACTACTCCTCTCGGCCAAACTCAGAACGCGCAAACTGAAGCGTTTAGGGCAGAGCTTGAAAAGGGTTATAGGGATTATTCTAAATCTCCTATTGGC
>Ga0187843_10002843_pt1 | contig 10304 bp, 10 predicted proteins | sample SpaLakP09_SKY_43_FD_134516 | JGI IMG/M metagenome (GOLD analysis project Ga0187843, IMG submission 134516) | Oligotrophic lake water microbial communities from Sparkling Lake, Wisconsin, USA - SP09_SKY_43 | ecosystem: Environmental > Aquatic > Freshwater > Lake | place: USA: Sparkling Lake...
CTACTGATCAGGGGGTGGGCATGGGCACGCTGGCGCTGGTGGATGACGATCTGGCCGCAGGCCGGCTGGTGCGGCTGTTTCCGGAGATCGTGCTGCACGGGGAGGGTTACCACATGCTCTATCGCAGCAGCGCCGACACCAATCCGGCGCTCAAGACTTTCATCACGTGGTTGAAGCAGATGGGCCAGGCATCTTCGTTTGATCCGCAGCAGACCTGGCCGGCGGATTTTCCTGGGGAATACTGAGGGAGACCGTCCCCGCGCCGGGCGCGGGGACAAACGCAGCGAGGATCAGTCCGCCGACTTGAGCACATGCACCTTGCGATCCGCGATGAGGTCCTTGGACTTCTCGCGATAGTCGGTCATGTGCGGCAGGGTGAAGTGCAGTTTCAGCGCCTCTTCGTCTTTCCACTTCTCGACGAAGGCGAAGGTATCCGGCCCCAGCGGCGCCTGGTTAGGGCCGAAACCATCCACATCCACCACCAGTCCATATTCGATGCAGCCTTCCTCGGCACGCACGGCGGCCAGGTTGGCACGGGCAATGGCCAGCAGTGCTTCGCGCTGGCCGGGCTTGGCGGTGATGACGGCGACGACGGTAACGGTGCTCATGCGGGAATTCTCCTATGCAAGGTGACAGGCGCCGCCAGGGCGACGGCGCGGGGCCACCAGCATACGCGATTTGTCCGGCCTCAGTTGAGACGGATCTTTTCCAGCAATTGCGTGATGTTGTAGCGCATCAGCGAGAGGTAGTCCGCTGCCGGGCCATCCGCCTTGGACAGCGCATCGGCATACAGCTTGCCGCCCGGTGCCGTACCGGCTTCGCGGGCGATCTGCTGCAGCAGCTTGGGGTTGCTCATGTTCTCGAAGAACAGGGCCTTGATCTTCTCGCTGCGGATCTGGCGGATCAGGGAAGCCACATCACGGGCGCTGGGTTCGCTGTCGGTAGACACCCCCTGCGCGGCCAGGAAGCGCACCTTGTAGCGCGCACCGAAGTATTCGAAGGCGTCATGCGAGGTGATGACCTTGCGCTTGGCATCCGGGATCTGGCTGAACTGGCGTGCGGCCCAGGCATCGAGGTCCTGCAGCTTGGCGACATAGGCCTCGCCATTCTTGCGGTAGACCTCGGCACCGGCCGGGTCCAGCTTGGCCAGGGCAGTGACGATGTTGCGGGTGTAGACGATCACGTTCTGCGGATCCTGCCAGGCGTGCGGATCGTCCTTGCCGTGATGTTCATGTCCGGCACCGTGGGCGTGATCGTCTTCGTCCTCCCCCACGCGCTCGCGCGCCTTGATGCCGGCCGAGGCCACCACGATGGAACCACGGTAATTGGCCGACTGCGCCAGGCGCTCCATCCAGCCTTCGAAACCGAGGCCATTGACCACGATCAGCTTGGCACGCGAGACCGCCTTGATGTCATCCGGCGCGGGCTGGAAGACGTGCGCATCTTCATCCGGGCCGACCAGGGTGGAGACGGCGATGCGCTCGCCGCCGACATTGGCGACCACGTCGCCCAGGATGCTGAAGCTGGCCAGCACCGGGATGCGCTCGGCAGCAGCCGCCGGCAGGCTCGCCGCCACGGCCAGGGCCGCCAGCAGCGCAGAGAGGAGACGAAACAGTTTCATGAATACTCCGGAAAAAGAGAAGCAGAAGAAATCAGCAATAGACAGGAGAAAGTGAAGTCTCAGGCCTGCAGGTGCGGTCGCCGCAACAGGCGCGGCAGCCAGCCGCGGGGCGCGAACAGCAGCGAGGCGGCATACAGCACGCCGGCGCAGACGATGATCACGGGGCCGGACGGCACCGAGGCGTAATACGAGATCAGCAGCCCCGCATACCCGGCCAGCGCCGCCTGCAGGACGCTATTGCACAGCTGCGCGGGCAAAGTGTCGTGCCACAGCCGGGCCGAGACCGCCGGCAGCATCATCAGGCCGACCGCCATCAAGGTGCCCAGGGTCTGGAAGGAGGCGACCAGGTTCATCACCACCAGCATCAGGAATACCTGCTGGTAGATCGCACCGCCGCTGCGTCCGCCGCCCACGGCCATGTAGGAAGGATCGAAGCTCTCCAGCAGCAGTCCGCGATAGAGCGCGGCGATGCCCAGCACGCTGGCGCTGGCCACTCCGGCGATGAGCACCAGGCCTTCGCTGTCCACGCCCAGTACGTTGCCGAAGAGGATGTGCAGCAGATCGAGCTGGGTGCCGTGGCGCGAAATCAGGATCACGCCCAGCGCCAGGGCCACCACGTAGATGGCGGCCAGGCTGGCGTCTTCCTTCAGTTCGGTATGGCGGCTGATCCAGCCGGCCACGGCCACCACCAGCACCCCGGCGGCGAATCCGCCGATGGACAACGCCGGCAGCGACAGGCCGAAGAAGATGAACCCCACCGCCACGCCCGGCAGCACGGCGTGGCTCAAGGCCTCGCCGAACAGGCTCATGCGGCGCAGGGTCAGCAGTACGCCCAGCGGGGCGCTGCCCAGCGCCAGGGCGAAGGCAGCCACCAGCGCGCGGCGCATGAAGGAAAATTCCAGGAACGGAGCGATCGCCAGCGTCTGCAAGGTCGAGAGTGCGCTCATGACTGGCCTCCCGGGGCGGCGGCGGGGTGCGTGTGCGGATGCCCATATGAATGTTCGTGCTCATGCGCATGGTCATGCGCGCGCGACAAGGCCAGCACCTCCGCCTCGCTGACCTCGCAGACGCCGGCATGCTCATCGACCGCCTCGGCCATGGCACGGGCGCGCTGCAGGTTTTCTTCACACATGACCTCGGCCGTCTCGCCCCAGGCCACCACATTGCGCGCCAGCAGCAAGGTCTGCGGGAAGGCGCGGCGGACCTGATCATGGTCGTGCAGCACCGCAATGACGGTGCGGCGTTCTGCATGCCAGGCCGAGATGATGCGCAGCAGGTCGCCGGTGGTGCGGGCGTCGATGGCATTGAAGGGTTCATCCAGCAGGATCACTTCGGCGTCCTGGAGCAGGATGCGGGCGAACAGCACACGCTGGAACTGGCCGACCGAGAGGCTCGACACCGGGCGGCCGGCAAAACCGTCCAGCCCGACTGCCGCCAGCGCCTGCACCGCACGTTGTCGCATGGCGGCGTCGATGCCGCCCCAGTTGCCCTTGGCCTGCCAATAACCCAGTTGCACGCAGTCGATCACCGTGATGGGAAAGCTGCGGTCGATCTCGGCCTGCTGCGGCAGGTAGGCGATGCGGCGTGCATCGACATGGGTATGCACGCGCCCGTCATTGCAGCGCACCAGCCCCAGCATGGTCTTGAGCAATGTACTCTTGCCGGCCCCGTTGGGACCGACGATGGCCGTGAGCGAACCGCGCGCAAAGACCCCGTTGACATGGTGCAAGGCAGGATGGCGGCGATAGCTGACAGTGAGGTTGTCCAGCGAGATGGCGGCGTCCATGTCAGCCCTCCCCCAAGGCCCAGTACACGCCCAGCCACAGCAGCAGGACTACGGGCGCAACGGCCAGCACACGCTGCCACCAGGGGCTGGCGAGCACGCCTTGCTTCAACAGGAATCGAGAGAGAAACGACACGGCAGGCAATCTGAAAAGACGCAACACAGGCACCGGACAGCGCGGCCAGCGAGGCTGGCAAGAGCACACTTGCCCGTTGGCGCAACCGAGTTGCAGAAACAGGAAAAGCAGGCATTATAATGCAACCCTGTTGCAGAATGTAACAACGCTGCAAATCTGCCCGTGGTCCGGGGCACAATGCCGCTCTGAGGGCGGATCTTCTGCCCTGGTTTGCAGTCTGTTTCCTTGCGTTCCCGGTTTGCCGCCCCCTTCAAGTCCCTTTACAACAAGCACAAGAAAGAAGCCGCCCATGTTCCGATCCCGTCCAGCGTTGCGCCTGATTCCTCTCATCCTGCTATCCTTGTCCAGCCTGCCTGCGCTGGCCGCCGATGAAGGCCATGACCACCATGGCAATCATCCCGCGCACGTGCACGGCGTGGGCAAGCTGGACGTGGCCCTGGAAGGCAACACCCTGACCCTGCACCTGGACAGCCCGCTGATCAATCTGGTCGGCTTCGAACACGCCGCCAGCAGCGGCAAGGACAAGGACACCGTGCGCGCCGCCGTCAAGAACCTGCGCGAGGTCAACCGCATGTTTGCCACCGATGCCGCCGCCCAGTGCAAGCCGGCCGAAGTGCAACTGGAGTCGGCCGTGCTGACACCGGCCCTCCTGGGTGAGAAGACCCCCGCCAGCAGCGAGCCCGCGCCGAACGACGGCCATGCCGACCTCGATGGCGATTTCACCCTGGTCTGCGCCAGCCCCGGCGCACTCAACACGGTGGATGTGAGCGGCCTGTTTGCGGCTTTCCCGGGCTTCCAGCGCATCGACGTGCAACTGGCCACGCCCAAGAAACAAGGCGCGGTGCAACTGGTGCCGGGCAGCGCCCTGATCCCCCTGAACTGATGCTCCGAACCGCCGGGGCCAGCCGCTCCGGCGGCCAGTCAGGCCAATGACAGGCGCAGGCGCTATGATCAGCCGTGCTGCCCTGCTCCTGCGCCCCTGCGCTTTTCCTTCATGTTGTCATGACTCTTCCTGAACGCCCCTCCCCGGCCGCCGCCATCGCCATGCGCGACCTGCGCTTCTCCTGGCCCGGCCAGACGCACCCGGCGCTGGCCTTGCCGCATTTCCAGGTCGCTGCGGGTGAACATGTCTTCGTCAGCGGCCCCAGCGGCAGCGGCAAGAGCACCCTGCTGGCCGCCATCGGCGGCATCATCGTGCCGCAGGCCGGCACCGTGGAAGTCCTGGGCCAGTCTTTGCACCGCCTCTCGACGGCGCGGCGGGACCGCTTCCGGGTGGATCACATCGGCTTCATCTTCCAGCAGTTCAATTTGCTGCCTTACCTGTCGATCCTCGACAACGTGCTGCTGCCCTGCCAGTTCTCGTCCTACCGCAGGGAGCGCGCCGGCCAGCAAGGGGCCGATCTCAAGAGCGTGGCGCAATCCCTGCTGGCGGCACTGGATCTGTCACCGGCCCTGTGGACGCGCCCCGTGACCCAGCTCTCCATCGGCCAGCAGCAACGCGTGGCCGCCGCCCGCTCGCTGATCGGCCGTCCCGAAATCATCGTCGCCGACGAACCTACCTCGGCTCTCGACAGCGACCGCCAGCAAGCTTTCCTCAACCTGCTGCAGCGCGAATGCGCGCAGAGCGGCGCGGCGCTGGTTTTCGTCAGCCACGACCAGCGGCTGGCCGAACGCTTCAACCGCCGCATCGCGCTGGAACAGTTGAACCAGGCTGCTCGTCCCGAGGAGGCCGCATGAAGCTGCTCCTGCGACTGGCCGCGCGCAGCGCCTGGAACCGCCGCTTCACGCTGGGCCTGATGCTGCTGGCCATTGCCCTCTCCACCACCATGCTGCTGGGCATCGAACGGGTCCGCCATGAAGTGCGGGCCGGATTCTCGCAATCAGTGTCCGGCACGGACCTGGTGGTTGGTGCGCGGACCAGTCCGATCCAGCTGATGCTGTACGCCATCTTCCGCATCGGCGGCGCCACCAACAACATGGGCTGGGACAGCGCCCAGACCCTGGCGCGCAATCCGGCGGTGGCCTGGACCATCCCGATCTCGCTGGGCGATTCGCATCGCGGCTTCCCGGTGCTGGCCACCAATGGCGATTACTTCACCCATTTCCGCTATGGCAGCGGCCAGTCGCTCAAGCTGGCCCAGGGCCAGCCCTTTAGCGGTGTCTTCGATGCCGTACTGGGGGCGGACGTGGCCGACAAACTGCACTATCGCCTCGGTGACGTCATCGTGCTGGCCCACGGCATGGGCGGACTCGGGCTGACGCAACACGCCGACAAGCCCTTCAAGGTGGTCGGCATCCTGGCCCGCACCGGCACCCCGGTGGACCGCACGGTACATATCGGCCTGGACGGCATGCAAGCCATCCACCTCGACTGGGAAGGCGGTGCGCCCTTGCCGGGGGTGCATATCCCGGCCGAATTCGTGAAGAAATTCAACCTGACGCCGACCAGCATCACCGCCGTCCTGGTGGGCCTGAAGAGCCGCGCCCGCGTCTTCGCCGTGCAGCGCGCCATTGCCGATGGCGATGGCTTCAAGGAGCCGTTGATGGCCGTGCTGCCGGGCGTGGCCCTGGACCAGCTGTGGGACGTGGTCGGCATCGGCGAGAACGCCTTGCTGGTGGTCTCGGGCATGGTAGTGGTGGTCGGCCTGGCCGGGCTGGTGGCGGCGATCCTGGCCAGCCTGGGCGAACGGCGGCGCGAGCTGGCCATCCTGCGCTCGGTCGGGGCGCGTCCGCTGGATGTGCTGTGGCTGCTGTGCGTGGAGGGATTGGGCGTGATGCTGTGCGGCGTGCTGGCCGGCCTGTTGCTGCTGAGCGCATTGATCTGGGCCTTGGGGCCGATGCTGGCCGCGCAATTCGGCATCGCCCTGCAAGCCGCGTGGCCCGCCGCCGGCGAATTACAATTGCTGCTCTGGACCGTGCTGGCCGGACTGCTGGCCAGCCTCCTGCCTGCCTGGCGCGCGTATCGCCTGAGCCTGTCGGACGGCCTGACCCCAAGAATCTGATGGATGCATTGATATGAAGACTCTTTACTGGATAGGCGGCATCGTCGCCACCGGCCTGCTGGTCGGCAGCGGCGTGCGCCTGCTGGCCCACGGCGATGCCCAGGCGGCCCCGGCGCCAGCCCCTGCACCTGCTGCTGCAGCCGCGCCCACCGGCGCCCCGCTGGCCGGGACGGTGCCCGCCGTGACGGCGCGGGCTGATGCCGGCAGCACCGTGCCCGGTGTCGCCGCCGCCTCCAACGGCCAATACAAGGTCGGCGACCAGCTGCAGCAAAGCCCCTCCGTCACCGACAAGCCTTACCAGGCCTCGGGCAAGATGGTGAACGGCTTCCAGGAGATCGCCTGGGAATCCCTGATCCCCAAGGACTGGGACCCGATGGCGCCTTTCAAGGGCCTGAAGCTGGACCAGCTGACCGATGACGATCCACGCGCCGATGCAGCGCTGTGGAAGGCCAAGAAGTACTGGAAGGATGCACCGGTCGATGCGGCCATGGAAGGAAAGGCGGTGCGGCTGCCCGGCTTCGTGGTGTCGCTGGACCGCGAAGGCGAGGCGCTCAAGGAATTCCTGCTGGTGCCCTACTTCGGCGCCTGCATTCACGTGCCGCCGCCGCCGGCCAACCAGATCATTCACGTCAAGAGTGCCAAGGCCGTCAAGAACGTGCGCACCATGGATGCCGTGTGGATCAGCGGCGTGCTCAAGGTGGAACGCTCGGATTCTTCCATGGGCGCATCCAGCTACAGCATGAAAGCGGTCAGCGTCGAACCCTACAGCGCACCGGACAAGAGCTGAGTCGCTACACGACGGCTTATCCCCAATTTCCCCGCCTCTTCCTACAAGGCCTGCCCCGTGCAGGCCTTATCCACATTTTACGGGGGCAAGCTTGTGGACAAGGCTTTGACAAGCCACCCAAGCCCTTGATTCTTCAGCACTTTTCACTACCGCCTCGGCAGCGCGCAGAAATGGTGCAGTCGGCTTCTGGCCATCCACCGGCCATGACTCGTCCCCGCCCCTTGATCGGATATCCACATTTTTTGGGAGCAAGCCTGTGGAGAAACGCTGGGCAAGTCAGGCAAGGCCTTGATTGCAAAGGACTTTCCTTCGCCGAGGCAGCATAAGGCAAAAAACGGGCAGCCAGCCGCACCAAACAGGCGTTGCACCCCGCGCAACGATATCCACATTTTCTGGGAGCAAGCTTGTGGAGAAGCACTTGACAAGCCACTCAAGCCGTTGATTCCAAACAACTTTTCATTAACGCAACAGCGACTGGCAAAGCACGCCCAATCACGTCCGATCCAAGGTTTTCAGCCGGCCGCCAAGCCGAAATACGGCGTCGCCAGGCACTTCCGGCAGGATATCCACACATTTTGGGAGCAAGCCTGTGGACAAGCGCTTGACAAGGTAGCCAAGTGATTGATTCCAAAGGAAAAACCATTCCAGATGCAAAGCCGGGCAGTTTTTTGGCGACATTGCCCGCCCGCCGCAAAGCCGCGCCCAGACTGGCCGAGCGGGGTGATATCCACACTTTTTGGGTGCAAACCTGTGGAAAAGCCTTGGACAAGCCACTCAAGTCATTGATTTAAAAGAATTTTATGAACAATGACACGATACGGGCAGCGGCCTTGGCTTTGCCGCTCTTGCATGGATATCCACATTTTTTGGGAGCAAGCCTGTGGAAAAGCGCTGGGTAAGCGCATCAAGTCTTTGATTGCAAAGGGAATTCACCACCAGGGCAGCGGATGGGCAATCAGCGGGCAATCAGCGTGCCGGACGGGGAGATGAAGAGAGGAGAAAGCGATGGGCAGGCCCCGGTGACGGAGCCTGCCCGGAAGGGAGGGACGCACCCCGCGCCGCGCACCGGCAAGCTTGCGCCTGACGGGAAGGGAGGACCGCGGCTTCCAACACGTGTGCGACCTGCCGGGTTACGACGCCACTGTCCGGCCTGGGCGTGAAGCATGAAGCATGAAGCGAGGAGAAACTGGCTGACCCGGAGAAAAAAGGCCTGCGACGCGCTCGCATCGCAGGCAACAACATCTGCACAGAGTCAGAGGAGACATATGAAAGTCTAGTGGCAGCGTATGACCGCGCCATGACAGTGCACGGGGGATATGAAGGAAAAAGCGGGGTGGCAGCAGCCGAAAGAAAAGCGATACCGAAAATGTCATGAAGCCGTCATAACGACGAACTATAGTGTGAAGCCTAGTGCGGTACATGCAACCGATATGCATGATCGCATGGTGTGTTGGACATCTGTCCAGCACACCCTCCTCTCGGAGGCGTCCGCCTCCATGACATTCCCGGAATACATTGCTGAAGAAAAACGACGGACGTCTTACCAGACGCCTTCGATGGCCGTGGCCTGCAGTTTGATGCGCGAGACTTCGCCATCAGCACCTTGCAGGGCCAGGTCGTCCGGCATCGCCTTGGGCGGCTTGCGGAACCATTCCAGGCAGAGTTGCGAGAGATTGGTCAGCGCCTTCTTGGCCATGAACTGCTGCAGCAGCTCGCGCGTCAGTTCCAGGTTGGAAGCCAGGTAGAAGTCGCCCGGCTTGGCCAGCGCCTGCACGTCCGCGCTCATGCGCTGCAGGTCTTTCTGGAACATCTGGCGCGGCACCGGCAGCGGGTGGCCGGCCGAAACCAGCAGCTCCTGGAACAGCGGTGCCATGAAGTCCAGCGCATAGCCGTCGCACTGCACCCAGGCGTGGAAGGCGTCCTGGTGGCTGGTGACGCTTTGGCCGTCTTCGGCCAGTGAACCAAAGGACAGCGCGCCGCCCCCATCTTCACGAATCAGGTAGAAGGCCGCACCGGCGACCGGGAAGGCATTGCGCTTGTAGAACTTCTTGAGGATCTGGGCGGCGGTGACGGAAAAGAAGAAACTGGCGGCCGGGATGTCCGCTTCCACGCTGTGCAGCACGGAATGGATGACGCGGAAGATGCGTTGGTAATCGGCCAGGGGGATCAATGGGCGCAGGTTCTGCGCGGAGGAATGTGAGCTTTGCATGGGCGCTATTTTCTCATGGAAAAGAACGGGCAAGCCGCTAGGCCGCTCCACAGGCTTGCCGGACTGCACACTCCCGTTGCGTGACGCGCTTTGGAACAAAAGCGGCTGCACGACTTGCCGTTCCACCCTCAAGACATGTTTACTGCGCAAAACTCTACTGCTACTGCTACTGCTACTTCTACGGCTACTTCAACTGCTGCTACGTACTGCTGCTACGTACTGCAACTACGACTACAAATCAATTGCAAAACGAAACGACATTGGCTCACTGCTGTACTGCTTACTACTGAAGCTCACTGCTCACTGCTACTGCGGATACTTGCTGTTGTTGCAGGCACTACCCCTAATGCCGTGCAACGGTACTGCCTTCGCTGCTTCACTCCCCCTCACTTCACTTCCCCTGCACTCCCTCGCCCCCAGGCACGTCACCCCTGGGTTTCAATCCGGCTTCTTCGGCTCCTGCATGAAGCAGGTGCAATCGACATCGTGATACTGTGCGCAGTGCTGCAGCGACGGCCGGGTCAGGCCATTGTCGAACAGCGAACGGTCTTCGGCATCCACCTTCACGTAGCGCAGGGCCGCGGCCATGATCTGCTGGTCGCGCTGGCCGATGTCCTCCAGCGACACTTCCAGGCTGCCCCACTCCTTGTCGGTCTTGACGAAGAGATACATCAGCACGGTGCAGAAGACCAGGTAGCTGATGAACATCAGGGTGATTTCACCCGGTACGGATTCGGTAACGAAATGCATGGCTGGCTCCTAAGGC
>Ga0187843_10002844_pt1 | contig 10301 bp, 8 predicted proteins | sample SpaLakP09_SKY_43_FD_134516 | JGI IMG/M metagenome (GOLD analysis project Ga0187843, IMG submission 134516) | Oligotrophic lake water microbial communities from Sparkling Lake, Wisconsin, USA - SP09_SKY_43 | ecosystem: Environmental > Aquatic > Freshwater > Lake | place: USA: Sparkling Lake...
CGGCCTTATTGGTCCTCCCGCAATAGCAGTACGTTCACCTGGTCAGATCCGGAAGGAAGCAGCCAAAGCGTATGCCCTATGTGCCGGGATGTGGCTGGTAAGGTTCGCCACCTCAACTTCGCTATACTCTTCTTTACTACTCAATTTTCAAACCAATAAATTCAACGTAACTAGCTCAGCTGATATGCGTTTATTCTGCTTTTATTCTGCTTTTATTCTGCTTTTATCGCGGTATTTAAGGCTAATTTGGCCTTACGCTGATAATCCGCTTTAACCATAACCAATGCTTCCAGCACCAGATCAGGGGCTAGGTTGTGTTGTTCAAGCAGCATAATTAAATCAACCGCCAGTTGGACTGCTGGCGGCGCATTTGCAAGTGGTGGGGACGCGTTCGTGGTCATGAGCACTCAGACTTGGTTACCCTTCGCAAGGTTACTTAGGCGATGGTATCGAAGTTACCTTTGCTATCTTGGCTATCCAAAAACGAAATGCCTTTAGCGACCGCCTCTTTAACCCGAGTCACCATCTCAAAGCGTTCGGTTTGTGGCAGGTAAAACGCCATATCGACTTCATAACGGATATATTTGCATGGCAATTGGTTTAGCACGATGCAGCACAAATCTGCCAGATATTCGTTGTCTTTTTCAGTATCCAGGCCTAACTCGCGTAAATGATCCAACATCAATTTTTCGTAATAGTTATGGATATCGTCATGTAGTTTCATAAAGCACAGCTCCAAAGTCAGAACATTTTGCACAAACCGCAATTGTTAATCGTCTACAGCATAAACAGGTTTCTGAGAAATTGCTACCAGCCAACTCCGCAAGACATCCCTGCAGGGCCGACCAGCAATGGAAGTGCTGACATTCGTTGAAAAAAGCGGGTAGACTTACTCGTCAACCTCAAGGACAAGTGTCGGAATTATCATAATGCAAAAAAATACGACCCCCTGCTATTACGGCGATTATTTACAACTGTCGAAAATCCTCACTGCACAAGCGCCAGAAAGTGCACGCTATGGCAACGAAGCACATGATGAAACATTATTTATTGTGGTGCACCAAGTTTATGAGCTTTGGTTTAAGCAAATCCTGCATGAAATCAAAGCCGTGCTGCAGGTGTTTTCCGCTGACGTTGTCAAGGATCAGCAGCTTACTGGCGTGGTGCATAAACTCAAGCGCGTGATCAGCATCCAGCAGCTACTCAATCAACAAATTGGTGTGATGGAAACCATGACACCGCAAGACTTTATGTCGTTTCGGGATTATTTAGTGCCAGCATCTGGTTTCCAATCGATCCAGTTTAAAATGTTGGAAATTGGTCTTGGTCTGAAAAGTGATTATCGCATCGATTTTGACAAAAACTCGTTTTACAGTCGTTTAAATGAGCCCGATCAACAGTTTCTGAAAGACTTAGAACATCAGCCAAGTTTGTTTGAACTGGTGCAAGCGTGGCTGGAGCGGATGCCATTTTTAGAATTCGGCGACTTTAGCTTTTGGCAGATGTACCAACAGACCACCACACAAATGCTCAATGAAGATGAGCAAACGGTACGTGGTATTGTGCAAATTGCCGAACATGAACGCGAACTGCAGCTCGGCGAGATTGAGAAAACACGGGCGAAATTCGCCGCCTTGTTGGACGAAAGCAAATACCAAGAATTGCAGCAACAAGGCAGTTTCCGCTTAAGTCAGCGCGCGATGTTAGGCGCATTGTTTATTAGTCTATATCAAGAAGAACCGGTATTTAATTTACCGTTTCAGGTACTGACTTGTTTAACTGAAATTGATGAAAATCTAACGATCTGGCGTTATAAACACGCGATGATGGTTCAGCGTATGCTAGGCACAAAGATCGGCACTGGTGGCTCTTCAGGCCATGATTATTTAAAACGCACCACGGAAAAAAATCGGATCTTCACCGATCTATTCCATATGGCAACATTCTTAGTGCCGAAATCGAGCTTGCCGCTCTTGCCTGCGCCCGTTCGCCGTCAATTAGGCTTTTATTTTGCCGGTGCGGAATCATAGCGACCACAGGAATCAGTCGCAGGTGTTACTTACCTAAAGTTTCGCCTGCGAGTTGCCACGCCGCTCGAAATAATTGCAGGTGCACTTGGGAAAGGGCGGTGATGTCGCGCTGATAACCACCGCCAATGACTGCTGCTACTGGAATGTTCGCCATTTTGCATGCGCCAAGCACCGCTAAATCACGCTGAAACACCCCTTCGGTACTGATATGCAGTAGACCAAGATCATCATTTTGGTGGATATCAACACCCGCATCGTAAATCACTAAATCTGGCTGATGCAGGTGGAGTAAATATTGAATACTTTCGTTAACAGCCTGCAGATAGGGCGCGTCAGTGAGCTGGTTTTCTAAACCAATGTCCCAATCTGACTGTTGCTTGCGCGCCGGAAAATTTTTCTCACCGTGTAAGGATGCGGTAATTATGCTTGGATCTTCCGCAAAAATGACCGCAGTGCCATCGCCTTGATGGACATCACAATCGAAGATCAGTATTTTGCCAACACCTTGTTGTTGCATAACTTTTGCGGCAATGGCCAAGTCATTAAATAAACAAAATCCGCTGCCTTCTTCGGCGAAGGCATGGTGATAGCCGCCGCTTAAATGGATAGCAATGCCATTTTTCAGTGCCAGCGCTGCGGTGTGAATAGTACCGCCAGTGGATTGTAAGGAACGGCTAAGCAAAGTCTCCGACCAAGGAAAGCCGATCCTGCGCATTTTTTTTGCATCCAATTCGCCATTGATTAACGCTGTGATGTAGCGGCGATCATGCACCAATGCGAGTTGCGCGATGGTGGCTGCGGGCGCATCGACAAAGCAATGGCTAGCAACACTCTGCGACAATAACAGCTCGTACAACGCGCGATATTTACCAATCGGATAACGATGACGATCAGGCAGCTGCAACTCGCTATAACAAGGATGGTAAATCAGCGGTGGCAGCCTAGACACTGCTCGATTTCCGTTGTTCGTACCACTGAATTTCTGCTTCTAATGCGCTAATGGCTTTGCGACATCGGCCGAGGCGGGCATGGATCGCCAGTTGCACGGCCGGAGTTTCGTTTCGCTGCGCCGATTCATGGACCATTTGTTGTAAGCGCCGAGCGAATTCATGGTATTCACTCAGTTTTTGATACATCGCTTGACTAGTACCGCCAAGCTCGGCCAATAGTCGTCCCGCGGCTTGGCGCTGTGGCGACAATTCTTCGGTTTTGTTTTTCTTGTATTGACGAAAACTTTGACGGTGCTTATCGCTACTGCGGATCTCTAAGGTGTTAAACGCTTGAGTCAACGCATTCAGTTGCGCCGATAGCTTTTCTGCTAAGGCTTGACGATTTGTCGCAAACACTGCCGCGAGCGCAGGTTCTCGGGCTTGAGTCGGCGTTTGATCCAAGCGTTGTAGCAACGCCATCGCTTCTTGCACATAGTCCAATAGCATTGGCGAGTGGCACTGAAATAGGGCGGAATCAAACCAATCGCGTTTTTGCCAGCTGGGTGCTTGTTGGTCAATTTGGCTGGCTTTACTCGCCAACATGAGCAGTTGTTGTTCTAATTGTTGCAACAGCGGATTCTTGCTTTGCATTACGCGCCCCACTGTTGCCAAAGTAAACGCCCAGCGATGGCCATCACCATGATGATAAATAATGGTTTGATTAACTTACTGCCAAACTTTATCGCAGTGTGCGCACCAAGGTAAGAACCAAGCATCAGGCAAAGCCCCATCGCGATGCCAAGTTCATAATGGATGTGGCCAAGCCAAGCGAAGGTAACCAGAGCAAAACCATTACTGACAAAATTCATGGTGCGGGCAAGTCCGCTAGTCAGCAACAGGTTGATTTTATACAGCGCCATACTTGATACCATCCAAAAGGAACCGGTGCCAGGGCCAGCAATACCATCATAAAAACCAAGACTCAATCCCTGCAAGCGTTGCGTCCAGCGGTGGCTTCGAGTGGGCTCGGGTAATTGTAATTGATCATCGGGGTGCACCCGAGCAAACAAACTGTACAACGCTGCCGCTAAAATAAGTAATGGCAGTATCATCTCAAGCGTGTCTTTGCTGATTTGGTCGACCACCAACACACCAAGACAAGCGCCAATGGCGGTGGTAAACAAGGCATGACGCCAAAAGTATGGATCGAATAACTTTTTACGGTAATAGGTCACTGAAGCTGTTAGTGAGCCAAACGTTGCTGCAAGTTTGTTGGTGCCGAGTACCAAATGTGGTGGTAAGCCCGCAGTTAGCAGCGCTGGCACTGTTAATAAACCGCCACCGCCGGCGATAGCATCAATGAACCCTGCTAAAAATGCGACAGAACAAAGCGCTACTAACAAACCGGGTTCTAAAAAATCCATGGTTATCCATCAATTTGTCGTTGAAAAGGTGGGAGTGCCGCGAGCATCGCTTTACCATAAGATTTAGTCACTAAACGTCGATCAAGAATGACGATTCGGCCAAAATCCTGCTCTTTGCGCAGTAGTCTACCACAGGCTTGCACCAGTTTTCGTGCCGTCACTGGGACAGTCAGCAACAAAAATGGATTGCCGCCGCGTTTCGTCACGGCTTCTGCCATGGCTTCTTCGAAAGGGGACGTGGGGACAGCGAATGGTAATTTAGTGATGATTAAATTGGTCAATAAAGCGCCGGGTAAATCTAAACCTTCCGAGAAACTTTGGGTGCCGAATAAAATACTCCCTTCGCCACCATTAATGCGCATTTGATGCAAATCTAGCAAGAATTGGCGTGCCGCTTCACTTTGCACCAACAATGACCACCCCTGCTTACGCAAGGCTGCCGCGACTTCTTCCATCTGCCAATAGGATGCAAATAACACCAAATTGCCCGCAGTTTTGTCCAAATAAGTGGGCAGGACTTCAATCAACTCGGCAGTGAATTGCTCGGCGGTGGGTTCAAAGGTGAGTTTAGGGATGTGGATCAAGCCGCGTTCGGCATAAGCAAAAGGTGAGGCTACTTGTAAAGTACGAACACCAGGGTGTTCATTGAGACCTAATTCGCGTTTGATGCCTTCAAAGCTATTCAGACTACTTAACGTCGCCGAGCACAGCAGTGCAGCGAAGGCTTTCGAAAACAATAAATCATCTAATTGAAAATTCACGGCAAGTGGACATGCATGACCGATGATACCGCCTTCCCGCTGTTCTAACCAACGAGCTTGGCTGACGTGGGGTGTTTGTGGCACTGTCCAAGCTTGCCAGAGCTGGTTTTGTGCGGAAAACGTTGATTCTAAAGCGCTTAATTCTTGCTGCAGTGGGGTGAGGCTTTTTGACTGTAACTTGCCGTCATTTAACTGCTCAAGTAACGCTTGAAATAGCTTTTCAATACATTGCAGGATTTTACCGCTGAGTTCAGTGAGCGGCTCTGCTTGTCGACTGATTAGTTCCGGCAGTGCGGCGTCAATAAAACGGTGTGTATTGGCTTTATCAAACCATTGCGAAGTTTTGGTTAGCAGTGTTTGGATAGGCTTTAACTGGGCGAAAAAGTCGGCGGTTAAATCCTGTAGTTTTAACGTGTCCCGCAGCGCCGAGTGCTGGGGCAGCATTTTTTGCAATTGGTGATGCAGCTTCTGTAAGCGCTCTTGCCATGGTTTTAAGTCAAAACTGAGCAAGGCTGCACCGGCAAAAAAATCACGGCCGACATCGGGGAGGTGATGCGCTTCATCTATCACATAGATGCATTCGCTTGGCTCCGGCAAAATCGAACTACCTGAGGCGAGATCTGCTAGAAGTAACGCGTGATTGACGACTAAGACCTGGCTGGTATCGACCTCGGCCCGCGCTAAATGAAAAGGACAACCCGCATGTGCACTTTGGCCTTTAGGGCAATGATATGGATCTGCTTGAATGCTCTGCCACACGGCATCGCTCAGTGCTTCGGGTAAAGTATCTTTGTCACCTAACCAACGGCGCTCCCGCCATGCTTGGGCAAGCGCTGGGAGTTCGACGGCGGCTTGAGCTTTATCAAAACTGCTCAACAGATCTGGCTGCAAAACTTGTTGTTGTAATCGCTGCGCACAGGCATAACGCTGACGACCTTTGACTAAACTAAATTCAAAGGTCAGTTGGCTATGTTCTTGAAAAAAAGGCAAATCCTTATTAACAAGCTGCTCTTGTAGAGCGACAGTCGCTGTGGCAATCACTAATTTTTTCTTGAAATGCAGCGCCAAAGGCACCGCAGCCAACAAATAGGCCAAGGATTTGCCGGTACCAGTGCCTGCTTCAATTAAACCAATTCTGTCGTAGCTGTGGTAACTGCCAGCAATAATATTCGCCATTTCCGCCACTAATTTATTTTGGCTCGGCCGTGCTTGATAACCGGGAAGGGCTAATTTGATGGTTTGATGAATCGTCTTAATTTGCTGTTTTTGCGCGTCGCTGAGCATAAGCTTATGTATGAATGTACAGTTGTTTCTAGTTTAAGAGTCAACTGCCTCAGCTGCAACTTAAATTTGTCAGTCAGCAGATATAGCAATAATCGGTAAAACTAATACTTTGCGAGGTCAGACCAGTTGCGGTGATACTGTATAATTTTCTTTCCAAAATGCGGAAAAGAGCAGTCTTTTTTCTGGACAATTTATTAATTGAAAAGTTCCATCGAAAAGCAATTGACCAACAAAAAAAATTCAATTATTAATCGTGCACGACAATTAATTTTTGTTGTCGATAAACAAATGTCGATGGCACCTGCATCGGCACCAGAACAGAATCGCTTACTAGGCGATCCAGGGAGAATATAACAATGTACTCATATACTAAAGTTAACCAAGCCGTCCGTTTAGGTCTGGTTCTTGCAGCAGCAGGCAGCGCAGCCTTTGCCGCAAATGCGCAAGAAGCCGCCGCTGGCACCGAAGTTAAAAAAGTTGAACGGATTGAAGTTACCGGTTCTCGGATCAAAAGAACCGACATGGAAACTGCACAGCCAGTACTGGCAATTTCTGCAGAAGACATTGCGCGCTCAGGTTTAACCAATACCGCCGATATTTTGAAAGAAATCTCTACCAACGGTGCTTCTTTAGGTCTGCAAACTAACAACGGCAATACTGGTGGTCAGTCAAATGTTAACTTGCGTAACTGTGGTTCTAACCGCTCGCTGGTGTTGGTAAACGGTCGTCGTTGGATTTCTGGTCTGGGTGGTCAAGTTGACGTGTCAACAATTCCTCTGGCCGCGATTAAACGCCTAGAAGTGTTAAAAGATGGTGCGTCAGCAGTTTACGGTACTGATGCAATCTGTGGTGTTATCAACGTTATTACCAACAATGATTTCGACGGCGCAGAACTGGCTGTTTACAATGGCCAAACGTCATTTGAAGATGGCAAACGTGAATCGTACTCAGCAACTTTCGGTACTTCTACCGAAAAAACTGCTGTGCTGATGAACGTAAGCTACGTGAAGCAAGAACCAATTATGGGTGCTGACCGTGAAATTTCTTCAGTGCCAATTTACGGTTTACCAGCAAATATTACCGCTTCTGGTGGTCGTGCTAGCCCGACTACACCATATGGTCAGTTCTCAGTATTCAACGGTGGCGCGACGAAACGTTCGCACACTTTAGATCAAAGCAAAACCGGTTGTGTGGCAAACAAAGTTTGTGACGCATCTAAAGCTGCTGATTTTAAAGTCTATGATCCAAATACAGATGGTTATAACTTCGCACCTGTGAACTATATCCAACAACCTTCAGAAACCATATCACTGTTCGTGCAAGGCTCACATGCACTGACTGACAATGTGAACTGGAAAACTGAGTTGATGTACACTGAGCGTACTTCTGAAGCTCAGTTAGCAGCGCAACCACTAGGTGGCGTTGCTATTGCTGCAAACAGCATTTACAACCCATTTAAAGAAGCCATTACTGGTGCATCTTTCCGTCCAATCGTGGCACCACGCTCATTTGCTGCTGAAGTAGATACTTGGCGTTTTGGTACCAGTTTAGATGGTGAATTTGAATTCCAAGATCGGACTTTCACTTGGGATACTTCAGCAGTTTATTCTGACAACACTTTTGTTGCGCTGAAAAACGGTTTCTTCCATTCTGACAGCTTCACCAAAGCAGTAGGCCCATCATTTGTTGACAGCACTGGCGTGGCTCGTTGTGGTACTACCACCGCAGTAATCTCTGGTTGTGTGCCGTTTAACATGTTTGGTGGTCCAAATGGCGTTACACAAGACATGTTAAACTACGTGTCAGTATCTCCACGTGATATCACCTACTCAAAAATGTGGGATTATACCGGTAACATCGGTACTGAACTGTTTGAATTACCAGCAGGTAATGTATCAATGGCGCTGGGTACTGAAATTCGCCGTGAAGCTGGCTGGAACTCACCAGAGCCATTGACTGTATTAGGTCAAGTGTTAGGTGATAACGCAGCAACACCGACTCGTGGTCAATTCTCGTTACAAGAATTCTACGGTGAAGTTAACGTACCAATTCTGGCTGACAAAGAATTTGCGAAAAGCTTAGAAGTGTCAGTTGCCAGCCGTTACTCTGATTACTCAAACTTTGGCAACGTCACCAACAACTCGTACAAACTGACATACCGTCCAATTGATGAGTTATTAGTCCGTGCAAGCTTCGGTGAAGGTTTCCGTGCGCCGTCAATTTCTGAATTGTACCAAGGTCAATCAGACAGCCGTCCAGCGGCAACTGACCCTTGTGACATCAATTCAAACGCTTACAAAAACATCCCTGGTACAGCCGCACGTTGTGCTGCAGCCGGTGTATCTCCAACCTTTACCCAGAAAGATCCTCAATTCCGGGCGAAAGTAGGCGGTAACCCAAATGCACAACCTGAAAGCTCAGAATCTACAGTGGTTGGTTTTGTATACAGCCCAGAGTTCGTTGAAGGCTTAGGCGTTAGCGTTGACTGGTACAAAGTTGAAATTGCGAACGCTATTGGTACTCGCTCAGCAGCGTCAATCGCCAGCCGTTGTTACACTCAAGGTTTAACGGATGACTGTGCGTTAATCACTCGTGATTTCACTGGTACACAAAATGGTAACCCAGGTGAAATTTCGAATATCACCAGTTTAATCATGAACTTCAAAGGTGGCTCGCACACTGAAGGTGTTGACGTTAACGTTGATTACCGTTTCACTACCGATGTTGGTACTTTCCGTGTGAACTGGGATAACGCTTATGTTATTTACAACGGTGACTTAGGTAAGTTACAACGCGGTGATGTGACGCTGGATGGTTCTCTTTCTGGCGGTAACCAAGCAGGTTTCTTAACTGCTGGTTCATCAGGTGGTGGTTCAACTTTCCGTCTGAAATCAAACCTTTCTTTAGAATGGCGTAATGATGATTTGACCGCGTCAATCACTGGTCAATATCTGTCAAAACAAATCGAAGACTGTAGCGGTATCGTTTCTGCAGCCAACGGTTTAGGCCAACCAGCACTGAAAAGCCTGTGTTCTGATCCAGATTTCAAATGGAGCACTTACAGCTTCGCACCAGGTACTTTAAACGTGGTGGAAACACCAAACATTGCTGCACCTCGTAACGAATTGAAACCTACCATGTACTGGGATGGTCAAATCGGTTGGGCAGCGCCTTGGAATGCGAACGTGACTGTTGGTGTGCGTAACCTGTTCGATACTGATCCGCCACTGGCGTTCTCAGCATTCGCGAACACTTACGACCCAGCGTACCGTACTCCAGGTCGCTTCTACTACGTAAGTTATGTTCACAAATTCTAATCGCTAAGCGATTCGGATAGTGACTAAAGTAAAGGAGCCGAAAGGCTCCTTTTTTCAATTTTATTGGCGCTGAGAATTACTGGTTTTTTATAGAGCCAATCGAGTGAATAGCGCTAAAAGCCCGTCAATGACTTTTTTCCTCATATTAAGTTCAATAGTTGTGTGTTTTTTTTAATCAATTGAAAAGCTGTAAGAAACTGTTGCTGGCCATAATAGTTTACAGAGTAATTTTGTTAAAAATTGATAAATTTCAGCAGCTTACCTTTATTTGTTTTATGGCTCCGATGCAATCTGTTGCAATAAGTTCAATTTTTCTTATGTAAAGTTTCCCAAAGACGCGATAAAACTGGTTGACCCTCAGGAAAAAATCAACTTATTATCAAGAAGTCAGGTTCCGACTTGCCTCGGAATAAACAGTGCGCTCCTCGCAGGACGACTGCGATACATGACTTACAGACAACAAAATCACTACCAGGTGATCCAGGGAGATTACAATGTTTATGAATAATAAAATGGCTAACAGCGTTCGTATCGCTTTAGCATTTGGCGCGGTGTC
>Ga0187843_10002845_pt1 | contig 10300 bp, 9 predicted proteins | sample SpaLakP09_SKY_43_FD_134516 | JGI IMG/M metagenome (GOLD analysis project Ga0187843, IMG submission 134516) | Oligotrophic lake water microbial communities from Sparkling Lake, Wisconsin, USA - SP09_SKY_43 | ecosystem: Environmental > Aquatic > Freshwater > Lake | place: USA: Sparkling Lake...
AGAGACCGTGCGCGTGCTGAGCATCGGCTCATCGAAAGAGCTGTGCGGCGGCACCCACGTGCAGCGCACGGGTGACATCGGCCTGTTCAAAATCGTCGCCGAAGGCGGCGTGGCCGCTGGCGTGCGCCGTGTCGAAGCCATCACCGGTGCGAACGCCCTGAGCTACACGCAGAACCTCGAAGGCACGCTCAAGGGCGTGGCCGCGCTGCTCAAGGCCACCCCGCACGACGTGCCGGCCCGCGTGGCCGCCGCGCAGGACCAGATCCGCGCGCTGGAGAAGGAAATCGCCTCGCTCAAGGGCAAGCTGGCGTCCTCGCAAGGCGACGAGCTGGTGGCCCAGGCTGCCGACATCAACGGCGTGAAGGTGCTTGCCGCGAAGCTGGAAGGCGCCGACGCCGCCACGCTGCGCAACACCATGGACCAGCTCAAGAACAAGCTGAAGACCGCCGTGATCGTGCTGGCCGCGGTCGATGGCGGCAAGGTGCAATTGGCCGCCGGTGTGACCGCCGACGTGCTGGCCAACGCCGCGTCCAAGGTCAAGGCCGGCGAGCTGGTCAACTTTGTCGCCAGCCAAGTTGGCGGCAAGGGCGGCGGCAAGCCCGACATGGCCATGGCCGGCGGCACCGACGCATCGGCCTTGCCCCAGGCCCTGGCGGGTGTGCAGGCCTGGGTCACCGAACGCCTCTGATCAGCCGTAGCTCAGCGCCGAGGCCTTGCCGCGGAACACCCGGTACGAAAAGACCGTGTAGCCGAGGATGGCCGGCACCGTGATGGCGGCGCCCAGGCCGATGGCCTGCAGCGATGCGTGTGCGCTGGCCGCCTGCCACACGGTGAGGCGGTCCATCACCACGTAGGGGAAGAGGCTGTAGGCCAGGCCGATCCCCGCCATCACGCACACCAGCACAGTGGCGAAAAAGGGCAGGGCGCTCAGGCGGTCGAGCACCAGCCTCGAGTTCAGCACCGCGCGCGCTGCCAGCAGGGCCCCCAGCGTCACCAGCGGGATGGGCAGCAAGGCGATGAAGTCGGGCATGGCGAACCAGCGTGCGCGTACGGCTGGGCTCACCAGCGGCGTGGCCACCGAGATCAGCCCGATGCCCACGACCACCACGGGCCAGACGGCCTTGCCCCAGCCCACCGCACGCTGCTGCAGGGCGCCCTCGGTCTTGATGATCAGCCAGCCTGCACCCAGCAGCAGGTAGGCCGCGCTCAGCGACAGCGCGATCAAGCCAGCGAATGCGGTGGGCCAGACCCCTTCCGCGAAGCCGGTGATGTAGCGCCCGAGCATCCAGCCTTGCGACAGCGACGCCAGCGCCGAGCCCGCGATGAAGGCCCGGTTCCACAGAGCCTTGTGGCCATCCCGTGCCTTGACGCGGAAGTCGAAGGCCACGCCGCGCAAGGTCAGGCCCAGCAGCATCAGCGCCACCGGCAGGTAAAGCGCGCCCAGCACCACGCCTTGCGCCTTGGGGAAGGCGATCAGCAGCAGGCCCACGCCCAGCACCAGCCAGGTTTCGTTGGCATCCCAGAAGGGCCCGATGGACGCCACCATCACATCGCGCTCGTCGGCGTTGGCGCGGGCCATCCACATGCCCACGCCCAGGTCGTAGCCGTCGAGCACCACGTAAATCAGCATTGCCAGGCCCATCAGGGCCATGAAGGCCACGGGCAGCCAGTCGCCTGTCATGCCGGCTGTGCCAGCCATCGGCTCAGTCCATTGAGCGGGGTTCATGCATGCACTCCTTGTGCGGGTGAGGTCAGAGGTTTCTCGCTCATGTAGCGCAGCACCATGACGTAGGCCGACAGCAGCAGCGCATACACCAACAGGTAGCCGGTCAAGGTGAGCGCGACGTGCGAGGCCGGCACGCTCGCGACCACATCCCGCGTCAACAGTTGACCGAAGACGATGTAAGGCTGTCGGCCGATCTCGGTCACGTACCAGCCCGCCAGCGTGGCCACCCAGCCGGAAAAGCCCATCCAGCGCAGCGACTGCAGTTGCCAGCGGGGCAAGCGTTGCGGCTGCCATTGCACCCGGCGCAGCTGCCACCAGCCCACCCAGCTGACGGCCAGCATCAGCATCCCAACGCCGACCATCACGCGGAAGCCCCAGAACAGGGGCGCCACGGGCGGGTGCTGCCCGGCGAACTCGCTGAGCCCGCGGATCTCGCCATCGGCGTCGTGCGTCAGGATCAAGGACGCCAGCCGGGGGATTTCGATGGCGTGGTGCGTCGTCTGTGCGGCTTCGTCGGGCAGGCCGAACAGCACCAGCGGTGCGCCGCGCTCGGTGTGCCACACGCCCTCGATGGCCGCGATTTTCTGCGGCTGGTGCTGCAGGGTGTTGAGCCCGTGCGCGTCACCCGCCAGGATCTGCAGCGGCACCAGCACGGCGGCCACGGTCAAGGCCGCGCGCATCACCAGCGGGGCGGCCGGGCTGGCCGTGCCACGCAGCACGCGCAGGGCCGTCGCACCCGCCAGCAAAAAGCTCACGGTCAGGCCCGAGGCCAGCAGCATGTGCGTCAGGCGGTAAGGGAAGGAGGGGTTGAAAACCACCTCCAGCCAGCTGCGCACATGGAACTCGCCGTTGACGACCTCAAAGCCTGTGGGCGTCTGCATCCACGAATTCAGGCTCAGGATCCAGAACGCGCTCAGCGTCGTGCCAAACGCCACCAGGAAACTCGCCAACAGGTGCACGCGCTCCGACACCCGCTCGGCACCGAACAGCATCACGCCCAGGAAGGTGGCTTCCAGGAAAAAAGCGGTCAACACCTCGTAGCCCAGCAGCGGCCCGGCGATGTTGCCCACGCGCTCCATGTAGCCTGGCCAGTTGGTGCCGAACTGGAAGCTCATGGTGATGCCACTGACCACGCCCATGGCAAACGTCAGCGCGAAGATCTTGGTCCAGTAGCGCCAGGCCAGCAACCAGCGATCGTCGCGCGTGCGCACCCAGCGCCAGCGGAAGAACACCAGCCACCAGCCCAGCGCGATGCTGATCGTCGGGAACAGGATGTGGAAGGAGATGTTGGCCGCGAACTGGATGCGCGACAAGAGCAGGGCGTCCATGGTTCACCCCTCCGTGCCGGTGTGACCGGTGTTGGCTGTGCCGGCGGGCTTGGCGGCACCGCGCTTGGTGATGCCGGTGAAGTCCAGCAGCTTGCCCACCTTGGCGCCCATCTTCATCAGCTTGGACAGCGTCTGCGCGTCCATGTGGCTGACCTCGTCGAACCACTGCGTCAGCTGCTCGATCAGGTCGTGCATCTCGCGCATGCGGGCCTGGGCGTGGGCGTCCTCGGGGCTGGCGGGCTCCTGCAGCAGGGCGTCGCGCAGCATGCTCAGTGTGGGCTCGATCTCGCGGCGGCGGCGCTCTTCGGCCAAGCGGCGGAAGGTGTCCCAGGCGTCGCCCGAGGGCTCGAAATACTCGCGGCGGTCGCCCGGCATGTGCCTCAGCCGCACCAGGCGCCAGGCCTGCAGCTCTTTCAGCCCCATGCTGACGTTGGAGCGCGAAAAGCCCAGCGTTTCGGCCATCTCGTCGGCGTGGATGGGCAGAGCCGACACATAGATCAGGGCATAGATCTGCCCCACGGTGCGGTTGATGCCCCAGCGGCTGCCCATTTCGCCGAAGTGAGAGACAAAGCTGTGGGCAAGGGGGCTGAGCGTGGTCATGGCGGGCCTCGTGAGTTCTGGCAGACGTTTGAGATGGCGCAATGATATGCTGAAAGTTCAGTAATTACTGAAAATACAGCAATCCCACGAGGGCCTGAGTGAGATCTCTGCGACAACCATGACACGTGAATGAATCGGCTTGTCGCGGTACTTTTGCCTGGGGGCGGGGCGGGGTGTCGGCAGCGAACCCTTCGTGTCACGCAGCATCCTGTGTTGACACAGATCAAAGCGCGACATTCGCTGACATACAGACCCATCCCGCAAGAGGAGACACCATGACCACCCCCGTTGCACAGCACCCCATCGTCCCCCGCGAGCGCCTGCAATTCGGCCTGGACGGTGACATCCCCCGTTTCTGGTACGGCAGCGACCCCTTCAAGACCCGCTTCTGGGACGCCCTGTCCATCATTTTCCCGCCGGGTGAAAAGTTCTTCATGACCTGCGTGCGCGACTTCCGCGACCAGATCAGCGACCCCAAGCTGCTGCAAGACATCAAGGACTTCAACCGTCAGGAAGCCCAGCACGGCATGGTCCACCGCCAGGACAACGACCGCCTGCGCAAGCAAGGCATCGACGTGGACAGCCTGACCCAGTACGTGGACGACCTGCTCAATGGCCACTACCGCAAGCACTACAGCCGTGACTACACCCTGGCCATCACCTCGGCCCTGGAACACTTCACCTCCATCTTCGCGCACAGCTTGTTTGACAAGCGCGACGTCATGAAGGACGCCGATCACCGCGTGCGCGCCATGTACGCCTGGCACGCCATCGAGGAGGTCGAGCACAAAGGCGTCGCCTACGACGTCATGGAGGATTACGCCAACGTGGGTTACTTCAAACGCGTCGGCGCCCTGCTGCACTCCACTTACATGTTCCCGGCCACCATCTTCCGCATCCAGCGCCAACTGCTGATCCAGGACGGCTTCAGCCGCGCCGAGCGTCTGAAGATGACCGCCAAGGGCATCTGGTGGTTGCTCAAGCCGGGCGGCCTGCTGGCCCCGATGCACAAGCATTACGTGCAGTATTACAAGCCCGGCTACCACCCCTGGGAAGAAGCCGATCAGCCGGGCTACGCCGAGTGGTTGGCCGCTTTCGACCACAACGAGCGCGACCCGGTCAAAGCCAGCGAGCAAATGCGTGCCGTGATGGCCATGGCTTGACACCCGTCCCTCTTGGGCGCACAAAGGCTCCTTCGGGGGCCTTTTTTCATGGGCTTGATCCAGCGCAAGCCCAGCGCTCACCCAGCTGCCGCACTGTCGTTGACGATGCCTTGCTGTCACGCGACATCCTGTTGCGTCACCCCACCGCTTCCTACGATGGCTTCATTCTGGAGACAACCCACAGAGGACGACAACATGGCACACGCACACGACAAGCAGCACCCCATCGTGCCGCGGGAGAAGCTGGACTTCGGTCTCGACGACCCCAGCATCCCCAAGTACTGGTTCGGCGGTGACGCGTTCAAGACACGGTTCTTCGACGCGATGTCCCTGATCTTTCCTCCGGGCGAAAAGTTCTTCATGGTCACCGTGCGCGATTTCCGCGACCAGATCAACGACCCCAAGCTGTTGAAAGACATCAAGGACTTCAACCGCCAGGAAGCCCAGCACAGCATGGTCCACGAGCAGTACAACAACGTGCTGCGCAAGCAAGGCATGCCGGTGGACAAGCTCATCGGCTGGCTGGACCAGTTGCTGTTCGACAAGTACCGCAGCCGCCACAGCCGCGAGTACACGCTGGCCATCACGGGCGCGCTGGAGCATTTCACGGCCCTGGGCGCCCACGCCATGTTCGATGACCGCGACATCATGGGTGATGCGCACCCCAAGGTCCGCGCCATGTACGCCTGGCACGCCATCGAGGAAGTCGAGCACAAGGGCGTCGCCTACGACGTCATGATCGACTACGCCAAGGTCGGCTACTTCAAGCGCGTCGGCGCCCTGGTCCATGCCACCTTCATGTTCCCCTTCGTGATCCTGAAGTTCGCCAACGCGATGCTCAAAGCCGATGGCTTCGGCTTCTTTGACCGCCTCAAGCTCAACGCCAAGGGCATCTGGTGGCTGCTCAAGCCCGGTGGTTTTGCAGCGCCCTTGCACAAGCACTATGTGCAGTACTACAAGCCGGGTTATCACCCCTGGCAAGAGACCGAACAGCCCGGCTACGAGGAGTGGCTGCGCGGCTTTGCCAAGCACAGCGACCCGATCGAAGCCAGTGAGTTGATGCGCGCGGATTTGGCCGCGGCGCGCTGAGTCCTGTCGCGCAAATTTCCTGCGTGACACCTCCGTAGTTGGTTAGACTTCGGCACACCTGTCTTGGGTGTGCCGATTTCCTTTATGCGCATTCCACTTCCCCCTGCGGCCATGCTGGAGGCCATGGGCATCAAGCCCATCCCGTTGTTCATGCTGTCGGCCTGGATCAAGGCTGGCGCGAAGTGTGGCTTCAACGTCCAGCCGCTGTTCAAAGAAGCAGGCATCAAGATCGACCTGATCCGCCTGGAAGATGCCCGCGTCTCGCCGCTGCAGCTCATCTCCTTGCTGGAGCAATGCGTGGCGCTCTCGCCGGACAAGCACTTCCCTTTTGTGCTGGGCGACACCTTCGCGTTCGAGTCCCTGCCCGAGTTCGAAACCCTGTTGACGACCAGTCCCACGCTGCGCGAAGCACTGCGGGTGGCCGATCTCGCCAAGCGCATGGTTTTGCCCTGGCTGACGCTGGACGTCAAGGAGGAGGGCGACCTGGCACGTGTTTGCGTGGGCTTCGACGTGCCCGTGCCCAATGCCGCCCTGTATGGCTTGCCCCTGCACCTCGTCACCGAGGCCATCCTGGCGTGCATCCGCAAGTTCGGTCGCACCCTGCAAGGGTCTGACCTGGGTTTCGTGGGCGTCACCGTCAAGGGCCCGCCTCCGAAGTACGCCGCCAGCTTCGAGCCTTTTTTTGGCGTGCCCGTGACCTTCAACGCGTCGGTCGATGCCCTGGTGTTCGAGCGGCGCATCCTCGATTTGCCGCTGGAAGGTGCCTTCCCCGCTCTGCACGAGCAGGCGCAGTTCCTGGCCGAGCAGCGCCTTGGCAAGGAGGCACGCCGGCAAGGCGTGGCCGCCGAAATCGAAGAGCTCATCACCCGCGAGCCCAACTTGTTGGCGTTGGGTGTGGAGGACATGGCGGACCGCCTCAACCTGCACCCCCGCACCCTGCAGCGGCGCTTGAAGGACGAGGGCGACAGCTACCTGCACGTGCAAGCGCGCATGCGCCATCGCCTGGCCTGCCAGTGGTTGCGCCAGGGTGACGTCTCCATAGACGACATCAGCGCACGCCTCGGGTTTTCTGACCGACGCGCCTTCACCGCCGCGTTCAAGCGCTGGGAAGGCACGACGCCGAGCGCCTGGCGAGAGCAGCAAACTTGAGCGTTGTGCGGTGCAGCGCATGTGCCGCAGTGTGCCGCAGCCACCACGGTTGGCCTCCAAAGCAAACGATATGCGTAGCAACGAGCACATCATTTGAGTGGTTCTGTCGCGCACTCGTCCTTGGTGGCGCGCAAGGTTCCTTGCGTGGGGTCATTGCGTCACATAGATTAGTCGTCAGCCAGCCATTCGGCTGATCGTTAATCGATATTGGCTCGTCGTACCGCTATGCAACCTCGGCTGTCCTCGTCTCCCGTCCCTGTGCCCGCTCTCGGAAGCTGGCGTCAGGCGGCGTCGGTCTGTGGTTTCACCATCGACCCCGTCCTCCGCGAAGTGGGCATCAATCCGCACGACCCGCAGGTGCCCCTGCGTGTGCCGCCCGCCAGCCTCTTCAAGGCTTTTTCTATGTGCGTGGAGCGTGCGCGCACCCACCACTTTCCCTTCGCTCTGGGCGAGAACTTCGTCTTTGAGCATTTCGCAGAGTTCGACGCCTTCCTCGATTCCTGCACCACGTTGCGAGAGATCCTGGAGCTCGCCGGGTGGGCGCGTGAAGTCCTGACGCCCTGGATGAACGTGCGCCTGGACGAGTTCGGCGCCGAGGCCCATGTGCGTGTGGTGATGACGGTGCCAGGGCAGGATCCGCGCGAGTTCTGCCACGTGCGGGAAGTGCTGCTGGCGGCCATCAACCAGTTGCTGCGCCGCGCCGCGCACAGCGCTCATGTGTTGCTGTCGGTGCGCATGGCGGGGCCTGCGCCGGCCCACCCGGAGAAATACACCGAGCACTTTGGCGTGCCGGTGACCTTCAACGAAGATGCAGATGCATTGGTCATGGACCGCCGTTGGCTGGACCAGCCGCTCAATGCCCCGCTGCCGCAAGCCTTGACCGAGGCGCGCCAGCGCATCGAGCGCCGACTGAGCCAGGAGGGGGCTGAGCGCCACATCGTGGACGAGGTTCGCTGGGCCCTGGAGCGTCGCCCTGAGCTGCTGCGCGAGGGACTGGAAGCCACCGCTGCAGCGCTGGGCCTGCACCCGCGCACCCTGCAGCGTCGCCTCCAGGCCGATGGCGTCAAGTACGTGGACATCCAGTCGGAAGCCAAGTGCCACCGTGCCCAAATCATGCTGCGCCGCCGCGCGATCAGCATGGAGTCCATCAGCGCGGAGCTTGGCTTCTCCGATCGCCGCGCCTTCACCTTTGCCTTCAAGCGTTGGATGGGCATGTCGCCCAGCGTCTACCGCACCAGCATCTGCGCCTGAAGCGTGGCGTCAGGGCCTGCTAGAGTCAGGTCCATGTCAGAACGCGCAGATCTCCAGGGCCGGCACATCGTGCTGGGCCTCTCGGGCGGCATCGCCTGCTACAAATCGGCCGAACTCGTGCGCCTGCTCACCAAGGCAGGCGCCACCGTTCAGGTCCTCATGACCGAGGCCGCCGAGGCCTTCATCACCCCGGTCACGATGCAGGCCCTCTCGGGCCGCCCGGTCTACACCAGCCAGTGGGATGCCCGCGAGGGCAACAACATGGCCCACATCAACCTGGGGCGGGAGGCCGATGCGGTCCTCATCGCCCCGGCGAGCGCGGACTTCATCGCGCGGCTGGTGCAGGGCAGGGCGGACGAGTTGCTCAGCCTGCTGTGCCTGGCGCGTCCGCGTGAGCGCTGTGCCTTGCTGGTGGCCCCGGCCATGAACCGCGAGATGTGGTCGCACCCGGCCACGCAGCGCAATGTGGCGCAACTGCGGGCCGATGGCGCCTTGGTGCTGGGCCCGGGCAGCGGCGATCAGGCCTGCGGCGAGGTGGGCGACGGCCGCATGCTGGAGCCCCAAGAGCTGCTCGACGAGCTCGTGGCCTTCTTCCAGCCCAAGGTGCTGGCCGGACAGCGCCTGCTCATCACGGCCGGCCCGACGTTCGAGCCCATCGACCCGGTGCGCGGCATCACCAACCACTCCAGCGGCAAGATGGGATTTGCCATTGCGCGGGCGGCGGCCGAGGCCGGTGCCCAGGACACGCTGGTGGCCGGTCCGGTGCACCTGCCCACGCCGCGCGGCGTGCGCCGCATCGACGTGATGACCGCCCAGCAAATGTTCGACACCGTGCTGCCGCAGGCCGGCCAGCACGATGCGTTCGTGGCCACGGCAGCGGTGGCCGACTGGCGCCCCGCGGCCCTGAGCGAGCACAAGATCAAAAAGGAGGGCAAAAAGCAGGCGCCCACCTTCGAGCTCACCGAGAACCCCGACATCCTGGCCGCTGTGGCCTCGCTGGCGCAGCCGCCCTACTGCGTGGGCTTCGCGGCCGAGAGCGAGCAACTGCTGGCGCACGCGCGCGCCAAATTGTTGCGCAAGCGCATTCCCCTGATCGTCGGCAACCTGGGGCCCGCCACCTTTGGCCGCGACGACAACAGCCTGCTGCTGGTGGACGCCCACAGCGAACGCCCCTTGCCCGCCGACGGCAGCCAGGCCGACAAGCTCACCCTGGCGCGTGCGCTGATGGCCGAGCTGGCCCAGCGCCTGGCCGCCTGAGACCTCATCACGGACCCAGCCCCAAGCTCCATGACCACCGTTGACATCCGCATCCTCGACCCCCGCATGACCGACGCCTTGCCGGCCTATGCCACGCCTGGCAGCGCCGGGCTGGACCTGCGCGCCTGCCTGGAAGAGGCCCTGGTGCTCGCGCCCGGGCAGGCCCAGCTCATCCCCACGGGCCTGGCCATGCACCTGGGCGATCCCGGCTTGGCGGCCATGATCCTGCCGCGCTCGGGCCTGGGCCACAAGCAAGGCATCGTGCTGGGCAATCTGGTGGGCCTGATCGACTCCGACTACCAGGGGCCCCTGATGGTCAGCTGCTGGAACCGCGGCAGCCAGCCCTTCACCATCCAGCCGATGGAGCGCATCGCGCAGATGGTCATCGTGCCCGTGGTGCAAGCGACGTTCCGCGTGGTCGAGGGCTTCGACGACGCCAGTCAGCGCGGCGAGGGCGGTTTCGGATCGACCGGCCGCGGCTGAGGCCGAGCGCGCAGCCCCCTCGGCTCTGTGCCGCTCAGTGCAGGGTCGTGCCTTCGGGCGCCACGTGACCACCCAGTGACAGCGGCGACAGCGCCACCGAGCCCTGATCTGCCTCTTCTTCTGTGGCCGGTCGCACATCGCAAACCTGCAAGGTCAGGTTCAGCGAGATGCCTGCCAGCGGGTGGTTGCCGTCCAGCACCACGTGGGTCTCATAGACCTCGGTGACGGTGTAGATGGCGTCCTTGGGCAGGTCA
>Ga0187843_10002850_pt1 | contig 10296 bp, 10 predicted proteins | sample SpaLakP09_SKY_43_FD_134516 | JGI IMG/M metagenome (GOLD analysis project Ga0187843, IMG submission 134516) | Oligotrophic lake water microbial communities from Sparkling Lake, Wisconsin, USA - SP09_SKY_43 | ecosystem: Environmental > Aquatic > Freshwater > Lake | place: USA: Sparkling Lake...
CAAAAAGGCAATCGGTTATATCACGGGCCCTCTGGGCTGAAGTGCCAAAATCCCTTTACTTCGACTTCAGCTTCCAGCCATGCCGCGCCCCATCCAAGCCACTGTTCATACTGCTGCGTTGCAGCAAAATCTGGCGCAAGTGCGTCGTCGGGTGCCGGACGCCCGGGTGTGGGCCGTGGTCAAGGCCAATGCCTACGGCCATGGCATCGAGCGCGCCTTCGAAGGCCTGCGCGGTGCCGATGGCTTTGCCCTGTTGGACCTGGCCGAGGCCGAGCGCGTGCGCCGGCTGGGCTGGCGCGGCCCCATCCTGCTGCTCGAAGGTGTGTTCGAGGCACGCGACCTGGAGCTTTGTTCGCGCCTGGACCTGTGGCATGCGGTGCACTGCGACGAGCAGATCGACATGCTGGCCGCGCACAAAACCCAGTTGCCGCACCGCGTGTTCCTGAAGATGAACTCGGGCATGAACCGCCTGGGCTTCACGCCTGAGCGCTACCGCTCGGCCTGGACGCGGCTCAATGCCCTGCCCCAGGTGGACGAGATTTCCCTGATGACCCACTTCAGCGACGCCGACGGCCCGCGCGGCATCGCCCACCAGGAAGAGTCCTTTCTGACCGCCACCGCCGACCTGCCTGGCGAACGCAGCCTGGCCAACAGCGCGGCCACCCTGCGCCACAGCGCCCAGCCCCGCGTCAAGAGCGATTGGGCGCGCCCCGGCATCGTGCTGTACGGCAGCGCGCCTGATTTTCCGGAACACAGCGCAGCCCACTGGGGTCTGCAGCCCACCCTGAGCCTGAACACCCGCCTGCTGGCGGTGCAGGACCTGGCGCCCGGCGCTACCGTGGGCTACGGTTCGCGCTTCCAGGCCGAGGTGCCCATGCGGGTGGGCATCGCGGCCTGTGGCTATGCCGACGGCTACCCGCGGCATGCCGACACCGGCACCCCCATCCTGGTCAACGGCGTGCGCACCCGCTTGGTGGGCCGCGTCAGCATGGACATGCTGATGCTCGACCTGACGCCTCTGGAGCAGGCCGGCGTGCCCTTCGGCTTCGGCTCCGAGGTCACGCTCTGGGGCCGCTCGTCCAAGGGCGCCGTCCTGCCCATCGACGAGGTGGCCCATGCCGCCGGCACCGTGGGCTATGAGCTGATGTGCGCGGTGGCGCCACGGGTTGCCATCGGTGTGGACGTCGGTTGAGCCGGGTGCGCCCTGCGGTGGCAGGGCGCTGATTGAGCCGCTTTCGATGGATCGGGCACTTCCGATCGAGGTGCAGCTCAGCGCCATCCTTGATGGTGAACGGTGAACGGTGAACGGTGAACGGTGAACGGTGAACGGTCTGACCCTCCCGGCTCCGGATGGAGGCGCTGGACGCCAAGCCCATTCCGATCCAGGCCAGCCGATGACGCCGTGATACCGCCATGTTGATGGCATCGGTTCCATCAAGACGCATCCCGGCGCATGCTGTTATGCCCTCGCTGTCACCTCCCTGAGGGGGCCCTGGCGCGAGGACCCAGAATGCCCGCCTCGTTCAGGCGAGAGAAATCAGTCGTCGAACCTGAGCCAGGGCTGTCTCAGCCTTTGGCGCTGGAAATGCTGTTGCCAAGACACCCGCTCGAAATCCTCAAACTTGCGAAAAGAAAATCGATCTCTCAGGCCAGGCCTGGGTCAGGTTCATACGCTGCAGGCCTTCAGATTCTCAGAATCGAACCGCACATACCCACTGGGCACGGGTCACTGGGCTGGTGAGAATGGTACTTCGCAACCTGCTAGACTAAGGCCGCAGTTTTTTGCAAAAATTTTCTGAAATATGGGCATTGAATAGGCCGCGAAATGATGGTCACTATTGATGGTCATGGCGCTCATGGCTCACTTTTGTGAGATGGTGCGCCATCTTTCAGTTCTGATTTTTGATGCGCACGACTTCCAGACTGTTACCTCGGAGGGCTGCCTGATGAGTGATTATCCCACCATGCCAAGCAAGCTCACGGCTGTATGTCGGAAGGGAGAATTTCTGCGCCTGTCATGTTTTTACTCTTTTTCTCTTGGTGAAATTAAATGAAATTGACGGAGCAAGCCATTTCTTTGCCTGACCAGGAGAAGAGTGCGTCAAAGATATTGTTTCTATGGGCGGTTGTTCTGCTGGTTTTGCCGCTCATCAGTTTTGGCTGGAGTCTGATATCGTGGCTGTCGAATGGCATTGATCTCCCTAATTACGATGATTGGCGCTTTCTTGACAATGAGAACCTAGGGCAGTTCAGCCTGTCCAGATTTTTGACGATCGGTGGTGGAACGCTTGCGCCAGTGGGTTATTTTTTGGATGATCTGGCACAAAAATTCCTGCATGGAAATTCGATTGCCTATCAGGCAATCAGTTACTCGGTGGTGATGGGGGCTCTGTTATCGTTGCAGTGGATCATTCTCCGGCGAGTTTTGTGTGATTTTGTACTGTGCGCCGTATGCTTTTCTTTGACCCTTTTCATGCTTCAGCCTGGGTCTTATTGGGGTTCACAGAATCTGGCTTACCACCAGGCACTTCCGCTGATATTTCTTCTCGGTATTGTTCGCTTGATGATGGCAGATTCTCTATTGGATCGTTATCGGCTGCCTCTTGTCTTTGTCTTCGGCGTGCTTGGAGGAATTGCCTATATCTCTGGGGCATTTGCAATACTGACCACAGGTGTTTTCTTTCTCGGCTTTTCATGGTCCTTGCTGCGCAAGTCCAACAAATCCGGGGTCTCTTTGAGACGTGCTGGAACCATCCTGACGCTGATTGGATTGATAACCGCTTTTGAGCATTGTTACTGGGCATTGCTTCCGCGCAATGGCGTGGATCCTCATCCGGTGCCCAAAGCCTGGCCCTATGAAGCAGACTTCTGGTGGTATTTGCTTGGCAAGCTGGGGCGGGCCTTGCTGCTGCCGAGCGGGTCACCTGGTTTTTCTATTGGCTTGTCATTGATCGTGGGTTGCGCAATCGTTCTTGCCATGTGTTGGGGCGTGTGGCATCTGATGCGCTCAGATCAGGTCGATTCTCCCTCGATTCATTTGATGAGCGTCATTGGGCCTCTGTTCTTTGGCGTGTCTGTTTACTTGTTGATGGTGGCTGCTGGACGCACCCTCTGGAGACCTGCTGAAATCCAGTCGCCTCTGGAAATCTTCAACTTTGGCATGCAGAGATTTCATTATTTCTGGGTCACCTTGTGGTGGCCCTGGTGTGCTGGCGTTGTGTTCTTTGTGGTGTTGCGGTCTCGACCATTGGCAATGAAATGGCTCAGGCGACTGAGTCTTCCGGTGGCTACTCTTTTGGTTTTCTATGCGATCCATGCGGGCGCACTGCAGCATGATCAATATTTTCGAGATGTCAGCGGATCTCAATTGGCACTTCGTGACTGCCTGATCAAGCGGCTCCAAGAGGGGCGTCCACTGCAATGCCCTCAGGTTGATTTTCTGCCTGATCTTTCGCGCTCCTATGCCTATGCCCGAGGGATTCAGGCTTCATTTATCCGTTCTGTCCCCGTCCTGCCATCACCTGATGAAACTGTCTTGGCGCCCAGTTGGTATCAATTTACCCGGGACAGGGACCAGGTCCCGGCAACATGGCGAAATGCAACCCCACAACACAGCGCGCAGGATGTCGAAACGATCCATGGTCAGAACGCCCAGCTATGGCTGCAGATGCCTGACGCGCTGCCAATGGCCGCCTGTAGGATTTTGGAAATCGCCGTTCTGCTGCAGAGCCGCCAAGACGATGTGGTGCGGGTCTATTCCCCAATAGGGCCGCAAGATGAATTCCAGGCCGCCCGCTCGTTGGCGCTACCTGTCCATGCGCTGGAGGATGGGAAGTTCGAGACATTGAACTTCATTTTGGAAAGTTCGGTGGGTTTTGGCCATAGAGTACGCATTGACCTGGCGACTGTCAGTTCATCGATTCGCTTGAAAGACATTGACCTGCGCTGCAAACTCAAAGTTCAACCTTGATTGCATCACTTTTCATCATTTTTTCTTCGGCCCTTGGGTTTGTGGGTCATTTATTCCATTGATTTGTGCAAAAAATCAACAATCTTGCAATCCGATTGGCCCGCTATCGACCTTTGCTGGAGGAGGCCACTCAACGGGTTTTAACCAGTGGATGGCTGGTGCTGGGGCCTGAGACGGCTGCGTTTGAAAAAGAATTTGCAGCCTATGTGGGCGTGGACTTTGCCGTCGGGGTGGGCAATGGCTCCGACGCCATTGAGTTGGCCTTGCGTGCGCTCGGGGTCGAAGCTGGCGATGTGGTGGCCACTGTCGCCAATGCGGGCATGTACACCTGCGGCAGCATTCTGCACCTTGGGGCCGTGCCTTTCTTCATGGATGTTGACTTGCAGACGCAGTGCGTCTCGGTTGCTGAAGTTGAAGCCGCTCTGGAGGCGGGGGTCAGGGCGGTTGTGGTCACTCACTTGTACGGGCGGGCTGTCCCAGGCATTGAGCTGATGGCCACGCTGTGTGCTGACCGTGGCGTGCCCTTGATCGAGGACTGTGCGCAGGCCCATGGCGCTTGTGTCGCCGGCCGCCGGGTGGGCGCTTTTGGTGATGCGGCCTGTTTCAGCTTCTACCCCACCAAAAATCTAGGTGGGCTGGGCGACGGCGGCGCTGTGGTTTGTCGTGATCAGAAAACAGAGCTGGCTTTGCGCCAGTTGCGCCAGTATGGCTGGAGTCAGAAATACACGGTGAGTTGTGCAGGGGGCCGGAACAGCCGCCTGGATGAATTGCAGTCAGCTTATCTGAGGGTCTTCCTGCCTTATCTGGACAGCGACAACGCCAGTCGGCGCCATTGGGGCCATTGCTATGAACGTGGTTTGAAAAATCCGTGGGTCAAGGTGCCGGCAGACCTTGGCGAGAATCATGTGGTGCATCTGTTCGTTGTTCTCGTGGAGGCACGGGAATCCCTGGCTGCACACCTTTACAACTGCGGCATTGCGACGGACATCCACTATCCAATCCCTGACCATCGGCAGCCCATTCTGGCGGGACAAGCCGCCAGGGCCCTGCCTTGCACAGAACTGCTGGCCACGCAGGTTCTGACCCTTCCTTGTTATCCGGAAATGACGGAGCAGCAGGTGGCCCATGTTGTGGAATCAGTGAACAGTTGGCGGCCATGAAGTATTCAGTCGTCATACCGATCTATGGCAACGAAGAGTCGTTGCCTGATTTGTTCAAGGTCTTGTCAGATCTGAACACGGCTTTGGGCGGTACGTTGGAGGCGGTGTTTGTCATTGATGGCAGCCCCGATCGCAGCTTTGATCGTGTGCGTGAAGGCTTGCCTGACTTCACCTTTGCGGCCCAGTTGTTGGCTCATTCGCGAAACTTCGGCTCTTTTGCTGCCATCCGTACGGGCCTGGCAGCTGCTCGAGGGACTTATTTCGGTGTCATGGCGGCCGACCTTCAGGAGCCGCCTCAATTGCTGCTCGATTTCTTCGATCTGCTTGACCGTGACGTCTGCGATGTGGTTCTAGGCACCCGTATTTCCCGTAAAGATCCCTTGTTGAGTCGCATGACATCTGGCCTCTTCTGGGCGTTGTACCGGCGCTGGATCGTGCCGGAAATGCCTCCCGGCGGCGTCGATATTTTTGGCTGCAATCGCGACTTCAAAGAGCAACTTTTGAAGCTGGAAGAGTCTCGGTCTTCTTTGATTGCATTGATTTTCTGGCTTGGCTTTCGACGTGAATTGATTGGTTATGAGCGGAAGGAACGGGTTCACGGTAAATCAGCCTGGAGCTTTCGTAAGAAGGCTGAATACATGATGGACAGCGTTTTCGCTTTCACTGATTACCCAATCAGACTGCTGATTCGTCTGGGGAGCGTCGGGGTATGTGTTTCTTTGCTGCTCAGCGTTTTTGTGGTGGTTGCCAAGATCTCCGGCCTGATCACGGTACCGGGCTACGCCGCAACGATGTTGGCAGTGCTGTTCTTGGGTGGGCTCAACCTTCTGGGTATTGGGGTTGTTGGTAATTATGCCTGGCGTGCCTATGAGAATACGAAGCAGAGACCTCTGTCAATCGTAGCCAGAAAATTCAAAAATGATATTTGAACCACGTTGTCTCCGGTACGATCCACCATCAATTAAATAAAATATGCCGACGATTCATTCCGCTGCCGATGTCCAATCAGTAAAAATAGGGTCGAGGACCCGTATATGGCAGTATGTTGTGGTGTTGCCTGGGGCTGTGGTGGGCGATGATTGCAACATTTGCTCGCATTGCTTCATCGAAAATGATGTCGAGTTGGGTCATCGCGTCACTGTCAAATCGGGTGTTCAGCTGTGGGATGGGCTTCGCGTGGCGGACGATGTTTTCATCGGTCCCAATGTCAGTTTTTCAAATGACAAGTTTCCGCGTTCCCGTCAGCAACCGCAGAAATTTTTAAGAACGATCATCGAAAAGGGCGCTTCGATCGGTGCTGGTGCCAGTATCCTGCCTGGGATCGTGATCGGCCAGGGAGCCATGGTCGGCGCGGGTGCGGTGGTGACCAAGTCGGTACCTCCGAATGCCATCGTGATGGGCAATCCCGCGCGGATCACGGGCTATTCAAATAGCCAGACACCTGGCGGCGATGGTATTGAACAGGTTTTGTCTGCTCCAGGTTTTTCGGGTTTTGATCAAAAAGAACAGCCGGCTTCCTATTCTCTGGCGGTGCGTGGCGTCACCATGCATCATCTGAGGTTGGTCAAGGATATGCGTGGCGATTTGTCAGTTGGTGATTTTGAATCGCAAATTCCATTTGCGCCAAAACGCTACTTTTTGGTATTCAATGTACCCAGCGAAAAGACCAGGGGTGAGCATGCGCATCGAGAATGCCACCAATTCCTGGTCTGTGTGAAAGGGCGCTGCTCAGTGATGGTGGACGATGGTCAGCAGCGCATGGAGGTGATGCTGGACAACCCGGCTGCAGGTCTCTATCTGCCGCCCATGGTCTGGGGGACTCAATACAAATACTCACAAGATGCCATCTTGTTGGTTTTTGCATCACACGCCTATGACCCCGCTGACTATGTCAGAGATTACACGGAGTTCGTGGCATTGACTTCCCTTCCGGGCCCCCGATGAAGGCATCCTGGCGAGAAGGATTGGGGCGTTTGATTCGTTTCGTGTTGAGCGGAGTCGCCAATACAGGCTTGTCGTGGCTGATCTATTTGGCGCTCAAGAACTGGATGCACTACCAACTTGCCTTCGCTGTGGCCTACGCCTCAGGCATCTTGGTATCGTATTGTTTGAATGCCCTCTGGGTATTCAAGGTAGGGCTCTCTTGGCGAGGTGTGGTTTCCTACCCCTGGATCTATCTCGTCCAATATGCCTTGTCGGCTCCCTTGCTGTCCATTCTGATCGAGGGCTTTCATCAGAGCAGGGTCTGGGCGCCTCTCGAGGTCACCGCCTTGATGGTTCCCCTCAATTATTTTTTGGGCAAGGGGGTGCTGATGTTTGGCAAGTCCCAGGATCGAGGGTGAGAGGGCAGGGGCATCGCCAACAGGCTGGTCGGTGCCGAACTCCATGGCCTGTCGGTTGCGCCTGTCGCCGCGGATTTCACGCGGCGCCCAGAGTCGGATTGGCGGTGGACGATCGGGCTCAGTCCGCATAGAGCTGCAGCACGGCCACCCCAGCGATGATCAAGCCCAGACCGAGCAGGCTGGGCCCGCTCAGGCGCTGGCCGTGCACCGCCCAGGCGATCACGGTGATGAGCGCGATGCCCACCCCCGACCACACCGCGTAGGCCACGCCCACCGGCATCACCTTGAGCGTGAGCGACAGCAGGTAGAAGGCCAGGCCATAGCCCAGCACCACGGCCACGGAAGGCCAAAACCGGGTGAAGCCCTCGGACGACTTCATGAAGCTGGTGCCGATCACCTCGGCCACGATGGCCGTGCCCAGCAGCAGCCAGCGGTTGATCGAGGTCAGTTCGGGGAGGTTGTTCATCGCTTGTTCCAGAGCGCCCGTGTCCTGCCAACTCAATGCGGTGCAGCAGGTGGCACGGACTGGGCCCTTCAGGCCCCGGTGGCCAGGGCCTGTTGCACGCCCGGGCGCTGCAGCAGGCGTTCACGGTGGGCGACCACCCGGGGGAACTGCGCGATGTCCACGCCGTCGCCAGCCAGCCAGGTGGAGATGGTGTACAGGTAGGCGTCGGCCACCGAGTAGGTGTCGCCCAGCACCCAGGGGCCTTGCAGGTAGTGCTTTTCGATCAGCTGGAAGTTCTCGGTCATGTTGGCGGCCACCTTGCGTTGCATGCCGGCAATGGCTTCGGGCTCGTCAGCCCAGCGCGAGGCGCGTGGCCGGTGTGCGTGGTTGATGTGCACGGTCGAGCACAGGTAGCTGTTCACCTCCTGCATGCGGGCCAGCAGAAAGGGGTTGTCCAGCGGGGCCAGGCCTGCTGCCGGAAAGCGCTGGGCCACGTACAGCAGCAGGGCCGGGGTTTCGGTCAGCACGCCCTGCTCGGTGACCAGGGCCGGCACGCGACCCTTGGGGTTGACCGCCAGGTACTCGGGGGTGCGCTGCTGGGCCTCGGCGAAATTGACGCGCACCAGTTCATGGTCGCCTGGGCCTCGGTCAGGGCGATGTGGACGGCCAGGGCGCAGGTGCCTGGGGCGAAATAAAGCTGCAGACGGGACATGAAGACTCCGGTGGGGGATTCGGTGAGGCAGTGGGTGGGGCCACCTCGGCCGGCCGGGCCCTTGTTCAGGCGAACAGGCTGAGGCGGGAGTCGGTGTCCGAGCTCGAGTTTACCGAGCGGTAGGCGGCCGTGCCACGCTGGGCCTGCGGGTTGGCATTGGCCGGGGCCTGCTGCTGGCGCTGGGCATTGAGTTCGCTCTGGCCGTCGGCCACCAGTTCAGCGCCGACAGCGGCCACGCGGCGGTCCTGCGGGCTGGGGTCGGCCGGGGCCAGGGCGGCCGACTGGATGCGCTGGCCTTTGTCGATGTTGGCCTCGGGTTTGCGCTCGCGCGAGGTGTCGATGCCCACCTCGCCCGCCACCGCATAGCGCACGCCGTCGGGCCCGGTGGTGTAGGTGTACTGGGCGCCGCTGGTGACCACGCCTTGGCCTGCCGAGATGTGGGCCTGTTCGTGGTTGCGCACGCGCAGGTCGGTGGCCTTGAGTGCGGCGATCTGGCGCTGCTGTTCGGGGCTCAGTTCGGTGCGCGCCGCCGCACTGCTGCGGCCGGAGGAGGCTGGCAGTGAGGTGATGGCAGCGGCAGAGGTGGACGATCCGATCGAGGCCATGGCAGGGGCGGGCACCGGCCACGGCGCCCACCCTCTGGAAGTGAAGCACAGAAGTGCCCGGGTTTCAAGCCGGGCTGGGGCGCACTTCAGGTGGCTTCGGTGGGCCTCAGTGGGCTTCAGGGGGGCTTCATGGGGCCTTGCAGCGGGCCCAGGCCTCGGGCGCGTCAAACAGCGCGGCCTGACCGCAGGCCGAGCCCAGCATGGCGTCGCCGTCGTGGCCCACGCCGGGCACGTCGAACTGGCGCTGGGTCAGCCCGGGGTGGCGCTGGCGCAGCTCGTCCACATAGGCGTGGCCACGAGCGTAGCGGTAGGGCCCCTGGGCCTCGGCGGCGCAGCTCTTGTCCAGGGCTGGGTGCTGCGGGTTGGTGTCGGCACTGCCCAGCAGGTAGAGCACATCGCGCTGCAGGTAACGGGCCTCGTAGGCGGCGGGGCTGAGCTGGCGCGCATAGCCGGGGGCATCGGTCCAGCCGTATTTCCAGTGGTCCACCCCGGGGCAGGTGGCGGCCACGGCCGGCACCGGGCGTTCGGGGTGGAAGTACAGGTAGGACGAGGGGTTGGCCACCACGTAGCGCACCGCCACGCCGGGCAGCCGGCCTTCGCCCTGGCCCACCACCGCGTAGCGCTGCACCACCTGGGCGCCGCCCGAGTGGCCGGCCACCACCACCTGGGTGAGTTTGGGAAAGCGCTGCCGGTCGGCCAGCAGGGCCAGCAGGGCGTCAATCGCTTCGAAAGAGCTGAGCGCGGCGGGCGCGGTGGCAGCGTCTCCGCCCATCCAGCCCTCCAGGCTCCAGCGCAGGGTGTCGGCGGGCAGGGCGTGGGCGGCCACGTCGCGCTCGGCCAGGAACTGCGGGACCAGCAGCAGACTGTGTGCGGCGGCAGGGCCAGCGGCCTGGGCGGCCTTGCGCGCCGAGGCCCAGTACACGTTGGCGTCGCGCAGGCGGCCGTGGAACACCAGCACGGCCCGTTCGACATCGGCGAGCGCCGCCGGGTCTTGCAGATCGCGTGAGGCATACAGGCGCAGCGAGCCCTGGCCGGTCGGGCCGCTCACGCTCAGGGTCTCGG
>Ga0187843_10002855_pt1 | contig 10285 bp, 9 predicted proteins | sample SpaLakP09_SKY_43_FD_134516 | JGI IMG/M metagenome (GOLD analysis project Ga0187843, IMG submission 134516) | Oligotrophic lake water microbial communities from Sparkling Lake, Wisconsin, USA - SP09_SKY_43 | ecosystem: Environmental > Aquatic > Freshwater > Lake | place: USA: Sparkling Lake...
GAGGGCGGCTTGTTCGGCGACGAGGAACTGCGCATCATCGGCCCTGCCATCCAGGCGGCGCGCGCAGAAGGCATCGACGCCACGGGCCCCTGGGCGCCAGACACCGTCTTCATGCGCGCCCGCCACGCGCCACCCGAGCACCTCGGCGAGTTCGATGTGGTGGTCGCGATGTACCACGACCAAGGCCTCATCCCCGTGAAGTACATGGGCCTTGACCAGGGCGTGAACGTGACGCTGGGGCTGCCTTTTGTGCGCACCAGCCCCGACCACGGCACGGCCTTCGACCTGGCCGGCACAGGTCGTGCCGATGCGTCCAGCTTCGCCCAGGCGGTCGAGATGGCCCGCCTGCTGCTGGCGGGGAGGGGTGTGCGGGTGTGAGTTTCGGCAGCCAGGGCCGGCAGTGGCCTCAGGCCGCCGTGCGCGTGCGTGCGTCGGCGCTGAGGGCGGCCAGCTGGCGGCGAGCGCGCACCGTGGCGCGCTCGATCAACTCCGACTGCTCGAAGGCCTTGAAGCGGTTGCCCTCGCACATCTTGGCCAGCGTGCGGGCTGTCAGCGAGATGGTCTGCTTGTGCGTGTGGCCGTGCGTGAAGATGAAGAAGTTGCGGCCTTCGCTGATCCAGGTCAGGCGCACTTTTTTCCACTGACCCTGCATGTGCATCTGGTAAGCGGTGCCCTTCTGGATGTGGTGCACGAGCTGTGCGCCTGCTGCCGGTGGCGGTGGCGCGTCCAGGTTGATGTCGATGTCGCTCAGTGAGGGGTCTGGGTCACCAGGCAGCTGCAGGTCGATGTCGAGCTTGGCTTCTTGTGCCACCACAGCTTCAGCCACAAAGCCAGCCTGCTGCACTTCCTCGCGACTGAGCGCGGAGACCACCGTGAGCGTGGGCGCGACCGACAGGTCGGCCAGCGGGGCAGGCAGGGGGTCGTTGGCGGCATCTTCCCGGCTCGGGATGGCGATTTGCTCTACCTTGTGGAGGCGCTGCTCCAGCATGCGCTGCGTCAGGTCATGGTGCGGCGCAGTTTTCAGGCATTCGGCGTGGGCGGGCAGCAACTGGGCGAAAAATGCCTGCTTGGCTTCCTCGGGCCATTGGATCAAGCCCAGCCCTTCGTTGAGGTCGCGCATCAACTGCGGCAACGTCAGCAGGAAGGCCTTGCGCAACTGCGGATGCCCCTTCGGCTGCACACTCAACGCCAGTTCGTGCCCGGCTTTTTTCATGCGCTGGGAGAACGGCGACGCAGCCCCATCACGCGCCGAGGCCATCACCTGAACCTGGCTCCAGATCTGGGTGATGAAGTCCCGCACGAAAGTGGGCAGTTCGATGTCTGCCAACTCACGCTGCAGGATTTGCATGTATCGCTGCTGCACCCGCAGGTCGGCCTCTTTGCCACTGAGCAGGGCGGCCACGGCCGCGTGCTCGGCCGCATCGCGTGTGCTTTCCGTGTCGATGAACGATTCCAGCTCGCCGAGCTTGGATTCGTACACAGACATGTTGTCGAAGTCGCCGTCGACGATGGCATTGACCAGTGCCGTGACGCGCTCCAGGCAGGCGAGTCCCGGGCCCTGCTCGTAATCGTCGAACGATGCCGACAGCGTCGCCACGCGGTTCACAAAGCGTCGCACCGGATGCTTGCGCGTGTTGAAGAAGCTCATGTCGCCCAGCGCGACCCGGAGCACAGGCATTTGCAGGCGCGCGATCTGGCGCGCCATCTGAGGCGCCACCTTCGGGTCGGACAACACTTGGTCGAACAGCGCCGCCACGATGTCGATGACCATTTGGTCGAGTGCCGCACCGCCTGTGGCTTTGACGAGCTCCTCGCGATGTGCCCGGATCAGGTTGGGGGCCATCAAGGGGCCGGCAAAGCCTGCGGACGCGGCCAAACCCTCTGCCAAGCCGCCTTCGTCCACGTGAGGTGCCGCAGAGCCACTGCCATCGCCAAACCACGGCGTCTGCGCCGACTGCATCGCAATTCGACGCAGCAGATGCTGGAAGTCTGCGCGGGCAGCCTGGGCGGTCGGGCTGTGGCCGAGGCCGTCGGCCTGGCTGCTCAGAAAACTGCCCTCCATGCCCATGGCGGCTGTCGGCACCTGCATGCCGAACATGTGGCTGAGTGCGTGGGCCGCGCGTTGGTGGGCTTGCGCTTCGGACGGGCCAAAACCGCTGCTGCGAAGGGCCCCCGCGCCGCTGCCCGTGGCCATCGCGCCAGGCAGCGTGGCGGCGAATGCGCCTGGCGTGCTGCCAAGCGGTCCAAAATCGGACTGCAGTCCGCCTGGGCCTGAGGAGCTGAAGGGCCCGTGCCCGCTGGAGGCGCCTCGGCTGCGGTTCACCGACATGCCCTGCGCCTGGATGCCCCGCTGGCGCATGTCATGAACAATCAGGCCGTAAGTTGTGTTGAGTTCGGGGCCCAGCACGCGCCCCATCTGCCCTGCCAAGGTGAGGCAAGTGTCTTCATCGCACTCCGCGCTGGCCAGCGCTTCGAGCAGTGCCTTGGCCACTGCCTGTGGGCGCAGCGGGTTGTTTTCAGGGGTCGCATCCTTGAGAAGGGTTGCGATGTGCGCGAACAGCGACTTCAGGTGTTCTTCGCAGTCCTGCGTGAGGGTCTGAGCCAGGCGGTCGGCCCACACCCCGCGCTCGACTTCCTGGTTGTCCACCAGCGACAGGGCGTCCCAATCCAGCTCTCCCGAAGACACGGATGCGCCGCCCTGGTCTGGCCGCTGGTGCTTGTCGATCTGCCCCTGCAACTCGCGCTGGAAGGCTTGCAGGATGCGAGCAGACTTCAGCTTCAACTCGCGCTCACAGGTCATCAACTGCTGACGCGCCTGGTTGCTCGTGGCAGCCAGGGCCAGGGGACCCAGCTGCACGAGTGCTTTTTCGACGGCCGCAGACACAGCCGCCTGGATGCGGCTGGAGGCTGCATGCAAAACAGGGTCGAGTCGGGGGTCGTTCACGGCGCCGGTCCAGTCAGTTACATCGGATGAAGCGGCACCCGCATGGGATTGCCTTTCATCGATGGTTATCGGACGGACCGCGCCCGTCTTGCGTTATTTTTTCAAACTGTCACGAATCTCACGAAGCAACACGATGTCTTCCGGCGTGACGGCCGCTGCGGCAGGCGCAGCGGGTTCTTCGCGCTTGAGTCGGTTGATCTGCTTGATCATCAAGAAAATGATGAACGCCAGGATGGCAAAGTTCAAGGCCACGGTGATGAAGCTGCCGTAGGCGAACACGGCGCCCTGTTTTTTCGCATCGGCCAGGGTCAGTCCGGCTGCTTGGCCAGCCAGGGCGACGTAGTAGTTGCTGAAATCCAGCCCACCGACCACTTTGCCGATCAGCGGCATGATCAGGTCGTTGACGGCGGAGTCGACGATCTTGCCGAAGGCGCCGCCGATGATCACGCCGACCGCCAAGTCCACCACATTGCCCTTGACGGCAAATTCCTTGAATTCACTGAAAAATCCCACGTCTTACTCCTGTCCGGTGCGCCGCGCACATTTGGCGGCTTGGTGCTGAAATCCCGCTCAATGTAGAACGACTTGAGGCACACGCACAGCAAGTCCTGCGCCATGGGCCGGGCGGCACAAGCCCCAGTGTGGTGGAAATGTCGCACCATCAACGAGGGCTCCCTTCCGGCACAAGGTGGCGTCGGGCGACAAAGTGGGGGGTTGTGTCCCTTACAATGTCGAGTTGACCCCCATCCAATGTCATCGAATCTCCAGTCCTCGAGGATACCCATGAGCAATCAGCCAGTGGACCAAAGCCGTCGGACCTGGGTGACCATGGCCTGCGCCGTCGGCGGTGCAGGCGGCGTGGCCACCGCCATCCCCTTCGTTTCGACTTTCCAGCCTTCCGAACGTGCCCGTGCCGCAGGTGCGGCTGTGGAGGCCGACATCAGCGCCCTGAAGCCGGGCGAGATGATGACCGTCGAGTGGCGCGGCAAACCTGTCTGGATCATCAAGCGCACGCCCGAGCAAGTGGCCGGTCTGAGCAAGATCGATGGCCAGTTGGCCGACCCCAAGTCTGAGCGCAAGCCCGGCGAACTGACCCCCGAGTACGCTCGCAACGAGCATCGCTCCATCAAGCCGGACGTCATGATCGCCGTGGGTATTTGCACCCATCTGGGTTGCTCTCCCTCGTCGAAGTTCCAGGCCGGCGCCCAGCCATCCCTGCCGGACGACTGGCCGGGTGGTTTCCTGTGCCCCTGCCATGGTTCGACCTTCGACCTGGCTGGCCGCGTTTTCAAGAACAAGCCGGCCCCCGACAACCTCGAAGTGCCGCCCCACATGTACGTGTCTGACACCAAGCTCCTCATTGGTGAAGACAAGAAGGCCTGACCGGAGAAGTCACGATGGCTGAAATGAAACAAGCGCCTGCCGGCGCATCTGCCGGCGAAAAGCTCCTGACGTGGGTTGACAACCGCTTCCCGGCGACCAAGCTGTGGAACGAACACGTCGGTGAGTACTACGCACCGAAGAACTTCAATTTCTGGTATTTCTTCGGTTCCCTGGCCCTGTTGGTGCTGGTGATCCAAATCGTGACCGGCATCTTCCTGGTCATGAACTACAAGCCTGATGCGGCCCTGGCGTTCGCCTCGGTCGAGTACATCATGCGCGACGTCCCCTGGGGATGGCTGATCCGTTACATGCACTCCACCGGCGCCTCGGCCTTCTTCGTGGTGGTGTACCTGCACATGTACCGCGGTTTGATCTACGGCTCCTACCGCACCCCGCGCGAGCTGGTCTGGATCTTCGGTTGCCTGATCTTCCTGTGCCTGATGGCCGAAGCGTTCATGGGCTACCTGCTCCCCTGGGGACAAATGTCCTTCTGGGGCGCCCAGGTGATCATCAACTTGTTCGCCGCCGTGCCTTTCGTCGGTCCGGACCTGGCCATCCTGATCCGCGGCGACTACGTCGTGGGCGATGCCACGTTGAACCGGTTCTTCTCGCTGCACGTGATTGCCGTGCCCCTGGTCCTCTTGGGTCTGGTGGTGGCACACATCATCGCGCTGCATGAAGTGGGCTCGAACAACCCTGATGGTGTGGAAATCAAAGGCCCGAACGCTCCCAAGGATGCCAATGGCCATCCGCTGGACGGCGTTCCCTTCCATCCCTACTACTCGGTGCACGACCTGTTGGGCGTGGGCGGTTTCCTGTTCATCTTCACGGCCGTGATTTTCTTCATGCCTGAATTTGGCGGCTACTTCCTGGAGTACAACAACTTCATCCCGGCCGACCCGTTCAAGACCCCGCCGCACATCGCGCCGGTCTGGTACTTCACGCCGTTCTACTCGATGCTGCGTGCCACAACCGATGACATGGTCAACGTGTTGGCAGTCATCATCGGCTTGGGTGCCGTGTTGAACCTGGTCAAGGGCAAGGGCGATGGCAAGACCAAGGTCGCGGGTTTGGTTGCTGCGGCCGTGGTGATCGGCTTGCTCAAGACCTTCGAAGCGAAGTTCTGGGGGGTGGCCGTGATGGGCGGCGCCGTGGTGATTCTGGCGGGCCTGCCGTGGTTCGATAAGAGCCCTGTGAAGTCCATCCGTTATCGTCCGGGTTGGCACAAGATCGTGTACGGCGTCTTCGTGGTCAACTTCGTGATTCTGGGTTACCTGGGCGTGCAACCTCCGTCGGAAATCGGCAACCTGGTGTCTCAGGTCGGTACGCTGCTGTACTTCGGCTTCTTCGTGCTGATGCCTTTCTGGAGCCAGATCGGTACCTTCAAGCAAGTGCCTGATCGCGTCACCTTCACGCCCCACTGATCAAGGCAGGAACACACAACCATGAAAAAACTGCTTGCTTCTCTGCTGGCTGCTTTCGCCCTGGTGTCGGGAGCACAAGCTTCGGGCGGTGACCTGGTGCTGGACAAGTTCCCCAAGGAACGCGTCAGCGACCTGGCCGCGCTGCAAAACGGCGCCAAGATCTTCGTCAACTACTGTCTGAACTGCCACGCTGCGGCCTTCATGCGCTTCAACCGCCTGAAGGACATCGGTCTGACGGAGCAACAGATCAAGGACAACCTGCTCTTCCCTACCGACAAGGTCGGTGAGGTCATGAAGGTGTCCCTGGATCCGAAGGACGCCAAGGCCTGGTTCGGTGCCACCCCTCCCGACCTGACGCTGGTCGCGCGATCGCGTGCCAGCGCCAGCGGCTCTGGTGCTGACTATCTCTACACCTACCTGCGCAGTTTCTACCGCGACGAAACCCGTCCGACCGGCTGGAACAACCTGGTCTTCCCCAACGTTGGCATGCCCCACGTGCTGTGGGAGTTGCAAGGCCAACGCGATGCCAAGTTCGTGGAGGAAACCGATCCGCACGACCCTGCCAAAAAGGTTCACAAGTTCGATGGTTTCGAGCAGGTGACCCCTGGCAAGATGTCGCCCCAGGAGTTCGACAGCAGCATCGCTGACTTGGTGGCCTACCTGCAGTGGATGGGCGAGCCGATGCAAACCCAGCGCACCCGCATCGGTGCTGGCGTCCTCATCTTTCTGGCCATTTTCACCTTCATCGCCTGGCGTCTGAATGCGACGTTCTGGAAAGACGTGAAGTGATCCCGAGGTCCTTGCCGGTCAACCGGTGAGGGCCCCACAGCGCAGTGGCATGCTGATTGCGGCCACTGCGCTTCGTTGTTTGTGCTGCGAAGCACATCCCTGTTCAGCTTCTTAGGAGCCCACCGCCATGATGGTGCTTTACTCCGGTACGACTTGCCCTTATTCGCATCGTTGCCGTTTCGTTCTGTTCGAAAAAGGCATGGATTTTGAGATCCGTGACGTCGACATCTTTGCCAAACCCGAAGACATCGCTTTGATGAACCCGTACAACGAGGTGCCCATCCTCGTCGAACGTGACCTCATCCTGTATGAGTCGCACATCATCAACGAGTACATCGACGAGCGATTCCCTCACCCGCAACTGATGCCCGGTGACCCCGTAGCACGGGCCCGCGTGCGCCTGTTCCTGCTCAATTTCGAGAAGGAGCTGTTCGCCCACGTCAACATGTTGGAAGGCCGCGGTGGCGTCAAAGCCAACGACAAGCAGCTGGAGAAGGCCCGTTCGCAGATCCGCGATCGCCTGACGCAGTTGGCTCCGATTTTCCTGAAGAACAAGTACATGCTGGGCGACGACTTCTCCATGCTGGATGTCGCCATCGCTCCACTGCTGTGGCGCTTGGACTATTACGGCATCGAGCTGTCGAAGAACGCATTGCCCCTCTTGAAGTATGCTGAACGCATCTTCTCGCGTCCGGCCTATATCGAGGCCCTGACGCCTTCCGAGAAGGTGATGCGCAAGTGATTTTCCTCGCCTGATTGAGCGCCTGACCGAGCATGTCCATCGAACAAGATTCCCAGTGGTCGTCCACGCGGCCGTACCTGATCCGTGCCCTGCATGACTGGTGCACGGACAACGGCTTCACGCCGTACCTGGCGGTGTACGTGGACCGATCGGTGCAGGTGCCCCAGGAGTACGTGAAGAACAACGAGATCGTGCTCAACGTGAGCTTCGAGGCCACCAGCCAGTTGCAGTTGGGCAATGAGTTCGTGGAGTTCAAGGCGCGTTTCGGGGGCGTTGCTCGGGACATTGCCGTGCCAGTCGATCACGTCATTGCCATTTACGCCCGTGAAAACGGTCAAGGCATGGCATTTCCCGTGCCCACGCCATTGGGCGGCCAGGGCGTGGATTCGCCAGCCTCAGCGCCTGCGGGTGACGATGAGCATTTGGCCGATGCCGAGGTGCAGGTCGAGGTTGGGGTGTCGCCAGGCGCAGCTTCAGCGGGCTTGCGCTTGGCGCCGGCTCAAAAGGGAGCCAAGGAGCGTCCGTCGCCCGTCAAGGCGGTTGACAAGCCTGCCCAGGGCGCGCTGACCGACGGCACCGATCCGCAACCGCCGGAGCCGCCGTCGGGTGGCGGGCGGCCAACACTGCGCCGCGTGAAATGAACCTCGGCGCTCGCGTTAGAATATTGCCTTGAGTCATCGCCGGCTTAGCTCAGTTGGTAGAGCACCCGCCTTGTAAGCGGTAGGTCGTCAGTTCGAATCCGACAGCCGGCACCACATGAAAAGCCTCCAGGACAATGTCCTGGAGGCTTTTTGCTTGATGGGATGCGCTTGAGCTTGCAGTCAGTTGACCAGCAGCTTGTTGAGCTCTGAAAGGTCTTCTGCTTTCAGGGTGCCGCTGGCTTGGCGCAGTTTGACGGAGCCGACGATCACCTCGTAGCGGGCCTTGTACAGGTCTTTTTGCGTGCTGGCCAGTTGGGTCTGCGCGTCCAGCACATCCTTGTTGATGCGCACGCCCACACGGTAGCCCAGTTGCGTCGCTTCCAATGCCAACTTGGCGGAAGATTCTGCCGCCTCGTAGGCTTTCACTTGTGCCAGGCCCGACAGCACGCCGAAGTAGGCCTGGCGGGTGCCCAAGGTCACTGAGCGTCGCGCGTTATCGACGTCGTGCTCAGCTTTTTCCTTGAGTTGCAGGACCTCGCGGATGCGGTTCTGTACGGAGTTGCCTGCGTACAGCGCCATGTTCAGCTCGAGGCCGATCGAGCTGCTGGTACCGGCTCCGCCAGAGATCTTGGCGTTGGTGTTGCTGGAATCGATGTCGTTGCGCAGGACGTTGGCCACGGCATCCAGCGTGGGCAAGTGACCTGCGCGTGCCTTGTCGATTTCGAGGGTGGCCACCTGCAGGCCGATCTCTGCCTTGCGCACGCTCGGCGAGCCAGCAGATTGTCCGACCCAGTCCTCCACTTGACCGGGTGACAGTGCGTCGAGGTTGACCGGGGTGCGCAGGGGCGTGGGTGTGACGTTGCTGCGGCCAACGAGTTGGTCGAGTGCGATGCGCTTGACCCGCAAGTCGTTCGTGGCGGCGATCTCCTGTGCGGAGGCAAGGTCGTGGCGGGCCTGCGCTTCACGGGTGTCTGTGATGGTCGAGTTGCCGACCTCGAAGCTGCGTTTGGCTGCAGCAAGCTGCTCTGCCAGGGCCGCCTTGTTGGCTTGCGTCGTGTTGAGCACGTCTTGGGCGCCGAGCACATCGAAATAGGCCTGTGTGATGCGCACCGTGAGGTCATTGGTGGCGGTTTGCAGGTCGGCTTCTGCAGCCAGCAGGGCCTGCTCTGCCTGATCGACCTTGGCCGTGTTCCCGGCGTTGTACAACGCCTGTCGCGCAGCAAGGCCGACCTTGCGGCTGGTGGAGTTGCTGCTGTAATTGGCGGCGGTGCCCGTCAGGGGGTTGATGAAGCTGGGTGCGGTGGAGTCAAAATGGGTGCGGTTGACGCCTGCCTGCAGGTTCAGGGTAGGGCGCTGCAAAGCGCGCGCTTGTGCTGTCTGGTACTGGATGGACTCGGCTTGCGACTTCGCGCTGAGGTAGCCCGCGTCGTAGCCCTTGGCCGCATCCAGAAGCTCCAGCAAGCCCTCAGCCTGCGCGCTCAGGGGGCAAGCAGTGAGGCCCAGGCTGAGGCTTGCGCAGGCCACCAGCCGACCCACGGGGCGCCACGCGGCGACCACAGAACGGAGTGAGCTGGGGAACTTGGGCGCGCGCGTGGACATCTTGGGATCCTTGGAGTGAGACAGGGCAGCGCAGACGAGGCCACGCCATGCCGTAACGGGGACGGTCAGAACTGGAACTTGCTCGGCTCAGGGAACCCTGGCAGTCGGTTGGCGACGGTGTCGAACAGCTCCTGACGGGTGAACTGCCCCTCTGCCACGCGGGTGAACAGCGTGGCTTGCATCACCGGCTCATCACCAACGATGGCCAGCAGGCGACCGCCGACCTTGATCTGATCCAGCAGGGTTTGGGGCACTTGGGCCACCGAGCCTGCGAGCAAGATGGCATCGAACGGTGCCTGGGTTGCGAAGCCCTGGCTGCCGTCTGCCTGCACGATCTCGGCGTTGTTCACGCCACCTTTGCGCAGGTTGTTGCGCGCCACGGCGGCCAAGGCTGCATCTGCCTCCAGGCCGATCACGCGCTGCGCTTTGTGGGCCAGCGGGGCGGCCACGTAGCCAGTAGCAGCGCCCACCAACAGCACGGTGTCGCGCTTGCTGAGGTTGAGATCTTGAACGAGGCGGGCCTCGACACGGGGGGCCAACAGGCTGCGTCCGTTGCCCAAAGGCAGCTCCAAGTCGGTGAAGGCTTGGGCCTGGTGGGCAGCGGGGACGAAATCTTCGCGGCGCACGGCCGACAACAGGCCCAGCACCGAGGTGTCCAGGACATCCCAGGGGCGGATCTGTTGCTCGATCATGTTGAAGCGGGCTTGTTCGACGTTCATGCTGGGCATCCTACGGGAGACGATATGGGGAGGGAATGCGGGGA
>Ga0187843_10002856_pt1 | contig 10285 bp, 8 predicted proteins | sample SpaLakP09_SKY_43_FD_134516 | JGI IMG/M metagenome (GOLD analysis project Ga0187843, IMG submission 134516) | Oligotrophic lake water microbial communities from Sparkling Lake, Wisconsin, USA - SP09_SKY_43 | ecosystem: Environmental > Aquatic > Freshwater > Lake | place: USA: Sparkling Lake...
CGTAGTCTGCCGCAGTGGCCTGGCGGTGCGCGCCTTTGAAGGCGGCGTCTGGCGTGAAGTAGACGTCCTGGCGCAGGTGAAAGGTGTAGGTTTTGCCGTCGTCGCTGACTGTCGGCATGGCGGCGGCGGTGTTGGGGATCAGTTTGACCGGACGGGCCAGGTAGTCGTAGCGCAGCAGGGGATCGAACAGGTTTTCCAGCAGGCTGAGGCTGGCGACGTCGGAGGCTACCGCCGGGTCTAGGCCGGTTTCGCCGGTGCTGAGGAAGGCGTGGAGGACTTTTTGCTCAGCATAGGCTCCGGCGTTCGCCGGAGCGACGGCATAGCCGGCGCAGGCGGCCAGCGCCAGCAAGGCGGCTGCACATTTTTTGAGCATCCTTCCCATTGTTCCTCACACGGTAAAGCGGCAGCTTATAACTTTTTGCGCTGGCTTACCCGCTATACTTCGCAAATCGCCCACTGCAAACAAGAAAAATGTCGCTCAATTACATCTGGTCTGGCTTCTTCCTGGTGGGATTTCTGGCCGCATTGGCGCAGTTTCTCTTTCTGGGCGACACGGAAATCTTCAAGCGCATCATCGACGGCACCTTCGACTCGGCCCGCACCGGCGTGATGGACATCGCCCTGCCGCTGGCCGGCGTGATGACGCTGTGGCTGGGCATCATGAACATCGGCGAAAAAGCCGGCGCCATCGACCTGCTGGCCAAACTGATCGCGCCCTTCTTCTCACGCATCTTCCCCGGTGTGCCGTCCAACCACCCGGCCACCGGCCACATGGTGATGAACTTCTCGGCCAACCTGCTGGGTCTGGACAACGCCGCCACGCCATTCGGCCTGAAGGCCATGGAAAGCCTGCAAACGCTCAATCCCAACAAGGACGAGCCGACCGACGCACAGATCATGTTCCTGGTGCTGCATACCTCCGGCCTGACGCTGATACCCCTGGCCATCATGGCGCAGCGCTCGATCCTCGGCGCGGCCGACCCGTCCGACATCTTCATACCCTGCATGGTGGCGACTTACGTGGCGACCATGACCGGCATCATCGCGGTGTCCATCCGCCAGCGCATCAACCTGTTCAACCGCGTGGTGGTGGGCTGGCTCGGCGGCATTACCGCCTTCATCGTGGGCGTGGTCTGGTACTTCACCAATTTCCTCACCAAGCCGGAGATCGAAACCTTCTCCAAAGTGTTCAGCAACTTTGTGCTGATCGCCGTCATCGGCGGTTTCATCATTGGCGCGCTGCGCAAGAAGGTCAACGTCTACGAGGCATTCATCGAAGGCGCCAAGGGCGGCATCCAGACTTCGCTGACGGTGATTCCCTATCTGGTCGGCATGCTGGTGGCCATCAGCGTGATCCGCAACGCCGGTCTGCTCGGCTTTGTGGTGCAAGGCTTCGGCTGGCTGTTCAGCCACCTCGGCGTCAACACCGATTTCGTCGGCGCGCTGCCGACCGCGCTGATGAAGCCGCTAAGCGGCAGCGCCGCCAAGGCCATGATGATCGACACCATGCAAACCTATGGCGTCGATTCCTTTGTCGGCCGCCTGGCCTGCGTATTCCAGGGCTCGGCTGACACCACCTTCTACATCGTCGCGCTGTACTTCGGCTCGGTCGGCATCCGCAAGACGCGTTACGCGATCTCCTGCGGCCTGATCGCCGATTTCGCCGGCGTGCTTGCTGCGATTGCGATTTCCTATGTCTTCTTCCACTAAGCTGTTACGCCGTTTTGTTGTTGCCGCGCTGATCGCGGCCGGCGCCGTCACCGCCGTTGCGGCCGATCTGCCGGAGCCGGTGGCGCGGCTGATGCAGTCGTCGAATATTCCGCCGGAAGCGGCCGGCGTCATCGTCATGCGCGGCGATACCACGCTGGTGTCGCACAACCCGCAGCAAAGCATGCAGCCGGGATCGACGATGAAGCTGTTCACCACGCTGACGGCGCTGGAGCAACTGGGTCCGATATTTCGCGGCCGCACCGAATTCCGCAGCAGCGCCGAGGTCGTCAACGGCGTGCTGCAAGGCGACCTGATCCTGCGTGGCGGCGCCGATGCCGACTTCAACGAAGACGTGCTGAATCACATGCTGCAAGCGCTGCGCAACCAGGGCATCCGCCGCATCAAGGGCGACATCATCGTTGACCGGCTGCTGTTCACGCCTGCGCGGCCGGACGCTGGTCAGCCGCCGTTTGACGAGTATCCATGGGCCTACTACAACGTCATCCCGAATGCGGCGCTGATCAACACCAACCTGCTGAAAGTCGAGATGCGCTCCACCGGCAACAAGCTGTCGCTGGTGATGATGCCGGAGATGGACAAAGTCAGCATCCGCTCGGAAATGAAACTGATCGACGCCAGCTGCGCCGCCTGGGAAAACGGCTGGCGCACACCGGACTACACGCACAAAGGCGACCGCATCGAAGTCGTACTGCACGGCAGCTTCCCCAAAGACTGCATCCGCACCACGGCCATCAACGTACTGGACAGCCAGGACTACCTGGCGCGCCTGCTGCAGGCCGAATGGAACAAGCTGGGCGGCTCCCTCGGCGGCGAAGTACGCGAAGCCGCCATCCCCGTTGCGCCGGCTGATGCCACGACCGCGCCAGCGCCAGCACCGGCGCCCACCACGCGCCTGCTGGCCGAGCACGTCTCCCGCACACTGCCCGAAGTCATCCGCGACACCAACAAACAATCCGACAACACCCTGGCCCGCACCATCTTCCTCAGTCTCGGCAGCCTGGAAGCCGATCCGCTACTGGGCAGCAAACCACTGCCGCCGGACGCCAGCGGCGCCAGCACGCCCATGCGCGCCGAAACCGCCATCCGCGCCTGGCTGCAGCAGCACAACATCGACGGCAACGGCCTGATTCTCGACAACGGCTCCGGCCTGTCGCGCAGCGAACGCGCCACCCCGGCACAGCTGGCCGGCCTGCTGCAAGCCGGCCTGAAAAGCCTGTGGATGCCCGAATTCCTCGCCAGCCTGCCGGTGGCCGCTACCGACGGCACCATGCGCCGCCGGCTAAAAGACAGCCCCGCCGCCCAGCGCGCACGCCTGAAAACTGGTAGCCTGAACGGCATGATCGCCGTCGCCGGCTACGTACAGGACGCCAACAACCAAACCTGCATCGTCGTCGCCATCCTCAACGACGCCCACGTCGCCAACGGCGCCGGCCGCGCCGTGCTGGACGAGCTGATCGACTGGGTCGCGCGGAGCGGACAACAAGAGTTCAGGCAATAAGTCGCGTAGAATATTTCTGTCAGCGGTAACCAGGAACGTTTAACGATGCCCTTAACCGTCACCGAAATTTTAGGCCGATCATTAGAAGGCAGAACCCAACCATACATCTGCCGATGCGATGATGATGAGGTGTATTTCGTTAAGGGCAAGTCCGCGACCCGCGCCGGGCTAATCAACGAATGGATAGGCGCCAACTTGTGCAGCGCCTTGGAACTACCAATAGCGCCATATTCGGTGGTCACCGTTCCTGATGAGCTAATAGAAGCAGATTTAACTGGGCGATATGCGGAACTGGGCCCTGGTCCTGCATTTGCCTCCAGACGGCTTAATGCGACCAGCCTGACACGTCCCCGCTTTCGAGCGATACCCCAACAGTTGCGGCGAGATGTACTCATGTTCGACTGGTGGGTGCATAACGGCGACCGCAATCTGACCGAGCTAGGCGGAAATCCGAATCTGCTATGGAGCGATGACCAACCGACAACGCTCCAGATGATCGATCACAACCTGGCGTTTGATGCCGATTTCAATCCCTCTGATTTCATCAAGCTACATATATTTTCTGAAGAGGTTCCTGGACTCTTCAGTGACTTTCTCCTGCGCGAGAGTTACAGCGCGCGCTTCACTCAAGCATTCCAAAACTGGGATGACATTTGTGATACGCTTCCCGAAGCATGGTTCTTTATGGACGCAGAAAAGACTCTGCCAGTGAACTATCCATTTGATGCCGTAAAGAAGCTCTTGGAACGCGCCGCATCCGAAGCTCTCTGGCAGTTACCACCTCTATGAATATCGCCTGCCATTACGCTATCGCCCGATTCGCTCCGTTCATTGAAACCGGAGAGTTCGCCAATGTTGGCGTGGTGATGTTTGCGCCTAACGCGCGCTTTTTCGGGTTCAAACTGCTGGGCAACCGGTATGCCCGGGTCACCAATTTCTTTGAAGGGCTCGATACCAAGGTATTTAAGGGGTCCATGACTGGCCTTCGGGAAGAGTTAGCTCGTATTCAGGGCTTGCTCCAAGAGCCCGGGACGTTGAGCAAGGAAAATCAGATAGCGGTATGGACTGATTTGATCAAGCCCCGCGAAACAATGGTCCGGTTCAGTGAGCCGAGAATTGTCATGGCAAGCGAATCCAAGGCCAAACTGCTTGAGCTCTACGATTACTACGTCGGACATAACTTCGCCACCAAGGAATACCACGAAAAGCTGCTTGAACGTGCAGTCACAGGCTGGCTGCGGGATGCCGGTTTACAAAACAAATTCCATCCTGCGCGCATAGGCAACGACGATTACCATGCCCATTTTCCATTCGTCGCGGGACCGGAAAACCATCCGGAAAGAATCATTAAACCGCTGAATCTCAATCATGCGGATGCCGCCAAGATTATCGATCATGGAGGGCAATGGCTGTATCGACTGGATGCTTTGAAAAAGCGCGATCTGTTGCCGTCGCAGGTACTTTTTTCAGTTCAAGGCCCAGCACCGGACGAGTCGTCACCACGAGGCCGCGCCAAGAATGAAATCGTGACTGAACTAAGAGACAGGGAAGTACTTGTTATTCCTCACGGTTCGGCACTCCCGATTATTGAATTCGCCCAGTCAGGCACCATCCCATCATTGAGTTCATATGAAACAACGTCAGTTAGGTAAGCAAGGTTTAACCGTCTCGGCTCAGGGCTTGGGCTGCATGGGCATGAGCAATGTGTATGGGGCGGCGGATGAGGGCGAGTCGATCGCCACGCTGCACCGGGCACTTGAGCTGGGGATTAATTTCTTTGATACGGCCGAGGTGTATGGGCCGTATCACAACGAAGAACTGCTCGGCCGCGCATTCAAGGGACGCCGGGGCGAGGTGATTCTGGCCACCAAGTTTGGCTTTGATATCCGCGAAGGCGTGCGCAATGCCGTGACCAGCGATCCGGCGCATATCCGCGTGGCGGTCGAAGGTTCGCTGCGCCGGCTCGGTACGGATTACATCGATCTGCTGTACCAGCATCGCATCGATCCGAAAGTACCGATTGAGGAGGTGGTCGGCGTCATGGGCGAGTTGGTGAAGGAGGGCAAGGTGCGCTATCTCGGCTTGTCGGAGGCGGGCGTCGCCAATATCCGCCGCGCCCATGCGGTGCATCCGATCAGCGCGCTGCAAAGCGAGTATTCGCTTTGGGAGCGCAATCTGGAGGCGGACATTATTCCGGTGCTGCGCGAACTGGGCATCGGGCTGGTGCCGTTCAGCCCACTGGGACGCGGTTTCCTGGCCGGCACCGCCAAGCGTGCGGAAGAATATCCGCCGACCGATTTCCGCCATCAGGATCCGCGCATGCAGGGCGCGAATTTTGACGCCAACATGCAGGCGGCGCAGACGGTGCGCGAACTGGCCGCCGCCCGTGGCCTGGCTGCCGGCCAGATCGCGCTGGCCTGGCTGCTGCATCAGGGCGACGACATCGTGCCGATTCCCGGCACCCGCCGCCGCGCCAACCTGGAGCAAAACGCCGCCGCCACCGATGTGACGCTCAGCGCCAGCGAGATCGCCACGCTGGAAAACGCGCTGAAGCAGGTCGCCGGACCGCGCTACAGCAATGAGCGCATGGCGACAGTCGACCGCTGAGGCGCCCCAACGCCGTCCGCCAGACGGCGAGCGGACGGCTGGCCGACGCGGCCATCAACGGCGCTTGACCTTATTGCGACAACTGTCGCATAATGATGGCAACAGTCGCACATGGAGTCGCTCGTGTCTATCTTCGCTACCTTTACCGGCCTGGAGCCGCTAGCCCTGCGCTTTGCGCTGGCCAGCGCCGGCTGCGTGGCCGCCGGCCTCGGCGTGTGGGCGGTGACGGCACTGTGCCGCCGCTGGCTGCCCGCCATCGCCGCGCAACGTTCGGTGTGGCTGCTGGGCCAATGCACCGTCGCCGCCGCCTTCCTGCTGATCCTGACGCCGCAGACTGAACGCCTGCGCGTGCTGCCAGCCATCGACATCGAAAGCTACGCCACCCTAGCGCCAGCCGAGCGCGCCAACAACAACACCGCCTCTGCCGCCGCCGTAACCGCCGAGACAACAACGCAGCTCACCCCGCAGTCCATCCTCGCCTACGCCGCCCAAGGCTGGCTGCTGCTCTACGCACTGGGCCTGGGCTACACACTGATCCAGCTGCTGCACACGCGCCGCGCACTGCAAGCGCTGGCCTGCGCCGGCAACCGCACCAGCGCCGCCCCTGTGCCCACCATTGAAGTCGACGCCCCGATTTCGCCGATGCTATTCGGCCTGTTCCGCCCACGCCTGCTGCTGCCACTGCACCTGCGCGGCTTCGACGCCGACCAGCGCCAGATGATCGTCGAGCACGAACTCACCCACTGGCGCCGCCACGACCTGCAATGGGCCAGCGCCGGCATCGTGCTGCAAACGCTGCTCTGGTTTAATCCCTTCATGCGCCTGCTGCGCAACCAGCTGTCGTGGGCGCAGGAACTGGGCTGCGACCGCGATGTACTGCAAGGCCGTCCGCAAGCGCAACGCAAAGCCTACGCCGCCGCGCTGATCACGCAACTCAAGCTGCAGCAGACACCCATCAGTACCGCGCTGGCTTTCGGCCACGTCACCCCGGCCACGCTGGCCGACCGCATCGCCCTGATACGCACGCCGGCCAAGGCGCTGCGAGGTCCGTGGACCCGCATCGCCACGCTGGCCGCGCTGGGCGCCGTGCTGGCTACCAGCCTTGCGCTGCAACCGTCGCTGGCGTCGCAAAGCGCGGCGCAACTGTCCTGCACCACACTGATGGACGCCGCCACCGGCCAGCGACTGCGCCACGACGGCCAATGCGATGCCCGCGCCACACCGGCATCCACCTTCAACATCGTGGTCGCCCTGATGGGCTACGACAGCGGCATCCTGGTCGACGAACACACGCCCGTGTTCAAATACCAGCCCAGCTACACCACCTGGAATCACGAAGACTGGCGCATCGACACCGATCCCTCCAGCTGGATCAAATACTCCAACCTGTGGTTCGCGCAGCAGGTCACCACGCGGCTGGGCGCTGAAGGCCTGCAACGCTACGTCAACCGCTTCGGCTACGGCAATCAGGACGTCTCCGGCACGCCCGGCCAAAACAATGGCCTGACTTTGTCATGGGTCGGTGCCTCGCTGCTGATTTCAGCCGACGAACAAGTGGCGTTCATGCGCAAGATCGTCAACCGCCAGCTGCCGATATCGGCCAAGGCCTACGACATGACCGCCCGCATCCTGCATCCGCAAACACTGGCCAACGGCTGGACCATCTACGGCAAAACCGGCACCGCCTCGCCCTCGCTGCCCGACGGCAGCGATGACAACAGCCGCCAGTACGGCTGGTACGTCGGCTGGGCCACCAAGGGCGGACGCACCATCGTCTTCGCCAACATGCGGCTGGATCAGCGGCAGGAAGAATACGCCGGCTTCCGCACCCGGCAAGCCTTCATGCGCAACGTCGCCACGCAACTCGACACGCTTTAACCACCACCCACCGAGGAGACATCTTGTCCACATTGAGCCGCATGGCATTCGCCATCGCAGCATGCTGCTGCACACCCGTCGTCGGCGCCGCCGACCTGCAAACCGTGGTCGATCAGGCCATCAAGCCGATCATGAAAGAGTACGATGTGGCAGGCATCGCCGTCGCCACCACGGTCGATGGCAAGCCCACCTTCTTCAGCTACGGCGTGGCGTCGAAGGAGAGCGGCGCACCAGTCACCGAACACACGCTGTTTGAACTGGGCTCCGTCAGCAAGACCTTCACCGCCACCATGGCCTCCTATGCGCTGGTGCAGAACAAATTGTCGCTGGACGATCATCCGAGCCGCTACATACCGAAGCTGAAAGGCACGCCGCTCGATAAAGCCACGGTACTCAACTTCGGCACCTATACCGCCGGCGGCCTGCCGCTGCAATTCCCGGACAGCGTGACGGACGACGAAGCAGGCATGCTGGCCTACTTCGGCAGCTTCAAGCCGATCGCCTCGCCGGGCAAGGTGCGCGTGTATTCGAATCCGAGCCTGGGCATGTTCGGCCACCTGGCCGCGCTGTCGCTGAAAGCCGATCCCGCCGACGTGCTGGAAAAGCAGATCCTGCCCAAGCTGGGCATGACCAGCACCTACCTGCGCCTGCCGCGCAGCGCGATGGTCAATTACGCCTGGGGCTACAACAAGGACAATAAACCGGTACGCATGGGACAAGAGCTGTTTTCCGGCCAGACCTACGGTGTACGTTCCAGCACGGCGGACATGATCCGCTACGTCCAGGCGAATATCGATCCGAGCCAGCTGGATGCCACGGTGCGCCGCGCCATCGAAGGCACACACGTCGGCTACTACCGTATCGGCAGCACCGTGCAGGGACTGGGCTGGGAACAGTATCCAATGCCAGTCTCGCTGGACACGCTGCAGGAAGGGAACTCCACCAAGATGAGCCGTGAAGTCAATCCAGTGACGTTGCTGACGCCACCCAAGCCGGCATCGGACAACACCTGGTACAACAAGACCGGCGCCACCAGCGGCTTTGGCGCCTACGTGGCCTTTGTACCGGCGAAGAAAATCGGCATCGTCATTCTGGCGAACAAAAACTATCCGATCGCCGAACGCGTCAAGGCCGCCTACACAATTCTCAACGCGCTCAAAGATTAACGCACGCCGTCAACCGGTGCAGCAACGGCAGGCAGCACCGGCACTGGGCTGGTCAGCACGTCGAGGATGGCGGCGGTTTCGGCGTCCGGCGTGCCGTCGTACAGGGCTGGACGGTACTTGGTCTGGAACACCGAGATGACGTTGCGCGTGGCCTGATCCAGTTCGCCGGTCTGCGGCACGGCGTAGCCATGGTCGGCCAGCTTGCGCTGGAACCAGGCCACCTCCGGCAGTTGCTCCTGGAAGCCAGGCAGGCGCGCCGCCACGCGGCTCGGTTCCGGCCACGGAATCAGGCCGGCGTCAGCCAGCTGCTTCCATGGGAACAGTGGCCCCGGATCCTGCTTGCGCTGCGGGGCGATCTCGTTGTGACCGAGGATATTCCCCGGCGCGATGTCGTGGCGCTTGACGATATCCTTCAACAGCAAAATCAGCTGGTCGATCTGCGCTTGCTTGAACGGCGCGTAGACGCGGCCTTCCGGCGTCTCCTTGAAGCCCGGATTCACAATCTCGATGCCGATCGACGCGGAGTTGAGCTGGTTGTAGATCTTCCAGCTGCTGTAGCCGGCGTGATTCGACTGGCGCGATTCATCCACCAGCGTGTAGAAGAACGGCTGCTCCGTATCCGTCAGCAGATAGTGCGAGCTGACATCGGCGGTGGTCAGCGTCTTGATCGAGCGCGGCGTGTCGGCCACCGTGTAATGCACGATGATGAACTTGATACGGTCGCTCTGTGCGCGCGCAGTCAGCGTGTGGTCCAGACGCGGACCGACCGGCGGTGGCGGCACCGTGGCGCAACCGGCCACCAGTGCGGTCAGGGCAAGCAGGGGAACTATCTTCATGTCGGGTCTCGGCAATCGGTTCAATGAGGGGAGTGTAGAGCAATCCGCGCCGCCGCGTGGTGCGCCAGCGTGTGACGCTGCGTCAGCGACAAATCGGAGGGTAGCGCGGTGCGCATGCTCTGCGCGATTAGTGGATGCAGTTGTGCCGCCCGTCCGCCCAACGTGATCAGGCGCGTGCCATAACGGCGCACCAGCGCCAGCGCAATCCGCGCCAATTCGCGGCCGGCGTTTTCCAGTATCGCGCGCGCCACCGGATCGGCATCCGCGCTGGCGGCGACGGCCAGCGCCAGGCTGCCGATGGCGCCGCGCTCCTGGCCGTAGATGAACTGGCGCGACAGCGACCAGTCGCTGCCGCCGATCTGGTTGAACACCGCGCGCGCCATGGCGGATTGCTGCCACGCGCCGGGCTGCTCGTCTTCCAGCCGCCAGATATGGCGCATGGCTTCGCGTGCGATCCAGAAGCCGCCGCCGCCCACCACCAGCCTCACACCACGCCCACCGGGGCGGTGGAACTGGCCGTCGGCGTCGATCCACGCGGCGATGGAGCCGGTGCCGGCGTACACCAGATA
>Ga0187843_10002857_pt1 | contig 10282 bp, 8 predicted proteins | sample SpaLakP09_SKY_43_FD_134516 | JGI IMG/M metagenome (GOLD analysis project Ga0187843, IMG submission 134516) | Oligotrophic lake water microbial communities from Sparkling Lake, Wisconsin, USA - SP09_SKY_43 | ecosystem: Environmental > Aquatic > Freshwater > Lake | place: USA: Sparkling Lake...
GCTCTGAACGAACCATTCTATGCCAAGAGAAGGTAGCCGATAATCGTATCATGGTCTTCCAGTCCAAGAAGACCTCTTCTAAACACTCCTACTCGGTGGAAATGAAGTCGCTTCACGAGAGCTTCACCATGCCACCCAAGAAGTTGGAGATTCGTCTGTCCAGCAAGTTCAATGGATTTGGATACCCTCTACTTGCATGTGTGCCTCGATTCCGTGAAGACATTCCAGTGATGGTCTTCTTCCGTGCCTTGGGTGTGACATCCGATGCCGACATTGCAAAGTTAGTCTGGGAATCACTTGAGGACCCACACATTGAACTCTTGTCTGCGTCCTTTCGCGACTGCTCTGAAATCGGAGTGTTCAGTCAAGACGAAGCTGTCTCCTATCTCTCCAACCACCTTCAGTACGGAACCAATCAAGAGGATAAGTGTGCGTATGTCCGACAACTCTTGGGAAGTGAGTTCTTACCCCATGTCCGCTTTATCGGCGAGAACGCACCTCTCGGTGTGTTGAATGCCCGCAAGTGTATGTTGGCTGCAAGCATGATTCGTCGACTCATCTTGACCGACCAGAAGTCCATTGCATTGGATGACCGAGATGCGTATCCGAACAAGCGAGTCGTTACAACCGGCGCCTTGTTGACCCATTTGTTTCGACAACTCTTCCAGAAGGTGTGCAATGATACGCGTAACGAGTTCGTACAAGAAGTCAACAATGATAGCTGGAAGAAGGGAGAAGAAGGTCCTAAACCGATGGAGATTCTCAACATCAACAATCTGTACAAAATCTTGAAGTTATCGACCATAGAAGGCAAGTTGAAGCAAGCATTGGCTACCGGTAACTTTACGGTTCAAGGTCTTGGAACCAGTAGTAGCACCAGCTTATCGAATGCGACCAAAGTCGGTGTCTCACAAGTGTTGGCTCGCATGTCATACACCAGCACATTGAGTCACTTGCGTCGTATTCAAACACCTGTGGAGAAATCTGGTAAGTTGTTGGCCCCTCGTAAACTTCACGGCACCTCGTGGGGATTCGTGTGTCCAGTCGAGACCCCAGAAGGTCATTCGGTGGGGATTGTGAAGAACATGAGTTTGTTGACTTCGGTGTCTCAACACATTCCAACCAATACACTGCTTCACTTCCTTCAAGACCATGGAAACTTGACCTGGATTGATACACCCCATGTCTACGAAGGCACTGCTGTGACCTTGAATGGAGTCATTATCGGTTACACTTCAACACCCGATACACTGGTGAAACGCTTACGAACGGCTAAGCATTCCTTCCGATTACATCCACACACATCCATCGCATGGTATACGCTTCTCAATACCATCATGATTGAGACCGACGCAGGACGACTGGTGCGACCTGTGTTCCGTCGAGGCTGTGCGTGGCCTGCTGTGGGTGCGGATTGGACGACGTGGATGAAGAGTTGTATCGAATACATTGATGCGTCGGAAACCGAGACACTTCACATTGCGATTTCCAAAGACCACGCAACACCACAACATACGCACTACGAGATTCACCCTAGCTTGATTGTCGGTCATATGGCAAGCAGCATTCCTTTGTCGGACCACAATCAGTCTCCACGAAACACCTATCAGTCTGCGATGGGTAAGCAGTCGATGTGCGTCTATGCTGGAAACTATGCGAAACGACTCGATAAGAACGGCTACCTCTTATGTAGTTTGACTCGTCCGTTGGTCGAGACACGTGCGATGAACATCTTGAAGATGCACGAGATGCCGTATGGAATGAATGCGATTGTCGCGATTGCGTGCTATGGCGGATACAATCAGGAGGATTCGATTATCATGAACCGAAGTTCAGTCAATCGTGGGTTCATGCGTGGACTCTACTACACAATGTACAAGGACGAAGAGCACCGTAATGTAACCTCGGGTCGAGAGGAAAAGTTCATGAAACCTATGCGACACAACACTCGCAAATACAAGACTACAAGTTACGATGCAGTCGGAGACAATGGCATTCCCATCTTACACTCGACGCTTCAAGAGAACGATGTAGTGATTGGAAAGGTTGTGAATCTGCGTAACGATACTGCGGGCTACACCTATCGTGACGCAAGTACTACACACAAGAACACAGAACCGTGCCGTATCGATGGAGTGTGGCAAGACAAGAACAGTGATGGCTATCCGTTCATCAAAGTGCGTGTGGTCTCTGAACGTGTGCCACAGATTGGAGACAAGTTCTCCTCTCGACACGGACAGAAGGGAACGGTTGGAATGTTGTTGGACGAAGAAGACATGCCCTTCACTGCGTCTGGATTACGACCCGACTTGATTATGAACCCTCACGCAGTTCCGTCTCGTATGACGATTGCGCAGTTGATGGAAAACATCTTTGGAAAGGTCGGTGTGCGTAAAGGCACACTCGGTGATGGAACTCCATATAGTCACTTGAAGGTAGAAGACTTGCGTAAACACATGCTGGAGTTGGGACTGCATCCCTACGGCAATGAGATTCTCTACAACGGACAGACTGGAGAAATGATGCAGGCTGAAATCTTCATGGGACCTACCTTCTATCAGCGATTGAAGCACATGGTGATTGATAAGAAGCACAGTCGAGGTAAGGGACCGATTGTGAGTTTGACACGACAACCGTGTGAGGGACGCAGTCGAGATGGAGGTCTTCGTGTGGGTGAGATGGAACGCGATTGCTTACTGAGCCACGGTGCCGCGGCATTCACGAAGGAACGCTTAATGGATGTATCTGACCCGTTTCCAACCGGTATCTGTAAGACCTGTGGAACACTTGCAGTGGTAAATGAAGAAGAGATGATTTACTCGTGTGGAACCTGTGGCAACAAGACAGAGTTCATTATGAAAACCATCCCCTATGCAATGAAGCTCTGGATGCAGGAGTTAGAAGCGATGCACATTGTTCCTCGAATGGTATTACAATAGTTTATGCAGGGTCTTCCGTCTGGGCCATTGTATTCAAACCTTCACTAGAGGGTGATTTAGACATCTTCGCATTGTAACGATGCATATCTCTCCGATATAGATACACAAGGAATCCTCCTACTACTAAGATTCCAACAATCGTGCCGATTCCAAATGGGTCCATTTCTTAAAGAGTCGTGTTCATCCTGAAAGTCTCATCCTAGGAGGGATGTAGAGTCTTCAATGATTCGCTCTTGAATGAACATCCTATGTAGTCCACACGCCATACAGCACAACCCTGTTAACGTAACTGTCACTGCGATACCAAGTGCTAAGGCTTGGTCTTCGTCCATAGGTGTTTAGCCGAGGCGTCCCTTAAACCCCCTTTTTTCCTACAACGTTCCTGAAAAAAACTTTCTTGCTTTGGAACATAACAACATGGGAGGTGGTCTTTTACAACTTGTCAGCTATGGCGCACAGGATATCTATATTTCAGGTAATCCCCAGATTACCTTCTGGAAGGTGCTTTACAAGCGTCATACAAACTTCGCCATGGAATCCATTGAAGTCACCTTCAACGGCCAAGCCGACTTCAACAAGCGTGTTACAGCAGTCATCAACCGTAACGCCGACTTGATGTACCGAACATACGTCCAGGTCGTTCTCCCAGCAGTCGACCTCACAGCCGGTTCCACCAACTTGAACCGATTCCGATGGCTCAACTACATCGGTCACCGATTGCTCAAGGTCATTGAGCTCGAGATTGGAGGTCAGCGCATTGACCGACAATATGGCGACTGGCTCCAAATCTGGACCCAGCTCTCCCAGGATGCAGGTACCGTTGCAGCCCTCGACGACATGATCGGTAACACCCACGACCTCGTCCTTGTCAAGGACCGACGTGGTTATGCCTTGGATGCCTCTTGCGCGGGTGCTGAACTCACCAACTCCTGCGCTCCCCGTGCCGGAACACCTGCCAAGACCCTCTACATCCCTCTCCAGTTCTGGTTCTGCAGAAACCCAGGTCTTGCTATTCCATTGATTGCCCTCCAATACCACGAGGTCCGCATCAATGTTGAGTTCGAGCAATGGATCAACTGCACCTACTATGAGCTTACAGGTGCAGGTGCAGTCTCTACTGCAATCCAGTCCTTGACTGCTGCCTCCCTCTACATTGACTACGTCTACTTGGACACTGAGGAGCGACGACGATTCGCCCAGCAGACACATGAGTATTTGATTGAGCAACTCCAGTTCACTGGTGCTGAGTCCATCACCTCCTCCTCCAACAAGATCCAGCTCAACTTCAACCACCCAGTGAAGGAGCTTGTCTGGGTTGTTCAACGAGATTCATTCGTGGATTGCACACCCAACCAGAACTTCATCTCAGAGGTCAATGGATGCCAGCCATTCAACTACACAGATGACTTCACCACGGAGGGTATCGTCATGGATGTCCTTGCCCGTGGTTCCCTCGGTAACACCAGCAACCAGACTGCCAACCAGGCTATCCCCACAACTGCTGGCGACGGTCCTTCTGGTCCTTACCTCCCAGGTCTCGGTATTGCCTTCGGTCCTTCTCTTGGAGGTGCCTCATGGTTGGACTCTGGTTCCGATCAAGGCGAAGAGGTCTTTGCAGCCACAACCAACTACCTCCTTGCCAAGGTTATCCTCGATTCAGGCGTCAAGTGCTCTGGCAAGAACCCAGTCGAGGTTGCCAAGCTCCAGCTCAACGGCCAGGACCGATTCACAGAGCGCGAGGGCCGATACTTCGACCGTGTTCAACCTTACCAACACCACAGCCGCACCCCAGCGCCTGGTATCAACGTCTACTCCTTCGCACTCAAGCCAGAGGAGCACCAGCCATCCGGCACCTGCAACTTCTCCCGTATCGACAAGGCAACCCTTCAGCTCACTGTGTCAGTCAACACAGTTCGCTCTGGCCGCACTGCTCAAGTCCGCGTCTATGCAGTTAACTACAACGTTCTCCGAGTTATGTCAGGCATGGGCGGTCTCGCATACTCCAACTAAACGTAGTATAACATAAAATAGTAACAAGGGGAAACCCACCACTGTGTTTGGAAACCCAAAAACAGTTACGGGATAAACAAACAAATATGAGTTTTTGTATACTCTATCTTGCATCTCCAAAGGCATTCCATATATATGATGATCCCACTCAAGCATCTCGTTTAGAACTGATAGAAGGATCACTTAAGATCACTCGTTCGCTATTTCCAGCTACAGACATCTTCGTATTCCATGAGGACTATGAAGATACTGAAAAGGCTCGATTACCAGGTGTAACAGAGTTTATTCAAGTCGATTTTTCAGGTAAGGAAGACGTTGTTAATAGAAATCTTCGTCGACCCTATGGTTATCTGATGATGTGTAGGTTTTTTAGTGGTGTTGTTCAACAACATCCTCGGTTAAAAGAGTATTCACATTACATGCGATTAGACGACGATTCCTTCTTTCAGGCACCGATGCTAACAGAGCAATATGTTAAGGATGTACTTCTTAAACATGACTATGTGTTTCGATCAGTGTTTGAAGACACACAAGATCAACAGTCTCTCTTCGAGTTTACACTTGATTTCATCCGCAGTGAAGGATATGATGAACCTATAGTAGATACACTTAAGAAGGAACTACGCAAGAAGTATTTTATGAAGGGTGATGTTTATTCTGGACTTGCGCCGTATAACAACTTCCATATATCAAGCTTCCGATTCTGGAACAATCCATTTATTCAGAGATATTTAACTGCAGTAGAAGATTCCAATGGCATTCTACAGAAGGGATGGATGGATGCAAACATTCATGGAATGATGATATACGTTCTTGCATTGTTTATCGGAATGAAAGTGTATAATGACACATCGTTTGGATACCGTCATAATCGTCACGTGTCTCGAACTGGCTCATGTGCGGTAGACTATGTGGATTCACTTCCGTTTGGAGTATAAATGTATACACTGAACCCAAACTTTAAAGGAGTTGCATATAGACTTGCTAATAACTGGTTTCCGTATGTAACGCCAGATCCTAATAAACCTATACGCTATGCAGAAGTAGGTGCGTTTTATGGTGCAAATATGGTGAGTGTAGCTGAAACCTACGGACTACATCCAGAGTCTACATTAATCGCGATTGATCCATGGACAGACTATGTAGACTATCCCGAATACAAAGGTGAACAAATGTCAATCTACAACGCATTCACTCAAAACATGGAAGCCTGTGGTCTTAGCGAACGAGTCACTGTCAAACGAGGGTATTCACACGAAGTACTTCCAACACTGGAAGACAACTCATTTGATATTATCTACATTGACGGAAACCATGAACCCGAATATGTTCTCGAAGATGCTGTGTTAGCATTTCGTAAGCTTAAAGTTGGAGGACGTCTCATTTTTGATGACTATGGTTGGGGCGGTCCTGACTTAACAAAACGAGGGATTGATGGTTTCCTAAATGGTTATCATAAGCGAATCATTGTTCTGGGTCAACGTGAGTCTCAGGTGTTTGTTCAGAAGAAGTTTTAACATACCCATGTATACTTGATAATGCCGATTCCATTGATGCGACACACCTTTTTAGATGAAGAGGATGCTAAGACAACACTATGTTCATTCATACAACAGGCTTCAAAGTTAAGTATGGGAGAAGAGGTGTTGAGATTTGAAAGTCAGTTTGCAGGATGGCAAGGTCGAACGTTTTGTACAATGGTCAATAGCGGAAGCTCTGCAAACTTAGTGCTTTTACAATCATTGTTGAACCTCGGAAGACTTCAGAAAGGTGATAAAATCGGTGTTTCTGCAGTAACGTGGGCAACGAATGTAATGCCTATTGTTCAGCTAGGATGTATTCCTGTGTTGATTGATGTTGATTCAAAAACACTCAATGTTTCTGCTGAAACCTTACAGAACGCACCTGAGATCCGATGTTTATTTATAACACATTTACTGGGATTTTCAAGTGACGTTACCCTTATTCAATCGTATTGTAATGACAAGAACATCTTACTAGTTGAAGACACATGTGAGTCTTTAGGGGCAAGGAATACTGGAGTTCGTCTTGGGAACTTTGGAGTTGCTGCAACCTTTTCAACATTTGTAGGTCATCATATGTCGACTATAGAAGGAGGTATGATTGTCACCGACGATTCCGAACTAAACACAATGATTCGAATGGTCCGTGCTCATGGGTGGGACCGAAACGTACATCGAGATGTTCAGTTATCATTGCGTGAGAAGTGGAACGTTACTGATTTTTTTGCACCTTATACGTTCTATACATTAGGCTACAACGTTCGTCCAATGGAACTTCAAGGTGTTCTTGGACAACACCAACTAAAACAAATAGATTCCGCGAACTCGATACGTCGTGCAAACTATAGATACATACGAGAGAGTCTCAACTCTTCAAAGGATGTGTATCTTCCAGATCAAGACACACCGGCTTTTGCAATCCCTGTTGTGTGCAGAACCCCTGAGATTCGTGATCGTTGTATTGGACAATGTCAGAGACTTGGTATTGAAATACGTCCACTTGTTGCCGGAAACATGGCACACCAGCCGTTTTTCAAAGACCTTCACGACGGTCGAATCCTTCCAAACGCAGACTTGCTTCATGAGTGTGCATTTTATATGCCAAATCATCCAGACTTAACGGAAGCCGAACGAAAGGATTTATGCGATGCTCTCACTGTATAATCATGTCCAACGTTGCATTAGTTACCGGAATCACAGGACAAGATGGTTCTTACCTTGCCGAGCTTCTTCTTTCAAAAGGATACCATGTGATAGGGATCGTACGGCATACAAGTCACTTGCAAGAAACGATGCGTATACGACACTTATTAGACAACCAAAAACTAACTCTCCGAACAGGAGATATTACAGATGCAACCTCTGTACAATCGATTGTACGGTATATTGAGAGTTTGAATGCTGAACGAGTTGAGGTATACAATCTAGCTGCTCAGTCCTTTGTCAAGCTGTCATTTGATATGCCTGAAATGACAACCTACCATAACTGCATCGGTGTTGTAAAACTACTCGAGTCACTTCGAATGTCTTCACTAAAAGACAAACTACGTATTTACCAGGCTTCGAGCAGTGAGATGTATGGAAAGGTTATGGAAACACCTCAAACGGAAACAACGCCCTTTTACCCTCGGTCTCCATACGGTATTACCAAGGTGTATGCATTTTGGCTGAGTAAGAACTATCGAGAGAGTTACGGGATGTTCATTTCAAATGGCATTCTCTTTAATCATGAATCACCGCGACGAAGTGAACTATTTGTAACACGAAAGGTTACACGAGGTGTTGCACAGATAGCAAGAGGAAGTAATACTGCGATCGTTCTTGGAAACCTAAACGCAATGCGTGATTGGGGGCATGCTGCAGATTACGTAGAGGCGATGTGGAGAATATTACAACATCCAGTTCCGGACGATTGGGTTATTAGTAGTGGTAAGACCCATAGTGTTCGTGAACTTGTAGAAACTGCATTTGCTTCCGTTGGAATGAAGATAACTTGGAAGGGAGAGGGTATGGATGAAGTTGGCGTAGACGAGACTGGACGAGTTGTCGTTCGAGTATCCTCTGAGTTTTATCGTCCTGCTGAAGTGGACCTGTTATTAGGAGATCCAACAAAAGCAATGACAGAGTTACACTGGACTCCAAACTATACGTTTCAAAAGTTAGTTCAAGAAATGGTAGAGCATGATTTGGCAATCCAGCCATAGGTTTGAGCTACTCCTTCTTCGAGCGTGATCGTTTCATTCCAACCTAACTGTTTGAGAAGCTGTGTATCACAGGCTCGAACATTTTGCGTATTAGACATTTCCGAATACACGAGTGTAAGGTTCTTATTGGAATGTTTTAGAATCAACTCTGCTAACTCTGTAATCGATACCAATCGTGATGAACCGATATTTATGGGCGTTGATACATTCGATTCCATAAGTAGTTGGATTGCACGAACACAGTCTTCAACATGTAAAAACGTCCGTAGTTGTTTTCCATTTCCTAACACTTCAAGTGATGAATCGGACTGTATAACCTTTCTACAGAGTGCAGAAAGAACACGTTCCCGTCCTCCTCGAAACTCTTGATTTGATCCATAGATGTTGAAGAGACGCCCTATTCTCACTTCTACTCCATATTGTCGTGCAAACGCACTGTATAACTGTTCTGCTGCAAGTTTTTCCCAGCCGTATGTGTTTATTGGATCAACACACCCTTCTCTATACACACATGCAGAGGATGAAAAGAAAATACGTTTGACACCCTTCTTCCGACAATACTCGATCACCGATAAGTTGACAGACATATTGTTCGTAAAAATGTCAGCATCATATAGCTTTCCATCAATGATCCCAGCACCCCCTAGAAACGCACAGAGTTGATAGACTTCATCTGCAGGCGGAAGCTCAGAAAGATCACTACGAAGATCACGAATGAAGAACTCTGATGCATCTGTTTTACCAAAACGAGGATGATGCCTATCAACACCATACACAACTCGTCCGGACTTTCGTAACGCAGTTACCAAATGACTACCAATAAACCCTCCTGCCCCAAATACAACTGCAGTTCGCATGCTTCAGTTAAGAACTCGTTGTTTAAATCCGTCCCGTAGCCAGATTGTGTCCAAAAACGTTTGATACTTTGCTTCATCCCAAACGAAACCGTTCCTATCCACCTCCAAAAGCGAATCGACCAGTAAAACAGGCCATTGAGAATACAGAGTGTCCAATCCAGAATGCTCAACTACAGGAACAGAACCCATTAACAGAACTTCACACACACGATGCGTATCCACACCATTTCCTGCTTGGCAAATCACAAACTTATGTTTAGAAAGTTCGCGCATATAGTCATCAAACTCCAGCTTGGGAAGTGTAGGCTCAATCGTTCTTGAAGAGTTAGTTGGACCATGCCATGGGACGCATAGAGTGTCACTCTTATCTTCCCACGGAATACGTTCAGACTGTAACTCCAATAGTTGAGTATACTTTCCATTGATGCGTTCTACCTCTCCAAAGCCAATAGGCACTTGAATCACCTTTGGATGTGAGACTAGAATATTACACCCAATCCATCGTACAATGTTTGGATTAGAAAGAATACGTTCACACTCAGATGGACTTGGGGACTTATCCGATACACCTGTAACCAGTGTTATCGGAACATCCACTTTGCGATTGTCTAAAAACCATTGAAGAATGTCTGTCTTTACAAATACGACATCTCCGCGTGTTAACGGGTCATGATATGGATAATTATGTTGAGGAGAAACACCAGTTCCAGCGTAGTGTATATCGTAAACAACATTTGCCAATAGTGGTA
>Ga0187843_10002859_pt1 | contig 10281 bp, 8 predicted proteins | sample SpaLakP09_SKY_43_FD_134516 | JGI IMG/M metagenome (GOLD analysis project Ga0187843, IMG submission 134516) | Oligotrophic lake water microbial communities from Sparkling Lake, Wisconsin, USA - SP09_SKY_43 | ecosystem: Environmental > Aquatic > Freshwater > Lake | place: USA: Sparkling Lake...
CAAGAACCTGCATGACGCGGCCATCGCCAAGATCCTGGAGCGCACGGGCGCCAAGGACGGCGACCTGATCGCCGTCCTTGGCGCCCGTGCGCTCCAGGATCTTGGCGATGGCCGCGTCATGCAGGTTCTTGACGATGGGCGATTGCAGGCCCTCGCGCCCCTTGGCGACCTCGTTGACCTTGATCCAGGCCAGGCCCTTGGCGCCGTAGATTTTGACGAACTCGGTGTAGGCGTCGATCTCGCCACGGCTGATGGCCGCACCACCCGGGATGTTCAGGGCCACCACGCGGCCGCCCTTGGTCGTGGCTGGCGTCGAGAAGACCTTGAAGTCCACATCGCCCATCACGTCGGTCAGCTCGGTGAACTCCAGCTTGACGCGCAGGTCGGGCTTGTCCGAGCCGAAGCGGTGCATGGCCTCGGCGTACTTCATGACCGGGTAGGCGCCCAGGTCCACGTTCAGTGCCTTCATGAAGACGTGGCGGATCATGCCTTCGAACATGTCGCGGATTTCCTGCTCGGTCAGGAAGCTCGTTTCAATGTCGATCTGGGTGAATTCAGGCTGGCGGTCGGCGCGCAGGTCTTCGTCGCGGAAGCACTTGGTGATCTGGTAGTAGCGGTCGAAGCCGGCCACCATCAGCAGCTGCTTGAACAGCTGGGGCGACTGGGGCAGCGCGAAGAACTGGCCGTCGTGCACGCGCGAGGGCACGAGGTAATCGCGGGCGCCTTCGGGCGTGGACTTGGTCAGCATCGGGGTTTCGATGTCGACGAAACCGTGCTCGTCCAGGAACTTGCGCGCTTCCATCGCCACGCGGTAGCGCAGCATCAGGTTCTTCTGCATGTACGGGCGGCGCAGGTCCAGCACGCGGTGCGTCAGGCGCGTCGTCTCCGACAGATTGTCGTCGTCGATCTGGAAGGGCGGCGTCACCGAGGCGTTCAGCACTTCCAGGCTGTGCGCCAGGATCTCGATCTTGCCGCTGGTCAGGCCGGCGTTCTCGGTGCCGGCGGGGCGGGGGCGCACCAGGCCGGTGATCTTCAGGCAGAACTCGCCACGGACGTCTTCGGCCACCTTGAAGGAGTCGGCGCGGTCCGGGTCGAACACGACCTGCACCAAGCCTTCGCGGTCACGCAGGTCGATGAAGATCACGCCGCCATGGTCGCGGCGACGGTGGGCCCAGCCCATCAGCGTCACGGTCTGGCCCATCAGTGCTTCGCTGACCAGACCACAGTAAGTGGTGCGCATTGTTGTGTTCTCCGGCAAAGGGCGTGCGCAGGGTGCACGCGGCGGCCATGCGGCCGATGTCTCAGTTGGGGCAAGCCGCGGTGCGGGCCCCGAACCCTCGATTGTCGTTCAGGATTGGCTTGGCGGCGGCGCCACCACGCCCATCGAGATGATGTATTTCAGGGCCTCGTCCACCGACATGTGCAGCTCGCGCACGTCGCTGCGCGGCACGATCAGCATGAAGCCCGAGGTCGGGTTGGGCGTGGTCGGCACGTACAGGGTCAGCATGTCCTGGGGCAGCAGGGCGCCGACTTCGCCCGTGGGCTTGCCCGTGACGAACGCGATCGTCCAGGAGCCCTGGCGCGGGTACTCGACCAACACCGCCTGGCGGAAAGCCTGTCCACTGCTGGAGAACAGCGTGTCCGACACCTGCTTGACCGAGGTGTAGATGCTCTTGACGATGGGGATGTGGGAGATCAGCCGGTTGGACTGGTTCACCAGCCACTGGCCGGCGATGTTCGTTGCCGCCACGCCCGTGACCCACAGGGCCGTGACCAGGATGAGCACGCTCAGGCCCGGGATGTCGCGCAGGCCCAGCAGGGGCTGGTGCAGCTCGGTGGGCAGCACGGCCATCACGGCGTGCAGCAGCCAGGTGAAGACGCCGTCGAGCGCGCCGACGACGTTCATCAACACCCAGATCGTGATGGCCAAGGGCAGCCAGACGAGCAGGCCGGTAAAGATGTATTTCTTCACGAGGAGGGCAGTGTGAGGGGGCAGAAGGAGGCGGGTGAAGCCTGAAAGCGGAGAGGCCCGGCAAGTGCCAGGCCCATGTCCGCGCAGTGTGCCTCACCGGGATGCGGCACTGCAGCGACTATACGGCAGCCAGCAGGTGACTCAGTGACAGGCGGGTGACGCGCCGCCGGTGCTCGCGGTGCCGCCGCCGGAGGACGCGCCCGAGCCGCCGCTGTCGGTGGCGGGCGCTGCTGGTGCGGGTGCCGGGGTGGTTGCCGCGCTTGTGTCCGCGCTGCCAGTTGCTGAGCCACCGGGCGCAGCCGAAGGGGCACTGGTGCCGCCCGAGCCGCCGCGGAAGTCGGTCACGTACCAGCCGGAGCCCTTGAGCTGGAAGCCCGCAGCCGTCACCTGCTTGCTGTAGGCCTCAGCGCCACAGGCCGGGCAGGTGGTCAAAGGAGCGTCGGACATCTTCTGCAAGACGTCCTTGGCATGGCCGCAGGCACTGCAGCGATAAGCGTAGATGGGCATGGCTCAAAACCTCAAAGAACGACGAATTTTAGATGGGGACCCGCTGCCAGCGTTCAAGCCATGTGCGCCACGCGGCCGCGGTGGTCTGCAATGAACTGCGGCGCCAGAGAGCCCAGCAACATCCCGGCCAGCGCGGCCAGCACACCTGCCAACTGCCCCGGGAAAGCCTCGCCCCATCCCGGCATCAGCAGGAAGGCCAGCCACACGCCGACACCGGACACGATGGACAGCAGCGCGCCTTGGGTGGTGGCGCGGCCCCAGTACAGGCCCAGCGTCAGCGGCACGAAAGCCGCTACCAGCGTCACTTGGTAGGCCGAGGACACCAGGTCGTAGATCGCCGTGCCCTGCATGAGGATGGCGTAGGTCATCACCAGGCCTGTGAACACAAAGATGGTGATGCGCAGTGACAGCAGCACCTGCCGGTCGCTCATGCCTGGTCGGATGTTCTTGAGGATGTTCTCGACGAAGCTGGTGGACGGCGCCAGCAGCGTTGCCGACGAGGTGGACTTGATGGCAGACACCAGGGCGCCGAAGAAGAAAATCTGCGCCACCAGCGGCATCTTGCTCAGGATGAGGGTGGGCAGCACCTTCTGCGGGTCATGGGCCAGCAGCGCCTTGGTCTCATCCGGCATGATGATCAGCGAGGACGCCACGATGAACATGGGCACGAAAGCAAAGGCCAGATAGCTGAAGCCGCCGATGATGGCGCCCTTGCGGGCGGTGTTGCTGTCCTTGGCCGACATGACGCGCTGGAACACGTCCTGCTGCGGGATGGAGCCGAACATCATCGTGATGGCCGAGCCGATGAAAAACAACCAGCCATGGGCGGTGTGCTCGGGCAGGATGCGGAACCAGTCGTTGCTGTGCGCCAGCGCCATCACCTGGCCCGCACCGCCCGCCTGCTCGCTGGCCATCACGGCGATCAGGCTCAGGCCCACCACCAGCACGATCATCTGCACGAAGTCCGTCCAGGCCACGGCCAGCATCCCGCCGATCAGCACATAGACCAGCACCAGCGTCGTGCCGATCGCCATGCCCACCGGGGGCGCGATGGCGCCGCCCGACAGCACCGAAAACACCAGGCCCAAGGCTGTGATTTGCGCGGCCACCCAGCCCAGGTAGCTCAGGATGATGGCGATGGAGCAGAAGATTTCCACGCCCTTGCCGAAACGGTGGCGGTAGAAGTCACCGATGGTCAGCAGGCTCATCTTGTAGAGCCGCGTGGCGAAGAAGGCGCCCACCAGCACCAGGCACATCGAGGCACCGAAGGGGTCCTCGATCACGGCACGCAGGCCGCCATGCTCGGCATCGACGAACTTGGCCGGGATGCCCATCACGGTCTCTGCACCGAACCAGGTCGCAAACGTCGTGGTGATGACCATGGCCAGCGGCAGACTGCGACCGGCGACTGCAAAATCCGCGGTGGTTTTGACGCGTGTGCCGGCGTAGATGCCGATGCCCATGGTGCCCACCAGGTACAGGATCACAAAAGCGAGCAACGTCGTGTTCATGGTGAGTGACAGGGCGGAGGGGACTACTCAGGGCGCGGAGTTTAGACCGGGCTCAGGCTGGTTCGCTGGCGCGCGCGGTCACAGCGCACCCTGCGAGTGCAGGGTCAGCAAGAGGCGGGCCATCAGCAGGCCCAGCGCGAAGCCCAGGCCCAACCACACAGCCGCCGAGAGCGTGCGGTTGGTGCGGCGTTGCTCTTTGAGGATGGCCTGCAGGTCCTGGCGCAGGGCGCGGTCACCGTGTTCGAGCTGGTGGTGCAGCAGGCGGGGCAGCTCGGGCAAGAGCTTGGCGTAGCGAGGGGCTTCGCGCTTGAGCCGTGCGAACAGCCCGCGCCAGCCGATCTGCTCGTGCATCCAGCGCTCCAGGAAGGGCTTGGCCGTGCTCCAGAGGTCGAGCTCGGGGTCGAGTTGGCGCCCCAGGCCTTCGACGTTGAGCAAGGTTTTTTGCAGCAACACCAGCTGGGGTTGGATTTCGACGTTGAAGCGCCGCGAGATCTGGAACAGGCGCAGCAGCACCTGGCCGAGCGAGATTTCCTTCAGCGGGCGGTCGAAGTAGGGCTCGCACACCGTGCGGATGGCGCCTTCGAGTTCGTCCACGCGGGTGTTGGCGGGCACCCAGCCGCTTTCGATGTGCAACTCGGCCACGCGTTTGTAGTCGCGGTGGAAGAAGGCGATGAAGTTTTGCGCCAGGTAGTCTTTGTCCACCTCGGTGAGCGTGCCAATGATGCCGAAGTCGAGTGCGATGTAGCGACCGAAGGTCAGCGGGTCCAGGCTGACCTGGATGTTGCCCGGGTGCATGTCGGCGTGGAAGAAACCGTCCCGAAAGACCTGGGTGAAGAAGATGGTGACGCCGTCGCGCGCCAGCTTGCGGATGTCCACGCCGGCATCGCGCAGGCGCTGCAGCTGGCTGATGGGCACGCCCTTCATGCGCTCCATCACCATCACGGTGGGCGTGCAGAGGTCCCAGATCATCTCGGGCACGAGCACCAGGTCCAGGCCGGCCATGTTGCGGCGCAGCTGGGCGGCATTGGCGGCTTCGCGCACCAGGTCGAGTTCGTCGTGCAGGTATTTGTCGAACTCGGCGACCACCTCGCGCGGTTTCAGCCGCTTGCCGTCGGCCCACAGGCGCTCCACCCAGCCGGCCAGCGACCGCATGATGGCCAGGTCGTCGTCGATGACATCGAGCATGCCGGGGCGCAGCACCTTGACAGCCACCTCGCGGCCATCGTGCAGCACGGCGAAGTGCACCTGGGCGATGGAGGCGCTGGCGATCGGGTCGGCGTCGAATTGCTTGAAAACCGCGCTCAGCGGGCGGCCCAGGGCTTTTTCCACCAGCCTGGCGGATTCCGCGCTGGAAAACGGCGGCACGTCGTCCTGCAGCCGGGCAAGCTCGTCGGCCACGTCGGGCGGCAGCAGGTCGCGGCGCGTGGACAGCATCTGACCGAACTTGACAAAGATGGGGCCCAGTTGCTCCAGCGCCTCGCGCAGTCGTTGGCCGCGGCTGCCGCGGAAGCGCCGTCCCAGGGTCAGCACGCGGGCCAGTTTCGTCAGGGCTGGGCGGCGCAAGCTGTCCAGCAGCAGGCCGTCCAGGCCGTGGCGCAAGACGACCCAGCCGATGAACAGCGGACGCAGGATCGAACGGAGCACAGCGCGCATGGGTGGCAGACTTTTTTTGGGGGCTGACCGCTTCAGCGCGGCTTGAAGCGTTGCAGGGCCTGGCGGACCTGTTCACCCAGTTGGCGCAGCAGTTCGGCCGGGGTGTGGCCCAGCCAGCGGGCGACGTCGTCTTCCACGTCCCAACGCAGGTTCTTCATCAGCCAAGAAGCGACCTCGGCCAGGGCGGCATCGCCCTCGATCTGGACCTCGGGGCGCTGGCCGCGAAGACCTTGGCGGAGCATGGCCAGCGGGTCGTCCAGGCGGACGGTCAGGGTCAGGCCACCCACCTCTGCGGCTGTGGTCGAACCCAGTGTGTCGTTGTCGATGTCGAACAGTCCGGCCGGCGTCACACGCAGGCGCACGGGCGGCGGCGTGAGGCCGGCGGGCAGCAGGCTTGCCAGCATGGGTGGCAGCTGGGCCAGCGGGTTGCCGCTGAAGCGCAGGTCGATGGTGCGGCCGGCGTGCGGGCGCAGGCGCGAGCCGGCCTGGGGCTCGCTGGCGACCACGTGGTTGAGCAGCAGCACGAGGCGGGCCAGCGCAGCCGGTGCCAGCCAGGAAGTCAGGGATGAGGGCATGACGCGATTGTAGGGGCCCCCCGACACCACCCTGGATCCCTGGGGGTGCCCGGGCGATTACCGGTCAATCTGTCATCTTTTTTGATCCACAATGTTCGATCGGGACTGTGTCCGGCGGTGTGCCGGCCACGTGCTGGCCGGTCTTGGGCTCTGTGGGGAGCAAGCCGGCGGCCCAGCATGGTGCGGCGTCGTGCTTTGTTCCTGATTCTGGCAGCGCTCCTGGTATCCATGTTCAACAATCGCAACTACAACCGCACCTTTTTCAACGCCCCGCAGTCAGTCACGTCTTTCGTGGCGGCATTCCTGGAGCCATTCATCACGGTGGCCACCTTGACGGGGTCGATGGCCTATGGCGGTGAGCCCATGGGGCGTGCGGCCATGGCCTTGTGCCTGCTGGTGTTCGCGTTGACATTCCCGGGCCGCAACCGTTTCGAGGTCTCCAAACTGGAGGCGCTCATCGACATCGTGGGCTCGTGGGTGTCCATGTTGGCCATCCTGTGGCTGTGCGGTTATGCGACCAACAGCCTGCTTTTCTTTGACTTTGATGTGATGCTGACCTGGGCAGCGGTCACGCCGGTGGTGCAATGGGTGGCCGTTCTGATTGGCAAGGGCATCCTCAAACACCAGGCAGCGCAGCCGGGCGCACGCCGCCGCGCCATCGTGGTGGGGGCCGGCCCCTTGGGCGGCAAGGTCGCCCGTGCGCTGCAGAGCAACCGCGATCAGAGCGTCGAGTTCGTGGGCTATTTCGATGACCGCACCGACAGCCGCGTGTTGCCCGAGGCCATCAGCATGCGTTTGGGCGGTCTGCGTGATGTAGCCAACTACGTCTATGCGCATGGCATCCACGAGGTGTACATCACCTTGCCGCTGGGTTCGCAGCCGCGGATCGTCGAGTTGCTCGAGGCGGTGCAGGGCACGACGGCTTCGCTTTACTTTGTGCCCGATGTGTTCGGCATCAGCATCATCCAGGGCCGTTTGCAGGACATGAATGGCGTGCCCGTGGTCGGCATTTGCGAGACGCCTTTCACCGGCACCAACGAACTGGTCAAGCGCGTCTCCGACATCATCCTGGCCAGCATCATCCTGGTGCTGATCTTGCCCCTGCTGTTGGGCGTGGCCATCGGCGTGAAGCTGTCATCTCCCGGGCCGGTCATCTTCCGTCAGAAGCGCAACGGCCTCGATGGCGAAGAAATCATCGTTTACAAGTTCCGCTCGATGCGCACGCAAGACAACGGCGCGGTGGTCAAGCAGGCGACCAAGGGTGACTCGCGCATCACGCCCTTCGGGGCTTTCATCCGCAAGACATCCCTGGACGAGTTGCCGCAGTTCATCAATGTGCTGCAGGGGCGCATGAGCATCGTCGGGCCGCGCCCGCACGCCGTGGCCCACAACGAAGAGTACCGGCGCATCATCAAGTCGTACATGGTGCGCCACAAGGTGCGGCCTGGCATCACGGGTTGGGCTCAGGTCCATGGCTATCGGGGCGAAACAGAAACCATCGAGAAGATGCAGGCACGGGTGGAATTCGATCTGGAGTACCTGCGCAATTGGTCGCTGGGCCTGGACCTGCAGATCATCATCCGCACCGTCCGCTTGATGCTGTTCGATCGCAATGCTTATTGAGCGTGTCGGGCATGCTCACTGAGCGAGCGCCCACCCTCCCATCAACCGTCGAGGTGAAAGTGAAGAGCTTGTCCACATCTTCGAAAGCACCGGCGTCACGCGCCGTGGCGTGTGCGGCGCTCGCTGCTCGCAGTGTGCTGGTGGCCACGCCGTCGGTGGGGCATGCCGAGGACATCCCGCTGTCCTTGACCTTGTCGCAGAACCTGCGTCGCGACAGCAACTTGCTGCGTTCCACCAACGCCCGCAGCGACACGGTCAGCACCACGGCCGTGCAAGGTGACTTCAACAAAGCTTATGGCCGCCAGGTGTACCGCGCCTCGGCCCGCTTTGCACGCGTGCGTTATGACCAGTTCAACCAGCTGGACAACGATGCCAAGAACCTGAGCGCCAGTGTGTCGTCCGAGTTCGCTTCCAATTGGTTGGCATCCTTGAACGCCAGCGACTCCAGCAACCTGAATGCACCGCAAGACAACCCGGCCAACAACCGCCTGTTGCGCAACATACGCCACTACCGCAACGTCGGCGGTTCCGTGCAGTACGGCAACGGTGGCACGTGGGCGATTCAGGGCACTTTTGACAACAACCGCCAGGATTTTTCGGAAGACCTCTTCCAGTTCCAGAATTCGCGTCAGAGCTCCCAGGGGCTGCGTTTGATCTACAACGCATCCGACCTGCTGAGTTTCGGTGTGGGTCCGCGTTGGGTGCGCACCCGCTACCCCAGCAACAGCACGATCGGTGAGGCCAAGGACACAAACCTTGATTTCACCGTGAACTGGCGGGTCACTGGCCTCAGCAGCCTCAATGCCTTGCTCAGCCGGCGCGAAAGCGAGCAGGGGCTCACCGGCGGTCGCCGCATCCAGTCTGTGACCGGTTCGCTGGGTTGGGGCTACACGCCGCGCGGGCGCATCTCTTACGGTTTGAACCTGACCCGTGCGACCAATGCCGACCGGTTCCAAGAGGTGCAGGCATTCACGCTGTTCAACAACAACCTGCGCTCGGTGCAAAACGTGGCGCTCGACACCATCACGACTTCCCTGAGCCTGTCGGCCTCGGCGCCGATCACGGGCAAAGTTTCGACAGGGCTGTCCTACGGTTTCACGCGCTTCGAACAGAACAGCGCACGGGACCGAGCGACCACCAGTGTCCCCGTCGTGGATCAGTTTCTGGGCAACAACGCGTCGTCCACCAGCTCCAACAGCACCTTGCAGTCCCTGTCGTGGTCCACGAACTACGCGGCCTATCGCTGGCTGGGTGTGAACTGCTCGCTGCAGTTCTACAAGCAGTCTGCCGATGTCAGCCGTCCTCGCTACGACGGCCATGCCGTGGATTGCGGCGCCAACTTCACCCTCGACCCCTGACCGTTGATTGAGCGGGCAACCGCGGAGTGCTCCATGCCTTGCATTTTGCTGACCGGTGCCACCGGCTACATCGCCTCTCACATGTGGCTCACTGCCCAGGAGGCTGGCTATGACGTGATCGGGGTGGACAGCCTGGTCAACAGCTCGCCCCGCGTGCTGGACCGCCTGACCACCATCAGCGGCCGTGAGCCCGTGTTTGTCCAAGGCGATGTGCGCGACGCCGCGGTGATGGACCGCTGCTTTGCGCTGGCCCAGGAACGCTTCGGCGGCGTCCAGGCCGTGGTGCACTTCGCGGCATTGAAGGCCGTGGGCGAGTCGGTCGAGCGTCCGCTGGACTATTTCGACAACAACCTCGGCGGCTTGGTGTCGGTCTGCCAGGCCATGCAGCGCCATGGCGTCTTCAACCTGGTGTTCAGCTCCTCGGCCACGGTCTATGGCCAGCCCGAGCGCCTGCCGATCACCGAAGATTCGCCCCTGCGCGCCACCAATCCCTATGGCCAGACCAAGCTGATCGGCGAAGAACTGCTGCGTGAGTTGGAGCGTTGCGACACGCGCTGGCACATCGCTTACCTGCGCTACTTCAACCCGGTCGGTGCGCACCTGAGCGGCCTGATCGGCGAAGACCCGCGTGGCATCCCCAACAACCTGATGCCCTACGTGGCCCAGGTGGCTGTGGGCAAGCGTCCGCACCTGAACGTGTTTGGCAACGACTACGACACCCCCGACGGCACCGGTGTGCGCGATTACATCCACGTGCTGGACCTGGCCGAGGGCCATGTGGCCGCCTTGCGCTACCTGGCCGACAAGCAGGCTTCGCTGACGGTCAACTTGGGGACGGGCCAGGGCTACAGCGTGCTGGAGTTGGCCAAAGCCTATGGCGAGGCCGCAGACCGCGATATCCCGATCGTGTTCGCACCTCGCCGCCCTGGCGACGTGGCCGCCTGTTACGCCGACCCGGCGCTGGCGGAATCCCTGATGGGCTGGAAGGCGCGGCGCGGCTTGAAAGACATGTGCGTGGACTCCTGGCGTTGGCAGTCCACCAACCCCCAAGGTTTCGAAGGTTGAATCAAATGTCCCATTCC
>Ga0187843_10002864_pt1 | contig 10252 bp, 10 predicted proteins | sample SpaLakP09_SKY_43_FD_134516 | JGI IMG/M metagenome (GOLD analysis project Ga0187843, IMG submission 134516) | Oligotrophic lake water microbial communities from Sparkling Lake, Wisconsin, USA - SP09_SKY_43 | ecosystem: Environmental > Aquatic > Freshwater > Lake | place: USA: Sparkling Lake...
ACGCAGAACAGGGCGACGACGCCATTCCCGTGGTTCGCTTCGAGGGCGTGTCGATGCGCTATGGCCGCGCGCCGGAAACCCTTCTGGACATTGGCTTTTCCCTGATGCCGGGGTCGTTCCACTTCCTGACCGGCGCGTCGGGCGCAGGCAAGAGTTCGCTCCTTAAGCTGATCTATCTGGCCCATCGTGCGTCACGGGGTCGCGTGGAGCTGTTCGGCCGCGATGTCAGCCTTTTGCCGACCGGCGACCTGCCGTTTCTGCGCCGCCGGATCGGGGTCGTCTTCCAGGAATTCCGGCTGCTGGAGCACCTGTCGGTGTTCGACAACGCCGCCCTGCCCCTGCGCATCCAGCAGCGCAAGCCGGCGACCTATCGCGACGACGTGGCCGAACTGCTGAGCTGGGTGGGACTGGGCGATCGGATGCATGCCCTGCCCGCCACCCTGTCGGGCGGCGAGAAGCAGCGCCTGGCCATCGCCCGCGCCGTGGTTGACCGGCCCGACATCCTGCTGGCCGACGAGCCGACGGGCAATGTCGATCCGGCCATGTCGCTGCGCCTGCTGCGGCTGTTCGTCGAGCTCAACAAGCTGGGCACCACGGTGCTGATCGCCACCCATGACGAGGACCTGGTGGCCCGCGCCGGTCGCCCGACCCTGCATCTGGAGCACGGGCGACTGCTGGGACCGGAGGACGAGCCATGAGCGACACCTTCCGCGTCGACCGCTGGAAACCCGGCCCGCTGCTGCCGCCGACCGACGCCCGCGACGGCTCGCTGGTCTTCGTGGTGGCCGTCCTGTGCTTCCTGGCCTGCCTGACCGCCCTGGCCGCCCTGGCCGCCAACCGCGCCGCCAATGGCTGGACCGGCCAGCTGACCGGCTCGGCCACGGTGGTGGTGCGGGCCGGTCCCAAAGAGACGCCCGATTCCGCCGCCGCCCGCGCCGCCGAGGCCCTGTCCGGGGTCAAGGGCGTGACCGAGGCCCGCGCCCTGCCCCGCGAAAAGGCCGAGGCCTTGCTTGAGCCGTGGATCGGCAAGGATGCCCTGGTCGAGGACCTGCCCACCCCGCGTCTGGTCACCCTGGACCTCGACCCCAAGGTCCCCGCCAGGGCAGACGCCCTGGTCAAGGCCCTGAAGACCGCCAATGTCGACGCCGTGGTCGATGATCACAGCCGCTGGATCGCCGATATCGAGCGCGGCGCAAGCCTGGCCCGCTGGGCGGCGCTGGGGGTGTTCTCGCTGATCGCGGCAGCCACGGCGGCGGTGATCGCCTTCGCCACCCGCGCAGGCCTGGCGGCGCGGGCCGACGTGATCGAGGTGCTGCACCTGTCAGGCTCGGAATCCGGCTTCATCGCGGGCCAGTTCCAGGGCCGGTTCGCGGCCATGGCGGCCCTGGCCGGAGCGTTGGGCGGGCTGGGTGCCATCGGGGTCGGCGCGGCGGCGCGCCTCGTCAGCGGCGGCGCGGGCCTGGCGCCGGTCCTGCCCCTGGCCTGGATCGACCTGCTGGCGCCCCTGCCCTGCCCGCTGATCGCGGCCCTGATCGCGGCGATCACCGCCCGCCTGGCCGCCATCCGCATTCTGAGAGCCATGCCATGAAGAGCCTGGCCGCCCTGCTGATCGTCGCCATGGTCTGGGCCGTGGGCCTGCTGGCCTTCTGGGGACGCATCGAACAATCGACCCCGGCAGCCGAGCCGCCGGTCGCCGACGGCGTGGTGGTGCTGACCGGCGCCTCCAACATCAGGCTGGAAGCGGCGACCCGCCTGCTGGAGGCCGGAAAGGGCCAGCGCCTGCTGATCTCGGGCGTCAATCGCGAAGCCACGCGCGACGACGTGCTCAACGTCACCAAGGCGGTCAAGCCGATCTATGACTGCTGCGTCGACCTGGGCTTCACCGCCGCCAACACGGTGGGCAACGCCGTCGAAACCGCCGAATGGGCCAGGGCCAAGGGCTATGACAGCCTAATTGTCGTCACAGCCGACTATCATATGCCCCGATCGATGCTGGAGCTTCGCGCCGCCATGCCGACGACGAAACTCTATGCCTATCCGGTGGTCACCGAAGGCCTGGATGCCCATCGCTGGTGGAAGAAGGGCTCAAGCGCCCGGCGGATGATCGTAGAATATTGCAAATACCTGGCGATCCTGGGCCGCGAGGCGTTCCTGAAGCTGGGCCCTAAAGAAGAGGCCGGTTCGCCGGCGAGGAAAGCGTCTTGATCTATCTGCGTTCAACCCTGTTCCAGCTGTATTTCTGGATCTGGTCGATCTTCACCGCGGTCTGGATGGTGCTGCTTCTGCCCCTGCCGCGCCGGCTGAACACCGCCGCCCTGTCGCTGTGGTCGCGCGGGCTGATCTTCGGCCTGCGCTGGATCGCAGGCATCCGGATCGAGGTGCGCGGCCGCGAGAACCTGCCCACCGGCCCGGCCCTGGTGGCCGCCAAGCACCAGTCGATGTTCGACGTCTTCAGCCAGTTTGGCCTGCTGCCCGACGCCTGTTTCGTGATGAAGAAGGAACTGCTGAACGTGCCGCTGTTCGGCTGGCATGGCCTGAAGGCCGGCATGATCGTCGTCGACCGCGCCGGCCACTCGACCGCCCTGAAAAAGCTGGTCCGCGACACACTCGACCGCATGAAGGAAGTGCGGCAGGTGGTGATCTTCCCGGAAGGCACGCGCGGCGATGTCGGGGTGCCCGGCGACTACAAGCCCGGCATCGCGGCCCTCTATCGCGAGCTGGACCTGCCGGTCACGCCCCTGGCCCTGAACTGCGGCGTCCACTGGCCCAAGGGCTGGCTGCGCCCGCCCGGCACCATCGTCTTCCACTATCTGCCGCCCATCCCCGCCGGCCTGAAGCGCGGCGAGTTCATGCGCGAACTGCAGACCCGGATCGACACCGCGACCAAGGCGCTGGAGGATGAGGGGCTCTAGTGATCCCTCTCTCTGAGAGAGAGAGGGAGGGGCTCGCCGCGAAGCGGTGGGAGGGTGAGAGGTTTAAGCCCGGCAGGATCAAACGCTGGCGACTTTTACCCCTTGGCGGCGGTTAGGAATCTCCGCTCCCGGCAAGGGCCCAATGGATCGAAGGCACCCGCCTCGGCCCGGCCAGCTTCGAGAGAACAGTCGGGCAGTGAACTCACACCTGCCGATCCGAAGACGAGAGCGACAGCAGCGCTTCAAATCCCAAGCCTCAGCCCAGAGCTTCCTCACCACCGACTTAGCGATCTACAACACCTTCAACATCCAGCGACCTTTGATCAGCAGACCCACCCTTCGGTGCCTCCGCACCGATGCGGCGGCGGCCTAGGCGGCCGCGGTTGCATGAATCGAGACGGATAGAGCGCTCTTCGATTTGGCTGGGTTACCCTGACAGAACCCTCGTCGTGGACCCATACTAGGCGAGACTCCCCTCCGCGGCGGCACCCGCCACCTTCGGCATCTTCGCTTCGCGGGGACTTCGACCGGTCCATCGCTTGAAGGCCCGCGAGAAGGCTGCAGGATCAGAAAATCCGACCAGATAGGCGGTCTCGTTGACGGACACCTTTTTCCCGCTGAGGTAGTGCAGGGCCAGCTTATGGCGCAGCTCATCCAAAACACACTCGTAAGACACGCCTTCTGCCTTGAGCGCACGATATAGGGAGGAGCGGCTGACCCCGAGGGCCTTGGCTACCCCGACAATGCCCACTTCGCCGGTGTGCAGAACCGGCATCAGTAGAGCTTCCACGCGACCCCGGGTGGTCGCTGAAGCCTGCAAGTCAGCCAGCAGGGCGTCCGCGTGATCGCTCAGAATACCGAAGACGTAGCGCGGTTGAAGCGCCACGCGGTGCGTCAGCCAGCCCTCATCGATCCGCATGGCATTCCAGCCACTGGAAAAAACCGTCGGAGCTCTGAAAATGCGATCGTACTCGTCACGGTAGGCCGGCTCGGCATGGGTGACATGAACTTCGTGGGCGAAGGGCGTGCTGCCGAACTGGCGGGTTCCACACAGCATGAACGCGAAGGTGGATTCAGTCATCTCCGGGTACTCATTCGGATTGGTTCGGTGATCGACCAGCCACAGCGCCCCGCCGCGGCGCACCAGCTCGAAGCGATCGATTCCACCGCAGTCGACTTCGATCACCAGGCGTCCGTATCGTTTTATCTGGGCGAAGGCGTGAAGCATCGTCTCGGAAGCATTGCCCAACAGGCCGACGATCGACACCTCCGCGAGATTGACGGCCTCCCCATAGTGAAGCGCCAGCGCCGGATCGCCGCATAGTGACTGGCACGCCTTCATCAGCGCCCGGTAATTCTCTAGCGGGATGCGATTGTCCTGGTCATCCAATGCCGCGGGCGCGATCCCGGCCCGCGCGACCAATTCGGTCCGGTCGGCACCTTTCGACACAGCGAATTCGATCAAGCCGCGCAGCACACCGGCAGCGGCAGTGGGCTGCGCTATCAATTCAGTTCCTTGCGAAGCTTGCGATCATGTTTCTGCGTCCCAGCATCATGGTCTTCTCGTTGGTATTCGCTAGCATCTCTGACCTTTGACGAAGACCGCAACTGGCGCGGGCATTGTCAAGGGTCAATTATCATGTGACTCCCTCGCTCCTCGGAGCCGGAAGGGCGCATACGCACTTAGCGCTGAGAGAACCAATGGCTAATATTGACCCGAATAGGTCACTGCAGGGTTACGCTAGACTTGCAGGGTTTATGTACCTTATCATCTTGGCTTTTTATATATCCGGCGACGCTATCACTTCGGCCATGCATGTCTCCGGTGATTTCGCCGCCACTGCGCAGAACATCACTGAATCAGAACATATCTACCGAGCCGGTCTTTCAGGAGAATTGATCTCCAGTTTGATGACGATATTGCTCGGAGGTGCTCTGTATGTGGTTTTGAAGTCAGTTGATGCCAATCTCGCACTGTTCGCACTACTTTGGCGGGTTGCGGAGGCGGTATTCGGTGGCATGACAGCGATAATAAAATTCACGTCTGTAAAAAACTACACTGATTCAACGGGTATTCTTGGATCAGAAAGCCGCGAGGCAGTGGCACGACTACTATCCAGTGCCGGTGGAACGAGTTTTTATATCGCTGTTATATTTTTCTCCATCGGATCAATTGTTTTCTTTTACTTGTTTTTCAAGTCTCGACTTATCCCTCGGATGCTGTCTTGCTTCGGCATAATCGCCTCATTCACTGTTCCTATGCTTGCGTTCTCGAACCTCATTATCCCCGGGTTCTCAAGCGCCTTGAACTATGGCTGGGCCCTGATTTTCATCGCCGAAATAGGGACGGGCCTGTGGCTGTTGATACGGGGCGTCGAGGTGGCGGCCCTACCAGGGTCAGCAGCTTCGCCCACCTCCAGCCAATAGCGATACCGGAGAGCGGACAGCCGAGGGGCAAGACACAAGTGAGTATTCAACATCGCGCGCCGGGTGCCGGCGTTCTGCGCGCCTCCGCATTATTCTGGTTCGGAACCGCCGTGCTCGGCCAGGCGGCCTTTGCGACCTATATCGTCGGTTTCTATGGTCTCGCGTCGCTCAAGGGTGACTGGAGTTCATGGAACGACGTCATGTTCAGTGGCCTTGTCGCCGGTGACGTCGCGGGCAACGCCATCATCCTCGCTCACATCGCCCTGGCCTTCGTTATTACTCTGGGCGGGCCGCTCCAGCTTATTCCGCAGATCCGCGCCCGAGCGCCCGTGTTCCACCGGTGGAACGGCCGCATCTACATGCTGACAGCTTTTGTCATGAGCATTGGCGGATTGTACCTGACCTGGGCGCGAATCGACGATCTGTCCTCAATTCTCAATGGCGTCGCGATCTCCATCAATGGCGTGCTGATTCTGCTGTTCGGCGGAATGGCCCTGCGACATGCCGTGGCGCGCAACATCGCCGTCCACCATCGCTGGGCCCTGCGTTTGTTCCTGGCAGTCAACGGCGTCTGGTTCCTTCGGGTGATGGTGATGGGCTGGGTTTTGGCCAATCAAGGACCAGTCGGCCTGGGAGACCGTCTCGAAGGACCCGCGGGAATCGTCTTGAACTTCGCTTCCTGGGCCATGCCGCTGGCCGTGCTGGAACTCTATTTCCTGGCGCGCGACCGCGGCGGAGCCGGTGCCAAGCGCCTCATGGCGGCAGCGCTTTTCTTGCTGACCCTGTTCATGGCGGCAGGCATCATAATGGCGATCCTGTTCATGTGGCTGCCTCACATGTGAGCCGCGAGCATTCTGGGCCGCTGCTTCTCGATCTTCTGTTTCCGAGGTGCGCAGAGTTCGGACCGCGCCACATTCGTACTCGCGGTGCGATTTCGCGGATCGATGCTCAGCCTTGGGGGCCTGTCACGTAAGAGGCCTGGGTCCGCCCCCCTAGCGGACCTTGGCGACGTCCACTTCCGGTCCAAAGGGCAAATGTCGGGTTGCAGGCGCTGACCTGATTTCCGCTCTCCACCCACTCCGGCCGATCAGCAGCACGCTCCGAGCTCTTCCCTGCCAACGGTGAAACCTCTCACCCTCCCACCGCCTGCGGCGGCGGGCCCCTCCCTCTCTCTCAGAGAGAGGGGTTCATGGAGCCGCCCTCCCGCGCCTGAACCAGCTTGAGCAGGGCCTCCATCGCATGGTCGCGCACCCCGTCCTCGCGCAGGTGGCCGACGAGGTCGCTGAGATAGTCGATATTGCGACCTGACAGCCCGCTGGCCCCGGCGATCAGGTCGGCCTGGGCTTCCAGGCTCAGGGCTCCGGCCCACTGGCTGTGCTTCATGTCCGACAGGAAGACCAGCGAGGAGATCTTGCCGGCTTCACCGTCGATCTTCAGATCGCTCCAGGCCTCGAAATAGGTCTCGGTCGGCTGTTCGCGTTCGCGCAGATAGGCATAGACGCCGTCCCACTCGGCGGCCGCCACCCGATAGGCCGCACCGCGCACCGAGCCGCCGGGCGCAAGGCCCAGAACCAGGCCCGGCCGCTCATAGGTGCCCCGGTGATGCACCGAATAGATGCAGAAGGCCCGACGACGCCCGTGGAGAACCGCGCGTCTTCGCTCTACAAACGGGAACCCGGGACGCCACATCAGCGATCCGTATCCGAACACCCAGCGATCACCGCTATCAACGCTCATTACTAATCCCGACCGGACTCGCCCGCTTCATGACCCATACCGACGCCGCACCGTCCCGCAAAGTCCGTTGGCGCGGACTTTGGACGCCTTTCGTCATCGCGCTGATCTTTGCGACGGCCTGGTGCATCGGCTGGTTCTGGCTGCGCGGCCAGGCCGAGCAGAAGATGGACGCCGCCGCCGCCTCGATGAAGGCCAAGGGCTATGACCTGTCATGGAGCGCCCGCACCTTTTCGGGCTTTCCGTTTCGCCTCGACGTGACCCTGACCGACGCGCGCGTCGCCGAGCCCTCGGGCTGGGCCCTGCGCCTGCCGCAACTGAACGGCGAGGCGATGATCTATGGTCTCGACCACTGGGTGGTGATCGCGCCGCGCGGGGCGCTGCTGACCCGGCCGGGCGGCGGCGACGTAGCCATTGCGGGCCAGGCCCTGCGCGCCAGCCTGGCGGGCTTTGACCAGCACCTGCCGCGCATCTCGGTCGAGGGGGCGGGCCTGGTGTTCACCACCGCCCCCGACGCCCAGCCGTTCCCGCTGCGCACCGCCACGACCATGCAGATGCACCTTCGCCCCGGCCCCGACGACCAGGGCGCCATCCTGTTCAAGGCCGAGGGCGCCAAGGCCAACTTCACCGGCCTGCTGGGCCGCATCGCCCAGACTAACACCGCCGACATGGTGCTGGACGCGCGCCTGACCCGCGTCTCGGCCCTGCGCGGTGACAACTGGGCCGACGCGGTACGCGACTGGAGCGCGGCCGGCGGGGCGATCACCATGCAGAACGCCAATCTGACCGCCGGCGAGGCCGAGGGCACGGCCAGGTCGGGGGCCCTGACCGTCGACGCCGATGGCCGCCTGCAAGGCGTGCTGGACGTGGCCCTGAAGGAGCGGCTGGACCCCAACGCGAAGATTCGCACGCCCGAGCAGGCCCTGGCGGCCGCGGCGCAGGCCCTGGGCCGCGAGCCGGTCATCGAGGCCAACCTGACCTTCGAGAACGGCCGCACCCGACTGGGCAGCATCGACACCGGGCCCTCGCCGCGCATCTACTGAGCGAGAGGCGCGCAATTTTCTTCCCGTGAACGCCACCTATTGCGCCGGCGGCGGCAAGGACTATGGTCCGGCCTCCAAATTTGGGGATAAACATGGGTAGCGACGCGGCGGATGCGCCTCCGTCTCTGGACGAGGTCCGATGGCGACTGGACGCCATAGACGGTGAACTTCTGAAACTGCTCGACGAGCGGGCCGCCCTGGCCGGCGCCGTCGCGGCGGCCAAGCAGGCGGCGGGCGATACGGGCTTTGGCCTGCGTCCCGGCCGCGAGGCGATGATCGTCCGCAAGCTGCTGGCCAGCCCGCGCAAGGCCGCCACTGACGCCCTGGTGATCCGCATCTGGCGCGAGGTGATGAGCGACAACCTGGCCCGTCAGGGGCCCTATCACCTGTCGGTCTGGGGCGGTAAGGACGCCGCCCGGGCCGTCGAACTGACCCGCATGCGCTTCGGGACCGCACCGCGCATGCAAGTCCTGGCCGAGGCCAAGGACGTGCTGGCCGCCGCCAAAACGCCGTGGGGCGTCGGCGTGCTGGCCCTGACGCCGGACAGCAACTGGTGGGGCCGGCTGCCGGCCGAGCCGAAGCTGAAGATCTTCGCCGCCCTGCCCTGCCTGAACCGCTGGGGCCCCCAGGCCGCCCTGGCCGTGGCCGAGGTCGAGGTCGAGCCCACCGGCGGCGACCAGACCTTCTGGGTTACCGATTCGCCCAAGAGCGCCGCTGCCATCGTCGAGGCCCTGAGCCCCAGCGGTGTCGCTGCCGAGCCCCTGGCTGCGTCCGGCGGGCTGAAGCTGTTCTCGCTGTCGGGCTTCTTCCAGGTCAATGACGAGCGCCTGGCCCAGGCCCCCGGCAAGCTGACCGGCGTCATCGGGGCTGCGCCGACACCGTTCGACGTCTAGGGACGCGCGGTGTAAGACGACGCCAAGTTCGACCTGAGTAAGACGATGACCGCTCCCACCGCCGACCGCTTCGCCGCGCCCCGCCCCACGCCCAAGCCGGGCCTGATGGACATCCACGCCTATGTCGGCGGCAAGTCGAAGATCGAGGGCATCGCCCATCCGGTGAAGCTGTCGAGCAACGAGAACGTGCTGGGCTGCAGCGAGGCGGCCAAGGAGGCCTATCGCAACGCCGTTGATCGCCTGCACATCTATCCCGACGGCAAGTCCAACGGCCTGCGCGCCGCCGTGGCGGCGCACTATGGCCTGGAGCCCGAACGCCTGACCTTCGGCGACGGCAGCGATGAGATCTTCGCCCTGCTGTGCCAGGTCTATCTGGAGCCCGGCGACAATATCGTCCAGGGCGAGCACGGCTTTGCCGCCTACGCCATCGGGGCCCGTGCCTGCCAGGGCGAGGTGCGGATGGCCCGCGAGCCCAACCAGCGCATCGACACCGACGAAGTCGTCAAGCAGATCGACGAGCGGACGCGACTGGTGTTCATCGCCAACCCCGCCAACCCGACCGGCACCTGGCTGACCGGCGAAGAGATCCGCGCCCTGCACGCCGCCATCCCGCCGTCGGTGGTGCTGGTGCTGGACGGGGCCTATGCCGAGTTCGCCACCGATCCGCGCTTCGAGGACGGCCTGGACCTGGCCCGCACGGCCCAGAACGTCATCGTCACCCGCACCTTTTCCAAGATCCACGGCCTGGCGGCCCTGCGGGTCGGCTGGGGCTACGCCCCCTCGCACATCATCGAGCCCGTCGAGCGCATCCGCCCGCCGTTCAACACCTCGATCCCCGGTCAGGAAGCCGCCATCGCCGCCCTGGCTGATGTGGAGTTCCAGGCCCGCTCGGTGGCCCTGGTCGAGCAGTGGCGGCCGTTCCTGACCCAGCAGCTGGGCGGGCTGGGGCTGGAGGTGACACCCTCGGCCGCCAACTTCGTGCTGGTCAATTTCCCCAAGGTGCCGGGCAAGACCGCGCCGGAGGCCGAGGCCTTCCTGGCGTCGAAGGGCTATCTGGTGCGCGCTGTGGGCAACTATGGTCTGCCGGACGCGATCCGCATCACCATCGGGTTCGAAGAGGATAACCGCGCCGTGGTGGACCTGCTGACCCAGTTCGTGGGGCGGTGATGCCTAACCCCGGCCTGCTCTATCCCAAGATGACCGTGATCGGCGCCGGCCTGATCGGCGGCTCGATGATCCGTGC
>Ga0187843_10002865_pt1 | contig 10251 bp, 11 predicted proteins | sample SpaLakP09_SKY_43_FD_134516 | JGI IMG/M metagenome (GOLD analysis project Ga0187843, IMG submission 134516) | Oligotrophic lake water microbial communities from Sparkling Lake, Wisconsin, USA - SP09_SKY_43 | ecosystem: Environmental > Aquatic > Freshwater > Lake | place: USA: Sparkling Lake...
AGCCCCATGAACCCCATCCACCGTCATTGCCTGAGCTGCACCCTGCTCGCCCTGATCGCCTGCGGCCTCAGCGCCTACCAGCACGGCCAGGCCGCCGAAACCCGCCCGGCCGAGTCCACCTAAGCAGCACCTGTCATGGTGCTGGACGGCATCACGCCCAGCTTCGACCTGCGCGGCGCCTCCGACGACAGCGGCGCGGCGGCCCTCGGCGCGACCGACACGGGCCCGGGTCACCAGATCGCCGGCGCCGCACCCGACAAGACAGGCGGCGACGGGATGCCCGGATCTGGCGAATGAGCGAGCCCGCTCAGTGCCGCCCCTGCACCTCGAGACAGAAGGCCTCGAACAGCGCCAGCGGCTGCGGCCGGCCCAGGCCGTAGCCCTGGCCCTGGTCGCAGCCGAGCGCGATCAGGCGCAGCCGAGTCGCCTCGTTCTCGATGCCCTCGCCGGTGGTGGTCAGCTTGAGGCTGCGCGCCATCTGGATGATGGCCAGGACGATGGCCTGGTCCTGCTCGTTGCCGGTCAGGTTGCGGATGAAGGACTGGTCGATTTTCAGCTTGTCGATGGCAAAGCGCTGCAGATAGGACAAGTTGGAGTAACCGGTGCCGAAGTCATCGATGGCCAAGCGCAGGCCCAGGCGCTTGAGCCGGTGCAGGGTGTCGACCACCGATTCCGGATCGTGGATCAGGGCCGATTCGGTCATCTCCAGCTCCAGGCAGGCGGGCGGCACGTCATGCCGCTCCAGCGCCGTGGCGACCACGGTCTCCAGGGTGCCGCGCTTGAATTGGATCATGGACACATTGACCGACACCACCAGACCGGACAGCGCCGTGCCCTGCCAGGCCGCGATCTGGCGGCAGGCCTCGTCGATCACCCACTGGCCGATTTCGACGATCTGCCCCGAGCGCTCTGCCACCGGAATGAAGCGGCCCGGCGGGATCAGGCCGCGTTCGGGGTGGATCCAACGCAGCAGCGCCTCGGCGCCGATCACCACTCCGTCGGCCAGGTTCACGATGGGCTGGTAGTGCAGCAGGAACTCCCCCCGCTCGACCGCACCACGCAGGCTGGTGTTGAGGTTGAGGTCTTCGAGCATGTTGGCGTTCATGCCCTCGTCGAAGAAGCGGAACATATTGCGGCCGGCATCCTTGGCATGCTGCACCGCGATGTCGGCCTGCTGGAGCAGAGCATCGAAGTTCTGGCCATCGTCGGGGAACATGGCCACGCCGATCGAGCCCGAACTGGCCACCGCCATGCCATGCACCTGGAAGGACTGGGCCAGGCTGGCCAGCACATGGGTGGCGGCCGCGGCCAGGTTCTCCGCGCTGCCCACATCGGGCAGCAGCAGCAGGAACTCGTCGCCGCCATGGCGTATCACCGAGTCATAGGCCCGCATCGAATGCCCCAAACGCGCCGCCACCTGGCACAGCAGCTCGTCGCCGGCCGTGTGGCCCAGGCTGTCGTTGATGCTCTTGAAGTTGTCTAGATCCACGAACATCAGGCCCACGCGCGCATCGTTGCGCCGGGCCTGGGACAGCGCCTTGTCCACCAGCTGGCGGCCCAGCACGCGGTTGGGCAGGCCGGTCAGCGCGTCGTGGGTGGCCTGGTGGCGCAGCTGCTCCTGGGATTCGCTGACGCGCGCGATCTCGGCGCCAAGGCGCTGCAGCGCGCGGCGCAGGTCGGCGGCCAGCAGATAGATCATGGCCGCGCAACTCAGCAGGATGATGGCCGCATAGAGCAGCTGCGGCACGCCAAAAGCGACGGTGGAGAACTGGCGGTAGCCACTCAGCTGGGCCCAGGTGATCACCACCAGCATCAGCAGCATGAAGCACAGCAGGGCGACGAACTGGCGCAGCAGGGCCAGCATATTGGCGATCACCAGGATGCAGGGAAAGACCAGCAGGGCCGGGCTGTAGAGGCCCTGGTTGAACCACATGGCCAGGCCGGCCACGGCGGTCAGCGTCCACAGCACGATGGCACCGGCTGCAGACGTGGCGCCACGCCGGTTCAGCCCGAAGCCTAGGCCCAGCAGCACTGCGCCGACCAGCACGAAGCTCAAGGTCGGCCAGTTGCCGCGCAGCACCAGGGTCACCGCGGCAGCGGCCAGGCCTGCGAGGCTGATGCCGCACAACTGCTGGAGCCGCCGGCTGCGCAGGCGCCGGGCAATCTCGTCCGCGTTCGCCACGTCCTTCACTTCGATGCTGCTGACCATCGACAGATCTTAGCCAGGGCTTCGCGCAGAACCTACCAAGAGATTCCGCAGCGTCGCCGCACGGCGACAATCCGCCCATGAGTTCCACCACCGCCTCCCGACTGAGCCTCTATCTGCAGCTGATCCGCTGGGACCGCCCGGCCGGCTGGCTGCTGCTGCTGTGGCCCACACTGGCCGCGCTGTGGATCGCCGCAGACGGCTGGCCAGGTTGGCATCTGCTGGCCGTCTTCAGCCTCGGCACGGTGCTGATGCGCTCGGCGGGCTGCTGCGTCAACGACGTGGCCGACCGCGAGTTCGACAAGCACGTCAAACGCACGGCGCAGCGCCCAGTCACCCGCGGCGCCGTCTCGGTCAAGGAGGCCCTGCTCCTAGGGGCAGGCCTTGCCTTGCTGGCATTTTTCCTGGTGCTGAGCACCAATGCACCGACCATCCTGCTGAGCTTCGCCGCCCTGGCCGTGGCCCTCATCTACCCCTATGCCAAGCGCCTGGTGGCGATGCCGCAGGCCGTGCTGGGCGTGGCCTTTTCCTTTGGCATCCCGATGGCCTTTTCGGCCGCCCTGGGCGGCAGCGAATGGAGCCTGGCCGCCATCAATGCAGCCGTGCCGCTGTCGGCCTGGGCGCTGCTGGTCTCCAACCTGTTCTGGGTGCTGGCCTACGACACCGAGTACGCCATGGTGGACCGCGACGACGACATCCGCATCGGCATCAAGACCTCGGCGCTGACCTTGGGCCGATTCGACGTGGCCGGCGTGATGGCCTTCTATGGCGTCTACCTGGCCAGCTGGACGGCACTTGGCCTGCGCTTCGGGCTGGGAAAGTTCTTCCTGCTGGGCATCGCCTTGGCGGCCGCTCAGGTGCTGTGGCACTACACACTGATCAAGGACCGCAGCCGCGAGGGCTGCTTCAAGGCCTTCCGGCAAAACCACTGGGTCGGCTTTGCGGTCTTCGCGGGCACGATGATCGATCTGGCGCTGCGATAACGGGCGTTAACATTTAATTTTCTGGAGGAATGGCATGGCATTGAAGTTGGGGCTGGTCGGTATCGGCAAGATCGCGCGCGATCAACACATTCCGGCGCTCGCCGCCGACCCACGCTTCGAGCTCGTGGCCTGCGCCAGCCGCAATGCGCGGGTGGACGGTGTGGCGAACTTCCCCGACATCGAGACGCTGCTGGCCGAGGTCAAGCATCTCGACGCCATCTCCATCTGCACCCCGTCACAGGCCCACTTCGGGGCCGCCCTGCTCGCGCTGCGCGCCGGCAAGCATGTCATGCTCGAAAAGCCGCCCGCGGCGACAACGCGGCAGATCGCCCTGCTGCAGGCCGAGGGGCTGCGGCAGGGTCGCAGCCTGTTCCAGACTTGGCACTCGCGCTTCGCAGCCGGCGTGGACACGGCGCGCGAGTGGCTGAGCGGGCGCACCCTCACCGGCGGCACCATCACCTGGAAGGAAGACGTGCACCACTGGCACCCCGGGCAACAATGGATCTGGGATGCCGGTGGCCTGGGCGTGTTCGACCCGGGCATCAATGCCCTGTCGGTGCTGACCGAGGTGCTGCCGGATGAAGCCTTCGTGCACGAGGCGGTGCTTGAGTTCCCGGAGAACCAGCAGGCCCCCATCGCTGCCCGCCTGGCCCTGCGCACGGAATCCGGCGCAACGGTGAACGCGGAATTCGACTTCCGCCAGAAGGGCGAGCAGACCTGGGACATCGAACTCGTCACCACTTCCGGCCGGATCAAGCTCAGCCACGGCGGCGGCACGCTGGAGATCGATGGCCGGCGGCTGGCGACCGACGCCGCCTTGGCGGGCGAATACCCGCGGCTCTACGCGCGCTTCGCTGAGCTCTGCGCGGCCGGTGCGTCCGAGGTCGACTGGCGGCCGTTCCAGCTGGTGGCCGATGCCTTCCTGGTCGGCGAGCGGCGCATCGTGGCGGCGCACCAGGTCTAGACGCTCTGCAACGCCCGGCGCACCCGCGCCATCACGCCGGGCGCATGGGCACCGTCCAGCCAGCGCAGCACGATCACAGCGTCGAACTCGGGTTCGATCCAGACGTAGTGCCCGCCCGCGCCCAGCATGAAGACGCTCTGCGGCGAGGCACCGGGGAAGCTCCTGCCGTCCCGGTTCAACCACATCAGCCGACCGTAGAAGGGCGCGATGGCGCAGGGCTGCTGCATCGCCTCGACCCAGGCGCGCGGGAGCAATGGCCGGCCCGCATGTGCGCCGCCCTCCAGCAACAGCTGGCCGATGCGCGCCTGGTCGCGCGTGCTAATCGAGACGCCGCCGCCCCAGTGCGTGCCGCCGGGCACCGACTGCACCCGACCGTGGCCGGGCAGCTCGACGAACGCATCGTCATAGCCCCGCCAGGCAAAGCCTGACCTCGCGCCCAGCGGCTTCAGGATGGCCTCTTCGAACACCTCAGGCAGCGGCCGGCCGAACAGGTGCAGCAGGGCCAGCGCGAGCTGGTTGATGCGCACATCGTTGTATTCCCAGTAGCTGCCCGGTGTCTGCAGCGGCCGCGCGCCACCCTTCGGTCCGCCAGGCGGGCGCGGATCGTTGGCCACCTTGCGCCAGCGATCGACCTGGTCGGGCAGGCCGAAGCACTCGCCCTCCCACTCGCTGGTCTGCTCCAGGAGATGAGCCCAGGTGATGGGACGGTTCTGCGCCGACTCGAAACCGATGCCAGGCACCCGCCTCGCCACCGGCTCGTGCACGTCCGGCAGCAAGCCCTGACCCTGGGCCACGCCGGCCAGCAGGGCCAGATAGGTCTTGGCCACGCTGAAGGTCAGGTCAGCCCGATCAGGCTCGCCCCAGGCCGCCAGCTCGGCGCCGCCTTGCCAGATGACACCCGACTGCGGCCCGCGCGCATGGACCGGGCCGCGCAGCACGTTGTAAGGCGGCGGGTCTTCGTGATGCACGCCCCAGGCGGCCGGATCGGCCGCGGGGTCGCGCGGCCAGGGGGTTTCATGGGCCTGGGCGAAGGTGATGGCGTCGCTGATGTTCATCGCTACATTAGACCGTCGCGCTCAAGCCCGCGCGATGGAGTTTTCACGATGACAACCCCGTATGACGGCGGCTGCGACTGCCGCACCATCCGCTACCGGCTGCTGAGCGCGCCGCTGTTCGTGCATTGCTGCCATTGCCGCTGGTGCCAGCGCGAAAGCGGCTCGGCCTTTGCGCTGAACGCGATGATCGAGGCCGATCTCCTGCACCTGCTGGCCGGGAAACCGGAACTCGTCGACACGCCATCGGCCAGCGGCCAGGGTCAGCGAATAGCCCGCTGCCCGAGTTGCCGCATCGCGCTGTGGAGCCACTACGCCGGCGCCGGGGAGATTGTTGCCTTTGTGCGCGTCGGCACGCTGGACGAGCCCGACCGGTTGCCTCCGGACATTCACATCTTCACCGCCTCCAAGCAGCCCTGGGTGCTGCTGCCTCCCGACACGCCTGCCGTGCCCGAGTACTACGACCGCAAGCTGCATTGGCCACCGGCGAGCCTGGCGCGCCGCGCCGCGCTGCTGGCGGCTCATCAGCCCCCGACCTCATAAGCGTAGCGGCCGCGCCCCTCGCGCTTGGACTTGTTAATTGCCTGATCGGCGCGGGCGATCAGGGCCAGCGGGGTCAACGATAGGGTGGTCAGGCCGGGCGCAGACGGCCCAGCAGCCGCACGCCGCCGTTCGGGCTGCTGGTCAGCAACAGCGCTTCGCCGGAGTCGGCGTTGGCATCGATCAGATCGGCGAGCACGAACATATGCGTGACCCAGACCTCGAAGCGGCCGGGCTGCTGCGCCACCGCCGCCAGCGCCTGGCGCAGAGCCGCCAACGATTCGGCGTTGCTGCGCTCGGTGCCAGCGCGCGGCGAGCCCAGCGCGGCCCAGCTGTCAGCGCGACCAAAAGCCAGCTGCGCCGTCTCCATGCATCGGCACCAAGGACTGGCGCGCACGGCGGCGGGTTGCAGCCCGCGCGACTTGAACCAGGCGCCGCTGCGGCGAGCCTGCTCGCGCCCGACGTCGCTGAGGTTGCGTTGGGTGCTGCACTCGCCCAGCTTGAAGCCGGGCGGATCGAAGGTGCCCGGGGCCAGCGCATGGCGCATCGCCAGCACCACGCCCCCTTCGCGCAGACGGGCTTCGATCTCCGGGCTAGCCCAGGCGCGCGGCAGCACGCCGGCACCAGCCGCAAGAAGCACGTGACGGCGTTGCAGTTCCATCATCATCATCCTTCGAAGGGGTAGCGCACGCCCAGTTGGCGGCGGATCTCGTCCATCCAGCCCAGCAGGGCCAGGGTCTCGGCATGCGACATGCGCGGGCTCTCGATCAGGCCGGCGCGGATGCAGGCCTGTGCCTCCTCGATCTCGCCCTCGAAGCCGTTGATGCGGAAAGGCGCGGGCACTCGCACGGGCTCCTGGCCGTTCACTTCCAGCACGGCCTCGGTGGCCTGCCAGAAATTGCGCGGCAGGCTGATAACACCGCGCTCGCCGAAGATGCGCAGCGCGTTGTCGGCAGCGCTGTCGAAGGCGCAGATGAACTGCGAGGCCAACCCGCCCTCGAAGGTGATCGTCGCGTTGACGCGCTGGTCCACGCCGGTCGGCGCCAGCACGCCGCGCGCCTCGATCGACAGCACCGGCGGGCAGGCTCCCAGCGCCTGCTCCAGCACCCAGCGGGTGGCAGTGAGGTTATAGATACCGATGTCCAGCAGCGCGCCGCCGGCCAGCGCCGGGTCGAAATTGCGGCTGCCGGGGTCATAGGGGGCGGCAAAGCAGAAGCTTGACTGGATACCGCGAAGCGGCCCGACCGCCTGCTCGCGCAGCCAGCCTTGCAGCACGTCGACGTAGGCCGGCAGGAAGCGGGTCCAGACCGCCTCCATCAGGAACACGCCGCGCTCGCGCGCTAGCGCCAGCAGCGGCTCGGCGATGGCCCGGCTGGGTACCAAAGGCTTCTCGCACAGCACCGGCTTGCCGGCCAGCAAGCATTGTCGGATCGGCTCGCCATGCTGGGCATGGGGGGTCGCGATGTAGACGCCGTCGACCTTCGGGTCGGCCAGCAGGCTGGCCAGATCGGGGGCAACCGTTTCGATGCCCCAGGCTTCAGCGAAGGACCGGCCCCGGGCCGGGTCGCGGCTGCACACGCTGTGCAGGCGGCTGCCAGGCAGCCGCTGCACCGCCTCGGCGAAGCGACGGGCGATCTTGCCCGGGCCGACCACGGCCCAGCCGAAATCGCCAGAGCTCAGCGTACTCACAGCCCCGGCATCAGCTTGCTCATCTGTTCGCGCAAGGCCCGGCCTTCGGCGCGGCGCGCCCGAGTGGCGGCACGCTGGTAGGCCGCCTCGGCCTCATCGCGCAACAGCACCGCCTTGGCCAGCGCGGCCTGGTACTTCTCGATCGTGTAAGTGTTCTCGGTGCCGATGTAGACGCTGCGGCCGCGCGGCATGCTGCCGAAATGCGGCAGCGATACGGCAAAGCTGCAGTCGCGCACGCGACTGCCCGCACGCTGGCGCACCACCGGGCCGGAGATCCCCACGGGCAAGTCGCTGGCCTTGTTGGTGCTGGGCACCTTCTGCAGCTTGGACGGCGCCGGCAGCTTGGCAATGCGCGTCAGCAGTGCCTTGGTCGCCAAGACCAGGGCCTTGGCGGCGCCGCTGCCATCCTGCGAATGATCGGAAAACAGTTTGGTGCCGCCATAACGCAGCTGCCAACCATGGGTGGACTGATGGTCGATGCGTTGGATGCACTGCGGCACCACATAACGCTCACCAGTAAAAATAATGACCTCTCGGGTTTTCATGAGATTCCTCAGACGGCTGATGAACCTCCCTGTGAACCGTAGTTTAGGGCCTGAAAGCGTGCATGTCCGGCACAAAAAGTTCCATCACCCGTAACGCAGCGCCGTAGCGGCTGAAAACCGAGTTGCGCGACCACAACATCTGGGCCGGCGCGGGCGTGCCGGTGGCGGCCAGCCACTGCCTTTGCATGTGGCGGCGCGTGTGACCGTGGCGGGCCAGGCGGCGCGGCCGCAGTTCGCTGCGCGCAACGCGCGGGTCGTCGTAGAGCAGATGGGCCAGCGGCTTCGTGCCTAGGCCCTTGAGCGCACGCCAGGGCCCGGCCAGCGCGCTCTGGTGCAGCGAGGAGCGGGCCCACACCAGCGGGCGCCCGTCGACCCGCAGAATCACCTCGCGCACCACCGTGCAGCCCCGTCGCGGCAGGCCCAGCGCCAGCCGCTCGGGCGCACGCAAGGGGGTCACCTCTTGCCGCAAGACCTGGACTTCAAAGCGCGTGCCCAGGCGGGCCAGGCGCCGGCTCAGCGAACCCGGCGCGCGCAGCCAGCCGCGCAAGCTGTGGCGGCTTGCAATGCCCATCGCGTCAGATGCTCATTGACCGAACTCGTCACCCAGCTCGCGGGCGCGAATCTGCGCGGCCTTGACGGCGCGCTGCACGATGCCGGCAAAGCCGTCAGCCTGCAGGCTGCTGATGGCGGCGTGCGTGGTGCCGCCCTTGGAGGTGACTTTTTCGCGCAGCTGGGTGGGCGAGTCTTGCGACTGCAGGCCCAGAGCAGCGGCACCGCCGCAGGTGGCCAAGGCCAGATGGCGGCCTTGCTCGGGCGTCAGGCCCATCTCGACCGCAGCGGCGGTCATCGCCTCGACAAGGTAGAAGAAGTAGGCCGGGCCGGAGCCTGACAGGGCCGTCACGGCATCGAGATCGGCCTCCTGATCGACCCACAGGGTCGTGCCCGTCGGTGCAAGCACCGCTTCCACCAGCGCCCGGTCGGCACCTGAAACGGCATCGCGTGCAAACAGGCCGGCGATACCCTGGCCGATCAGCGCCGGCGTGTTGGGCATGGCGCGCACGACGCGCTCACTGCCGGTCAGACGGGCGACGCAATCGCTGCGAATGCCGGCCATCACCGACAGCTGCAGAGCACCCGCCGCGCGCTGCTGCAGCGGCGCAGCGGCCTCGCCAAAAAGCTGCGGCTTGACGGCCCATACCAGCAGCTGCACCTCGGCCAGGCTGGCATCGACCGCGGCCAGGCAGCGCACGCCGAACGCCTGCTGCAGGTGCTGGCGCTGCGCCTCGACAGGCTCGACGACGACGAAATCTGCAGCCGGCCGGCCGGCGCGCAAGAGACCGCCGAGGATGGCGCTGGCCATATTGCCGCCGCCGATGAATGCAATGCTTGTTGGGCTCATAGGGCGCAAAGTGTAGGCCAGCCCCCGGTATGACTGACGCCTCGGTCAGTGCGGCTTGGCAGCGCCTGCGGGCAGTGCCGCCAGCAGGGCCGCCGCCATGATGCAGGCGCCGCCCAGGGCCGTTCGCACATCGAGCTGACCGCCATCCAGCCAGAGGGCGGACAGGGCAGCCACCGGCACCTCGGTCAGCATGACGATGGCCGTCACATTGGCCGGCAGCCGGCCGGCGCCGAACTGCAGCGACAGGTTGGACAGGAAGAACAGCACCGCCATGGCGATCAGCGGCAGCCACCACCAGCCGCCCGGCAGGCTGGGCCAACTGACCAGCCCGGCCCCGGCCATGGCGCAAGCAGTCGCCCCGGCCACCAACACACCGCCGCTGAACATGGCCAGCGCCCGCGCATGCGCGCCGCGGGCCGCCTCGCGCCGCAGCATCACGTTGTTGAGGGCGAAGGTGAAGCCGCCGAGCACGCCCAGCCAGTCGGGCAGGCTGGCCGGCAGCGGGAAGCCTCCGCTCTCGGGCGCCAGCACGATGGCCGCGCCACCCAGGGCCAGCGCCATGCGCAGCAGGGCCACGGCCGTCAGCCGCTCCTTCAGGACCAGCCGCGCCAGCAGCACGGCCCACAGCGGCATCAGGTAGAACAGCAGCACCACCCGCACCACGTCGCCGGTGGCCACGCCCCAGTTGAAGGCAGTGTTGGTAGTGCCGGCGGCCAGCATGATCAGCCACAGCGCCGGCGTGTGCAGGAATTCACCCCAGGCGCGGCGGTCACTGAGGGTGATGACCACGAGCGAGAGCAGGTAGAGCGTGACCGTCGTCCACAAGGGGTGCAGGCCCGCCGCCTGGAACTGCCGGAACGGCCACCAGGACAG
>Ga0187843_10002867_pt1 | contig 10246 bp, 10 predicted proteins | sample SpaLakP09_SKY_43_FD_134516 | JGI IMG/M metagenome (GOLD analysis project Ga0187843, IMG submission 134516) | Oligotrophic lake water microbial communities from Sparkling Lake, Wisconsin, USA - SP09_SKY_43 | ecosystem: Environmental > Aquatic > Freshwater > Lake | place: USA: Sparkling Lake...
GAGCGCTTTGGAAATTACGGACCAAAGTGTCCCAACGGATACAAGGCTACTGACAGCGGTGACTGTCTTCCGACCGGCGGACCAACCTATTCTCTTGCGTAAAAACCTCGGTCAGATATAAAGATGTGGGTGAATCTGCTTCTAAAGGCACTGCTCTTCATGATTTTGGTTCCTCGCGTCCACCTAAGTATTCCGCCAGGTGCGTCCTTGCTTGAACAGTCCATCATTCACAGCCTCTTCTTCGTGGTTTCCAACCACTTCATTTACATGTACATCCGTCCCTTGCTAGAACGCTTCACTAATCCAGATACTAAGGCGGATACTCCGTGTCCACTCGGAACCGTGAAGGGCAAGAACGGAGATTGCCGTATCGCCTCTGACATCCATGGACCCTTCGCGTGATCGTCGAAAACGGATTTTGAGTTTTAGGGCAACAAAAGGTAAAATGAAACGACAGAGAGACCCAGAACTTATCATCGTTATTACTCCACCCCCTACGAAGAAGCACAAGTCAGAGTAAAATGTTGTGGTCTACGATTTGTGAAACAATCGGAGTGTCTCCGCATGTGTCAGTCGGAAACCCTCCTCCTGCAGGAATGGTGATTGACTCGTCAAGTCTCGAGCAGCGCGAAAAGATCTTCGCCTTGTTGGAGGAGTACGACCCTAGACCCGAACTTCTAAACACCGCCTTCTACATATCCTCCGACAGCGAGGATTTCGACACGGACACTGAACGTATCCTTGACGAGGACTACGACTGGTAAATTAAAAAACAAAACTCAACATCTAGAACTTTTTCACCGTAGTTCAGGAGCCTGGCGGTCCATATTTCGAACAATAATATCGTCAGGCCGAAAATACTCTGCAACAGTTGCCCTTACTAATAGCGGATTAAATGGCTTACAGCTGAAAACGTCCAAATACATGTCGTTGGTCTCTTCTACGAAATGGGCGCAAATATTGGATGTCTCAATAAGCTGAACTAACGTATATCCCTTTTTGTTTCCTGTGCCGAACATCACAATTTGTGGCTCGCCATAGGCGACCATGTCTATTCGTTTGACAAGCTCATTTGTGAACAGATAAATGTTTTTAGAAGAGCGAATTCGTGAAGGGTTGCATCTCGCGATATCCATAACTAGATGCTGACCCCACATAATTTTATTGTTATATGTTTGTCCTGTGAAAATATCACCGCAAATCATAATGGACCTCTTCGTTGTAGCAATATGGGGTATGATTGGACTACTGTTCTATTACGCCGTCAAACCTATCTATGAAAACTTCCAACTATCCACGCCAGACGTTGGGCTTGGATGGTTAATTGGGAACTTTGAAATGATCTTTTTGACGTTTCAGCAATTCCGACTTGGCGGAAAGGAGATTGCATCTATGAGTCCGTTCACGTGTCCAGCTGATCACCCGGACTTACAGGATGGTCTTTGCTACAAGAAATGTAAAGAGGGATACCACGGGGTAGGACCAGTGTGCTGGGCCGACTCTGAGAATATTGGAATCGGAACTCCGATTGGACTGGAAGATTGTCCGGAAGGGTGGAGCAACGACGGATTGACGTGTCGCGAGCCCATTTCGTGCAAAAGTATCGGAGATTGCTTTTCAGGAAAAGGGTGTGGATGCAACGGCGGAACCGTGAGGGGCAGATTAGACGGTGGCGGAAAATGCCCGGGTCCCGGCGGAGACGAATACGTTGACAAAGTAGACGGATTGTGCTACAAGAAGTGTCCTGAGAAGCTGCCGAAACACATGCCAGGGATGCCGTATTTATGCTACGCCGGCGGGGATTTAAGTTACGGTCGTGACGTAGGAAAGGTTCCTGCTTTGATTCGCTTTTTTGGAAAATACACCTTTCCATAAATTTTCCTTGCGGTAAAACAAAAATGTACACCAAACTCCTTGTGCTCGCCGCCCTGTTCTTCGTGCTGACTCCTGGCGTTCTTGTCTCCCTGCCTCCTGGCGGCTCTACGATGACGGTCGCGGCCACCCACGCGGTCGTGTTTGCACTCGTCTACACCCTCGTGGTCAAGGGACTCCTCAACGGAAGCCGTCGCTAAACCGACTGAATGAACTCCCACTTCAAATAGTCGCAAATCTTCTTCCATATTTCGTCGTGGGCAATCAATCGGTCTCTGGATTTTAGAAGGGGGAAGTAGACCTTGTATTCATCCAGCTCAAGCAGTTCAAAGAACTTATACAAGATGTAGGAGTATGACAAGAAATTGGTTCTGTCGTCGGGACAATACACCAAAAAAGGCGCCTGAATTTCCTGAAACATCGCTCGGATCTTTTCCTCTATTTCGGGGGTGATGGTCGGGGGCGGATTGCCGTTGAGTCGGGACAGGATATGCGTGGCGTGCTCGTAAAACTTTGACCTGTTGAGTTTCTTTAGGATTTCGCGCATGTCCTTCTCGGTCAATTCTGCAATATTTTGAATTCGGCGCTTCTTGATTTCGCAAACCACTTCGTCCATGACTTCGCTAGGTATGATCGTGGACTCCTTTGCCTGAAACTGATTCAGAATTTCGTTGAGGTGGTTGATCTTCTTGTATGCGTAATTGTTCCGGTCTTTTGGCGGATCACGAAAACTCGGGAAATCGGAAACGACGAGCATGTGTTCTTCGGATCCGCACGTAGGACACACGAGAATTCCCTCGGACGTTAGTTCTTCGCGGGCAACGTTGCAGGCGTGACAGTGCTCCGCAGAGTCGGGCTTGTCGGATTCGGCGGGTTGAACTGTATTGAGCTTCATGCGAGAAGCGTAGGATTCAAACAGTTCTTTCTTGGAAGTGGCGGATTCAGAGGGAAGACTGGCGTGCAAGTATTTCAAGAACGTGTTGTGGTTTCCCGGAGTAGAAACGATGTGCGACTTTTCCTGCGTCCCGTAGTATTTCATCATGATGTCCGCGTTCTTCAGGTAGTAGGATTCCAGCGGAACCGCGTCGTTCGTCGCACAAAGTATCGCGTCCAACTCGGCTTGAAGCTTTGAAACCTCCAAAATATCTTCTATGGACTGAGACGTTTCCAATCCACATATTTGCTCCTGTATTTCGCCCTGCCGGACTTGAAGTTCTTCGTGATTCGCGTCTTTCAGGGAATTCACGATAGCTTGATGGATAGAATCCAGTGTTCCCGTAATGACGGGGTGCATTCTCGATCGCGCCGGAACATCCCTGAATTTCTTCGTTCGGAATACGTTGTCCATATGTGTTTGCGAGCATGTGTCGTGAAAGTATTATTTGCAGAAATGGTAGACTTGGGAGCGATAGTGGGGGTTCGTCAACGCACACGGTCGTTGGAACATTATGCTCTTGACTACGTCATGATACGGGAACTTGAGTTTCTTACAAGCATACGCCACCGAAAGAAAGCCGCTCCTGTTGATTCCGCACTGGCAGTGAACGTATACGTTCCTGCACTGCGGGTCTTGTAGGAACATGTTGAGAGTGGATTCAAAGATCGGATACCAATTCAAAATTTCGGCTTCAAGACTGTCGACGGCGTTGAGACACGCATACTTGTCTGGATTCTTTCTGCGAAAGGATTCGGGGCAGTCTGTGTCGAACGCACAGTTGATGACGTGACTTATGTTGTATTTTTCAATGAATCCGGGTTTGTCCAAATAACATCCTGGACCGAAAAGGATTCGGGGGTGTATGGACGCAGGCGGGTCTTGCGTCCACCCCTTTGACCTACGCCGAAGGTAAAACCATTGATCCATTACCTTTATAGTTCGCTTGATTGAAAACGGATTCGGTTTACCGAGATTTTAGTTGCAAAGATGGACTACATGCGGGTTCATAACACCGAGTTTCATGTTGCGACTATTCTGAGGAGGCGCAAGGTCATTGCGGTCGCAAGGAACATGCTGGGAACGAGGTGTCGTGGATCGGGATGGTCCGACCAGAGTTTGCATGCGGAACGGGCAGTTGTGAAGCGTCTAGGAGACATTTCACAACTGAGCGGATGTACGCTTGAAGTTGTGCGACTGAACAAAAGTGGGGAAGTGAGAAACTCAAAGCCGTGTCCGGACTGCGAGATGTTTCTGCAAAAGTGTATGCGGGAATACGGACTGCGGAAGTATGTCTATTCGTGTTAGACGAGGACATTGAGGAGGGTCGTGAGGACGTAGGTTATCGCGACCGCGATGAGGCCTAGAATGCCCGCGCCCATGTAGGACACGACGCCGCCCGAGGTGTAGGTGTTGGGAATGTATTGGAGGAAGAGGTGGCGGGGAGCGGGAAGAGAAATGATGACGGCGGCGAGAAAGAAGGAAACATAAGTCAGCAGACGCTTGAATGCGCGATAGACAGTGAAGAAGGTGGCCTCGTTGCTCTTGAGAGTTGAGGCGGGGGAGTTGGAGGGAAGAGGAGCGATGAAAGGGTCGCCGCCCGTGACCATGGGGGCAAATGCGGGCGACTGAACTGGTCCGCCGCCGAGAAGAGAACTCAAATCCGTTGCGCCGTCCGACATGTTTATTTAGAGTCGGAGAATTCGCACTTGGAGTCTTCCGCGCGATAGCGGAAGCACTGACCGTCGGACCTCACAGTTTTTTCCTCGAGTTCGGCCACAGGGACTCCGAGCGTCAGCTGGGTGCGTATGGGTTTGTGGCACATGAGAATGACGATGCCGAATCCTACGAGGAAGGAAAGGACCTTTATGCTTCGGGGATTGGCGAGGAGCTTTGAAAGTTGGAGCTGGAACATCTATTTATGTGAGGATGCGACGAAATTCAGGGAGGTGGCCTCTTCGGAGCACTCTACGCGCTCGGTCTTGAACTTGACGCACCCCGACGGAGTGCGATACACGGACTTTGAGAAGGGAGTGGGAACCTGCATGTCCTTGCGCGCTGGCGGGACGAACACGGACACGAGCAAAAGACCCACGATGGCTCCTGTAAATATCCAGAAAATTGAGAACATGCTCGCTTGTTGTATACGAAGGAGGAGAAAGTTGTTGTTAGGCCCATGTATGGTTCTGGTCGGCGTCTAGAGGTCCGGTTCCCAATCTCATTGCTAATCCTACCATTGCCTGCGAGATAGGGGAGCCTGAGGGTAGGAAAGTAAATTTAAACTGAAGGTTGTGACCTGAGCTGTTAAAAAGCCCATAGACAATATCGTTTCCACGAATCAAAAATACCCCTCCGGAACTTGATCTATACGAAAAAAACACAGTCCCACCCCAGCCGCCGCCAACTAACTCGCATTTATATAGTCCAGATTGTTGTCCGGATAAAGAAAAGACATCAGTGAAGCTACTACTAGTATAAGTCTTTGCTGGGATTATGAAATATCCAGCATATTCCGAAGAACCGCTGACTGTTAACACCTTGCCAGTTGGAATTGATATTCCTTCTTTGGCGGTGAGAGCATTATTCACCGTAAGACCCGAGACGGTTGTCAGTCCAGACACGTTCAGGGCATTATTCACCGTAAGTCCCGAGACGGTTGTCAGTCCAGACACGTTCAGGGCATTATTCACCGTAAGTCCCGAGACGGTTGTCAGTCCAGACACGTTCAGGGCGGTTGCAGTATTGTTCGTGATACTAACTGGACCGTTCAAGGAAACTGTGTTCGTTCCGGTTGTTAACGTATCTGCAGTCAAGGTTCCAGACACATTAAGCCCTCCCGACACAGAGACCGCCGTTCCTGCCGCTTGAGGAACGGTGAGCCTCGCGCCTCCATTACTAGCTCCAAAAAACTTCATGTCCCCGTTCGCAGAGGTTATGTTGAGACCATTTACGCCAACGGCAGTTGAAATCTTTCCAGGTATTGACCCTTCATAGTTCCCTAAAATAAGACCGCCAGAGGCTGTGAGGCTTGTGTCTGCACCATTTCCGTACCCTTTTCCAGAAACAAAAAGCCCTACGTTCGCAGACGATTCAACGACGAGACCGACTCCTGCCGAAGCTGTCCCAAGGACGCCATTGTCGAACCATCCCGCTCCGATATTGTATGAAGTTCCTCCCCAACTAGATCCAATCGGGATGGTCAGATATATTTCATTGCGGTTCGGATCTGGATTAACGTCTGCGATGTGAAATGGACCGCCAGAAAGATTTCTTACGGCTCCGGAAACTGTCACTATCATTCCAGGAACCAAAATATGTTCGGAAGAATTTAAGAAGATTCTATCCCCACTAACACCGCTGATGCTATAAAACACAGACTCTATAACTTTACCCGAACCGCCGCCGCTGCTGGCGATCATCAACGGATTTAAGCGAATTGGAAATGGTCCAGATGTATTAATTGCCGAACACGTAATGTTATTTCTATTGAACAACACTCCTTTATCACGGTCATCTCTATCGACTGCATAATTTAACATATAGCCATCTCCTGTTCCAAGAGCGAAACCACTAGCGTTTGTGTTCGTCGGATACTGATTTGCGGTATAAGCATTTATGCCTCTTATTTTTCCGGTCGCAGTTAAAAGACTTCCAGAAATCGTAGTAGGACCGTTCAAACTAACAGTTCCAGTTCCGGTTTTGAAGGTAACGTTTCCAGTCTGAGTGAACTCATTGTTGGTGCTTATTTTTCCACAAGTTATATCGCCGCCACTAAGAGTTCCGTATTGAACAGTGGGGCCTCCGCTTTCAGAAAGCTTAATGGTGCCAGATGTGATACCGCTCAAATCAAACACTCCGCTACCACCGAACTCCAACTTATTGTTCACCTTAAGTCCAGAGACGGTTGTCAGTCCAGACACGTTCAGGGCAGTTGCAGTATTGTTCGCGATACGAACTGGACCGTTAAAAATTACATTAGAAGTTCCGTTCTGGGTAAGGCTCTTTCCCGTGGCGATCGTCACATCTCCGTTCAACGTAACGCTTCCAGCTCCAGTTCTGAACGTTCCATTTTGTGTGTCGTCCATATGTATTGAACCGCTGCCAGTTGTGTTCAACGAGGCACCAGAAATTGTAACATTCTGGTACGCTACAATACTAGAATTTGAAACAGACAGTCTGGTATTTCCGTCAGCATCTCCTAAAAATATGGAACTAGAATTAGTTGATGGCCGAATACGTAGATTCTCGGTCCCTCCCACGGTGACGCCATCTAAATATCCTGCTCCTGTTAGATTTATTCCTCCGTTGGCGGTGAGAGCATTATTCACCCTAAGTCCCGAGACGGTTGTCAGTCCAGACACGTTCAGGGCAGTTGCAGTATTGTTCGTGATCCTGACTGGACCATTCAAAGTAACGTTTCCAATTGCGGTTGTGAATTCCCCGGCTCCAGACCCTCCTGTTGCTCCCATCGTTAAATTCTGACCAGCCGCGATCGTAAGGGCTCCTCCGATACTAGCAGCTTCAGTAGTGGACAGCGCTCCGCCGCAAATGTTCGTTCCTGAAATGATTCCGGTGCTGCTGATTCCGCCGTTTGCCGTCAAAGTTCTCGTCGAAGCAATCGTGACATTTCCGTTCAGACTTACGTTTCCAGTTCCGGTTGTGAACGTATCTGCAGTCAATGTTCCGGAGACGTTAAGTCCTCCCGACACAGATACCGCCGTTCCTGCCGCTTGGGGAACGGTAAGCCTGGCGCCTCCATTACTATCTCCAAAAAACTTCATGTCGCCGTTCGCAGATGTTATGTTGAGACCAGCACCAGTTCCAATTGCCGTAGATATATTTGAGGTTTGGTTCGGAGTATAGTTTCCTAAAATAAGACCACCGGATGCTGTCAGGCTTGTGTCTTTGCCACTACCAGCTCCCTCGTTTCCATAATACCCTCCGATGAAAAGTCCGTTGTTTTGGTAGCCGTTTGCAACCAACCATGTGTCTGTAAAACCGTCCTGTCTAAATCCAGTAATATTGCCAGCTACTTGTCCGTCGCCTAAATGTTGGTCTGCGTACGAAAAAGTACCTCCCAATCCTCCCTTACTATTTCCTAAAGTAACTACATTGCTTGCTGTGTTATGTTCTAAAACATAATATGTCCCACTCACTGTGTTGCCACTAGAAAAGAATTTTAGACCAGTTCCGCTAATAGTCACAGACGTTCCGATCGGCAAGGGTTGGTTTCCAGATATTAACGTCATTGAGCTAATGTATCCGGATGCGGTGGTAGTCCCGTTTTTAAAGACGTCACTAGGAGCCTGAATTTTCCAAGCATATGAAGCAAGCCCACCGCTCGCATTGAAATTGCCAACTAAGTATTGTTCAAAAGACCTGATTGAATTCACAGAGCCGTATGTAATTATACTTCCAGTCGTAACTCCTGCTTGCCAATTACGAGCTAGATCGTTGTTGTATATAGGATTAATAATTTGACCCCCACGAATGCCATTGTAGGCGGTCAGAGTCTTTCCACTTATCGTCACATCTCCGTTCAACGTAACGTTTCCAGTTCCAGTTGAGAATTTTCCACTTCCAGACCCCCCTGCCACTCCCATCGTTAAATCGTTATTAGCTGTCACAGTTAGGGCTCCTCCGATACTAGCAGCTCCAGTAGTGGACAGCGTTCCTCCCGAAATTGAAGCTCCCGAAATGTTCCCGGTGACAGTAAGTCCTCCCGATACCGTAAGTCCTCCCTACACAGAGACCGCCGTTCCTGCCGCTTGGGGAACGGTGAGCCTGGCGCCTCCAGTCTGTCCGAAGAAGTTGATGGCGCCTCCAGCTGAGGTTATGTTGAGACCGTTTGCGTTTGTTGCAGTTGAAATCTTGCCAGGTTGACCATTCACGTAGTTTCCTAAAATAAGACCGCCGGATGCGGTGAGGCTTGTGTCTGCTCCGCCTCTATTCCATTTTCCTCCAACGAATAATCCGGTGTTTGCAGTTGTGTTTACAATTAAAGATGAACCGGCGGTGAAGGTTTCAGTGTCTGGTTTGTAGTAAGTTTCTCCAAACGAGTAAGTCCCGCCGAAAAGAGGCTGATCAGTGGCACCCAAAGAAACTTTGTTGCCATCCACGCTCTCAACGTATCTTGTTGTTCCATGTGAAAGTCCGCCTGCACTCCCCGATATCGTTACGATCATACCTCGACAGATGATACTGGAGGCTCCAGAGATTGTAAAATATTGTAAATCAGAGCTAGCTCCGCCTGATACTCCAGTTATAGGAAATGAAAGTTCAACTGGGAGTGCTACCGCAGCATCACCATCACTATTTTGTCTAGTATATGGCTCTATGAACCGTATAGGTCCTACTTCTTGCATGAATATCGCAGCAGGTTTCATACGGCTACGATCTATGATATTATAGTCTTCGGTGGAGGTGCCGTATTTAGCCAATCGGAAAGGAGTATTCGTCGGGAAATACGAGATCTTGTTATAATTTGAGCGATCAGCGTCAACAGCCGTTCCCGCAGTAATTTTTGCGGTGGACACGATTCCTCCGTTTGCAGTAAGAAGTCCTGTCATAGTTGATGCGTTCTGAACCGTGAGGCCAGATAAGGTTGATGCTCCCGAAACGTTCAATGCGCCGGATACTGTGATTCCTGCGTTCGCAGTAAGAAGACCTGAGACTGTGGTTGCGTTGTTGAGACGAATCGCTCCGCTCACGGAACTGAGAACCAAATTATTGTCTCCGCCAGAAAGAGTGCTAGTTGCCTGAATCTGAACGCTTCCGTCCTTCACTGTCGGGTCGCCGATAGTAAGTCGTCCGCCAGAAACGCCAGTTCCGGAAATCGTCAGACTTCCTCCCGAAATGTTTCCAGTTACCGTGATTCCTCCGTTCGCACTGAGGAGTCCTCCGATAATCGCGGTTCCGCTAGTGGACAGCGTTCCTCCAGAGATTGAAGCTCCCGAAATGTTTCCTGCAACAATTATATTGCCACTCACCGACACACCAGTCCCAGATGCCTTTGTAAAAGACACTGTGTCCTTGAATTCTCCAGTATTTGCGATGAATATAGACCCGGAATTCGCGTTAAAAGTTGCACCAGACGAAATAATTAAACTTTCAGCTCCCTGAAGAGTATATCCTCCACTAAGAGTCACGGATTCCAAAGTATTTAGCGTGGCAATTTGCACTTTACCATTGAATTTCACAAATCCTGCGTCAAAAACCATTCCAGAACAATTATTGAACTGAACTGGTCCTGAAATATTCGTTATTACCGTATTTGTATTATTTGCAAAAATTCCGTTGCTCGCAGTCAAGAGTCCTCCGATAGTAGCATTAGATGTTGTTGTAAGTTCTGCTCCAGAAATATTGCCTGTCGCAGTAAGATTTCCACTCACTGTGGTTGCGTTGTTGAGACGAATCGCTCCGCTCACGGAACTGAGAACC
>Ga0187843_10002868_pt1 | contig 10243 bp, 9 predicted proteins | sample SpaLakP09_SKY_43_FD_134516 | JGI IMG/M metagenome (GOLD analysis project Ga0187843, IMG submission 134516) | Oligotrophic lake water microbial communities from Sparkling Lake, Wisconsin, USA - SP09_SKY_43 | ecosystem: Environmental > Aquatic > Freshwater > Lake | place: USA: Sparkling Lake...
ATGATCGTCTCGCTGATGGTGCCCTGCACCGAGGCGAGCTGGAAGGCCATCCTGCCGATGGTCGAGGACACCGGTGCCGACGGCATCGAGCTGAACTTCGGCTGCCCACACGGCATGAGCGAGCGCGGCATGGGCGCGGCCGTGGGCCAGGTGCCCGAGTACATCCAGATGGTGACGGCATGGTGCAAGCAGTATTCCAAGCTGCCGGTGATCGTCAAGCTGACGCCGAACATCACCGATGTGCGCCTGCCCGCCCGCGCGGCCAAGTCCGGTGGCGCCGATGCGGTGAGCCTGATCAACACCATCAACTCGGTGATGGGCGTGGACCTGGACCGCATGACCATGAGCCCGGCCACCGATGGCTGGGGCTCGCACGGCGGCTACTGCGGCCCGGCAGTCAAGCCGATCGCCTTGAACATGGTGGCCGAGATCGCCCGTGATGCTGAAACAGCTGGCCTGCCCATCTCCGGCATCGGCGGCATCACCACCTGGCGCGACGCCGCCGAATTCATCGCCATGGGCTGCGGCACGGTGCAGGTCTGCACCGCAGCCATGGTCTACGGATTCAAGATCGTGCAGGAGATGTGCTCGGGCTTGAACAGCTTCATGGACGAGAAGGGCTACAAAACCCTGGCCGAGATGCAGGGCCTGGCCGTTCCCACCGTCAAGAACTGGAACCAGCTCAATCTCAACTACGTGGAGAAGGCAGTCATCAATCAGGACTCCTGCATACAGTGCGGCCGCTGCCATGTCGTCTGCGAGGACACTTCGCACCAGGCCATCTTCGCCAGCAAGGACGGCAAGCGCCATTTCGAGATCAACGAGGCCGAGTGCGTGGGCTGCAACCTTTGCGTGTCGATCTGCCCGGTGCCAGACACGATCACGATGCGCCAGGTGATGCCTGGGGAGATCGATCTGCGTACGGGCAAGGTAGTCAGCGGCGAGTACGCCAACTGGACGACCCATGCCAACAACCCGATGCGGGTGAGTGTTTGACCGCATGGCGTATTGCACTGGTCGGCACAAAGATTGCACCAGCTCCGACATCAACAATCACTCACGAGGACAAGCTGCATGACGACTAGCAATTCGCTCGCCAACGAAGACCTGCTGCCCACCACGGCCGCCCAGCGCCACTGGAACTGGAAGGACTATGCGGCCCTGTGGGTGGGCATGGTGGTGTGCGTTCCCACCTACACCATGGCCAGCTCCATGCTGGACCAGGGCTTCAGTTGGCAGATGGCGGTGTGGCTAGTGTTCGCGGCCAATTGCATCGTGCTGATCCCCATGGTGATGATCGGCAAGGTCGGCCCCAAGCATGGCATCCCCTTCCCCGTGCTGGCCCGCGCCTCCTTCGGCGTCAAGGGCGCCAATCTGCCGGCCGTGCTGCGCGGCCTGGTGGCCTGCGGCTGGTTCTCGATCAACTGCTATTTCGGGGCGCTCGCCCTGCATGGCTTGCTGAACCTGCTGGGCCTGGGCCTGGCCGGGCCGGCCGAGGGTGAAACGATCAGCAACTCGCAGTTCGGCTGCTTCTTGGCCTTCTGGGCGGTGCACATCTGGTTCATCTGGAAAGGGCCGGAATCGATCCGCAAACTCGAGGTGATCGCCGCACCGCTGATGATCGCCGCCTCGCTGCTGCTGGTCATCGTGCTGTACATGAAGGTGCCCGGCGGCCAGTTGCTGGCACTGCCGGCCAAGGTGGTGGAGGGTGGGCCCAAAACCTGGGCGGCGCTGACCGGCCTGGTGGGCTTCTGGGCGACGCTGGCGCTGAACATCCCCGACTTCACCCGCTTCGCCAAATCGCAGAAGGACCAGGTGCTGGGCCAAGCCGTCGGCCTGCCCATCCCCATGGCCCTGTTCTCGATGGTGGGCATCATCGGCTTCTCGGCGTCCGCCATCCTGTACGGCAAGGCCCAGCTCTTCCCCGACGGCCTGCTCACGCAGATGGGCCCGCTGGCGGCAGGCGTCGGCCTGCTGGTGATCCTGCTGGCCAATCTGACCACCAATGTGGCGGCCAATCTGGTCTCACCGTCCTATGACTTCAGCCAATTGGCGCCGAGCAAGATCAGCTTTCGCATGGGCGGACTGATCGCCGCCACCATCGGCCTGCTCTTCATGCCCTGGAAGCTGTTGGCCACCTCGGGCGGCTATCTGTTCACCTGGCTGGGCGGCTACGGTACGCTGCTGGGCGCCATCGCCGGCATCCTACTGGTGGACTACTACTTCGTGCGCAAGACCGAGCTGAAGCTGGATGACCTCTACCGACGCGGCGGTGACTACGAGTACAGCAATGGCTGGAACATGCACGCGCTGATCGCCTTTGCTCTGGGCGTACTGCCCTGCCTGCCCGGCTATCTGGCGGTGTCCGGCCTCGTGGCCAAGGAGGCCGTGCCGCCCCTGCTGCTGGGCCTGTTCGACTTCGGCTGGTTCTTCAGCCTGTTCGTCGCAGGGACCTACTACTACCTGACCGCGAAGAAGCGCTGAGGCGCTTGAGGAGACGTTGATGAGCAGCAAAGCCCTGTTGATACGCGGCGGTACCGTCGTCAATGCCGACCGCGAGTTCGCGGCGGATGTTCTTTGCGTAGCCGGCAAGATCGCCGCCGTGGGCCCTCGCGCGGTGGAACTGGCCCCGGCCGGCTGCGAGACGATCGACGCCTCGGGTCAGTACCTGCTGCCCGGCGGCATCGATCCGCACACGCACATGCAGCTGCCCTTTATGGGCACTGTGACGATGGACGATTTTTTCACCGGCACGGCGGCCGGCCTGTCGGGCGGCACGACCAGCATCATCGACTTCGTCATCCCCAACCCGCAACAGCCGCTGATGGAGGCCTACCAGCAGTGGCGTGGTTGGGCCGAGAAGTCGGCGGCCGACTATGGTTTCCACGTTGCGGTGACCTGGTGGAGCGATGCGGTGCACGCCGACATGGGCCGTCTCGTGCAGGAAGAAGGCATCAACAGCTTCAAGCACTTCATGGCTTACAAGAACGCCATCATGTGCGATGACGAGACTCTCGTGAACAGCTTCAAGCGCTCGCTGGAACTGGGCGCGATGCCCACCGTCCACGCCGAGAACGGCGAGCTGGTCTACCTGCTGCAGGCCGAGGTGGCCAAGATGGGCATCACCGGCCCCGAGGGCCACCCGCTGTCCCGCCCGCCGATGGTCGAGGGCGAGGCGGCCAACCGCGCGATCGCCATCGCCGATGTGCTGGGCGTGCCGATCTACATCGTCCATGTGTCCTGCATCGAATCGGCCGAGGCGATCGCCCGTGCGCGGGCACGCGGCCAGCGCGTCTACGGCGAGGTGCTGGCCGGGCATCTTCTGATCGACGACAGCGTCTACCGCGATCCCGATTTCGCCACCGCCGCAGGCTACGTGATGAGCCCGCCCTTCCGCCCCAAGATCCACCAGGAATTTCTCTGGCGCGGCCTGCAGAGCGGCCAGCTCCACACCACCGCCACCGACCACTGCACCTTCTGCGCCGAGCAGAAGGCGGCCGGTCGGGGGAACTTTGCCAAGATCCCTAACGGCTGCGGCGGCGTCGAGGACCGGCTGGCCGTGATCTGGGAGGCCGGCGTCAACACCGGCCGACTCACGCCGAGCGAGTTCGTCGCCATCACCTCGGCCAACACCGCCAAGCTCTTCAATATCTACCCGCAGAAGGGCTCGATCAGCGAAGGCGCCGACGCCGACCTGGTGCTCTGGGACCCGCAGGGCACGAAGACGATCTCGGCCAAGACCCAGGTCAGCAAGGGCGACTTCAATATCTTCGAGGGCCGCACCGTGCGCGGCATCGCCAGCCACACCATCAGCCAGGGCCGGCTGGTCTACGCGAACGGCGACCTGCGGGTGACGCCGGGGGCGGGCCGCTACATCAAGCGCCCGGCCTTCGGCGCCAATTTCAAGGCCGCCCAGGCCAGAACGAAAGACCTGGCCCCGACGGCCGTGACTCGTTAAGGACTTCGATCATGGACATGAAGACCAAACCGGCCATTGCCGACCTGAGGGTCAATGGCGACCGCCTCTGGGCCTCGCTGATGGAGTTGGCCCAGATCGGCGCCACACAAAAAGGCGGCGTCTGCCGCTTGACCTTGACCGACCTCGACAAGCAGGGCCGCGACTTGGTGCTGGGCTGGGCCCGAGAGGCCGGCATGACCGTCACCATCGACAAGATTGGCAACGGCTTCATGCGCCGTGCTGGCCGCAACAACGCCCTGCCCCCGGTGATGACCGGCAGCCATATTGATACTCAACCGACCGGCGGCAAGTTTGATGGGAACTACGGCGTGCTGGCCGGCATCGAGGTCGTGCGCACGCTCAACGATCACGGCATCGAGACGGAGGCGCCGATCGAGGTGGCCTTCTGGACCAATGAGGAGGGTTCGCGCTTCGTGCCGGTGATGATGGGCTCGGGCGTCTTTGCCAAGGCCTTCACTTTGGAGCACGCCTACGCAGCCACCGACACAGAAGGCAAGTCGGTGCAAGGTGAGCTGGAGCGCATCGGCTACATCGGGGCGGAGGAGCCCGGCGAACATCCGATCGGCAGCTATTTCGAGACCCATATCGAGCAGGGCCCGGTCCTGGAAGACCACGACATCACCATTGGCGTGGTCACCGGCGTGCTCGGCATCAAGTGGTACGACTGCACCGTGCACGGCATGGAGGCCCATGCAGGCCCGACGCCGATGGCACTGCGCAAGGACGCCCTGCAGGTGGCCACGGGACTGATGCAGGAGGTGGTGGCCATCGCCCACCGCTACCCACCGCATGGCCGCGGCACGGTTGGCATGGTGCAGGTGCACCCGAACAGCCGCAATGTGATCCCGGGCCGCGTGAAATTCAGCATCGACCTGCGCAATGCAACCGACGCGCTGGTCGAACAGATGGATGCCGACATCCGCCGCGCGATTACCGAGGCGAGCGAAAAATCAGGGCTGAAGATCGAGATCGAACTGGTCTCGCACTACCCCGCCGCGCCCTTCCACGCCGACTGCGTTGAGGCCGTGGGCCGGGCAGCAGTGGCGCTGGGCTACTCGAACATGAAGGCGGTGTCGGGCGCCGGGCATGACGCCGTTTACATGGCGCGGCTGGCACCGGCCGGCATGATCTTCATCCCCTGCAAGGACGGTATCAGCCACAACGAGATCGAGGACGCCAAGCCAGAACACATCACCGCGGGCTGCAATGTCTTGCTGCACGCGATGCTGGAACGGGCACTCTAAGACTCAGTCGCGACCCCTGCCGTGACCGTTGCCGTGGCCATTTCCATGACCACGGTCGTCGCGGCGATCATCGCGGCGGTCGTCGCGTCGATCATCCCGGCGATCATGGCGGTCATCGCGCCTGTCCTCCCAACGATCTTCCCGGCGAGCTTCACGCCAGCCATTGTGGTCGTGGTAGTCGCGGTAATGAGGCACATAGGTATTGCGGTACCAGTCGTCGCGCACGAAGTAGACGGGCTGGCCGCAGGCGCCGTACTGACGGCAGTGCTTGCGCCAGTTGCGCTCGTGGCCCGGCGGCACGCGCAGATAGATCGGCGACGGGCGCACCGCAACCCTCTCAATCATCACCGGCTGTGCGTACACCAGGCGAGGCTGCGACGCATTACCCAGATCGATGCGGCCATAAAAGCCGGGCTGGCCTACGCTGATGGACACACCCACATCGGCGGCCTGCGCGCTACCCGTGGCCAGGGCAGAGAGTCCCACAAGACTTGCAAAAATCAGGCGTTTCATAAGACAGCTCCTTATCGAGTGGCTATTCAACGCTGTATCCCCGGCCTCGGTGCACCGACCGAAACGCTTTGATACGACTTCTTCAACCGAGCGGCGCATGCAACCAGTGCCAGGGTTCGTACACATAGCCGGCCGCATTGCCGCGCGGGAAGGACATGCCGAAGCCATGCGCGCCCGCATGGACCTGCAGCCAGGCGAAGGCCGTCGTCAACTCGAAGCTTTCGGTCAGGCCGGGGTAGTCCGGCGTGTCGATGTCGATGGCACGGCCGGTGTGGTGTTCGCTGTAGCCGGGGCAGGCGCTGAAGCGGCAAATCTCGGAGATCGCCATCCCTTGCGCCAGCCGGCGCTGGATCAGCTCAATCTGGTAGTCGAAGCTGCGAAAGGCCGAGACCAGGTGAAGGGCGATGCCGTCCGCGGCCGCCGCCGCGCGCATCGCCTGCCAGGCTGCGGCGGTCGCTGCGGTCAAGCGGTGCTCGCGGCCATCCTCGTCGCGCTGGACAGTGAGCAGCGGCTCGGCTGGTTCACGGCACAGGCTCAGTGCCCGCCCCGCCAGCAGTTGCGGCGTGATGCCCAGCAGCGCCTGCGCGTCAGCAATGCGCTGCAGATAGAGATCCAGCTGGTCGCTCACGGCTGCGGCGTCAAGAAGCTGTACTCGAAGTCATAGAAATGCTTGCCGCCCTCGATGCGGATGTGCATGCGGCCGGCCAGGCCTAGCAGGCCCTCGGTACCCGAGTCGGGCACGACAGTGACGGAAAGTCCTGGCGCCCCACGGTTCATCGTGCCGGTGTGCTGCAGGGCGAAGCTGCCCAGTTGGCCGTCCAGGCTGCCAGTGACCCGCTCGATCGCCACATAGCCGGCGGAGCCCTGCACGGCGCTCATCAGCGCCAGCATCTGGCCCTCGGCCGTTGCGTCCAACGCACCGCGGTAGCGCTTGTCCAGCAGCATGCGGGCCGGCGCATCAGTGGCGCCGTCCTGTGGCTGAGGGATCATCTTGACTTCGAATTCGCCGCTGATCTTTTGATTCATGATGGGTTCCAGGGAGCTGGGGGGCTGCGGCATTCTGCCCTCTGGTGAACGGGCGGGCCATAATGCCGCCCCGCCCCCAGCTGCATCCCATGAACATCACCGTCAACGAAGAACTGCGCGCCTACATCGACCCGCTCACGCCCGAAGAACACGCGGCGCTGGAGCGCAGCATCCTGGCCGAGGGCTGCCGCGACGCGCTGGTGCTGTGGGGCGAGGTGCTGGTGGACGGGCACAACCGCTACGGCATCTGCCAGAAGCATGGCCTGCCCTTTCAGACGGTGCAGAACACCCGCTTCGAGTCGATGGAGGACGTGCATCTGTGGATGATCGACCAGCACCTCGGCCGGCGCAGCGTGTCGGACTTCCAGCGCGGCGTGCTGGCCCTGCGCAAGAAGGAAATCAACGCCTCGCGCGCCAAGGTCGTGGTGCCGGTGGACAGCCCCGAAGCCGCCGTACCCCCGGCCGAGAAGCTCAACACGCGCGAGTCGATCGCCAAGGCCGCGCGGATCAGCAGCAACACGGTGATTCAGATCGAGAAGATCCAAAAAACAGCCACGCCGGAGCTGGTCGAGGCCGTCAAGCAGGGCACGATCTCCATAAATGCCGCCGCGGCCGTGGCCTCGCTGCCCAGCGAGGAGCAGGTGGCGGCGGTGGCTGGCGGCAAGAAGGAATTGCGCGAAGCCGCCAAGCGGGTGCGCGAAGCCAAGCAGCCGATGCGTGCCCCGAGCGCCGAAGAAGACTCGGCGGGGAGCGAAGAAAGCGCGGAAGCACGGATCGCCCGCTTGACGAGAACGGTGGCTGAGCTTAGCGCCGAGAACGCCGCGCTGAAACAGCAGTTGCAAGCCCTGCAGGGCTGAAACCAGGGCTCCCAGCGCGCGTGGCACGCGACTTGCACGATTTCGTGCATGCTCGCCCCCGCCCGCCACCGCCCTTCTCCTGTCGCCTGGAGCGCCCAGCTGCAACTGCTGCTGGAATCCACCGGCGAGGGCATCTACGGCATCGACACCGAAGGCTGCTGCACCTTCATCAACCAGGCAGCGGCCGCCATGCTGGGCCAGCGCCCGGAGGCGGTGCTGGGGCAGAACATGCACCGGCTGATGCACCACAGCCATGCAGACGGGCGCCACTATGGGGAGGCCGACTGCCCGATCTTCAAGGCCTTCCGCCAGGGCGAGTCCTGTCGCATCGACTCCGAAGTGATGTGGCGGGCGGATGGCAGCAGCTTCCCGGCCGAGTATTCGTCCTACCCCATCCTCGACGCCGGCCAGGTGCAGGGCGCCGTGGTCACCGTGGTGGACATCTCGGAGCGCAAGCAGGCCGAGGCCCTGCTGCAGCAGTCGCATGAGCAGCTGGAACGCCGGGTCGAGGAGCGCACCGCCGAGCTGAGCCAGGCGCTGGCACAGATGCGCGAGCTGTCCAACCACCTCGAATCAGTGCGCGAGGACGAGCGCACACGCATCGCACGCGAGATCCACGACGAGCTAGGCGCGCTCTTGGTGGCGCTGAAGATGGACGTGGGCTTCGTCGCCAAGCGCGTGGCCGCCCTGCCCGAGCCCAGCGCCAAATGCCAAAGCATGGGCCGGCTGATCGACACGGCCGTCGACAAGCTGGGCCGCATCATCACCGACCTGCGCCCCAGCATCCTCGACCACCAGGGCCTGTGGGCCGCGCTGGAGTGGCAGGCACAGGAGTTCATCGAAAGCAGCGAGTTGCGCGCCGATGTTCAGGTGCATGTGGCGGCCGAGGTGGCCGAGCCCAGCGGCCCGCAGGGCGAGCGCTGGGCCATCGCGGTGTTCCGCATCTTCCAGGAGCTGCTCAGCAACGTGGCGCGGCATGCGCAGGCCAGGTCGCTGCGCATCCGGCTGTATGTGGACGGCCCACCCGAGGCGACTCTGCATCTGGAAGTGAGCGACGACGGCATTGGCGCCGGCCCTTCAGCGCTTGAGCATCCGCGCAGCTACGGCGTGCAGGGCATGCGCGAGCGGGCCGCGCATTTCGGTGGGCGGCTGCAAATCAGCAGCACGCCGGGGCGCGGGACCTCGGCGCGCTTGACCATGCCTTTGCCATGATCCGCGTCCTCATCTGCGACGACCACCTGATCGTGCGCCAGGGCATCAAGCAGATGCTGCTAGACGCGGGAGAAATCACCGTTGTCGGCGAAGCCGGCAACGGCCCCGACGCATTGCGCCTGGTCCGCGAAGCGACCAGCCTGGACGTCGTGCTGATGGACATCGCCATGCCCCTGCGCGACGGCCTGGACGTGCTGCGCCAGCTGCGCAACGAGTTCCCCAGGTTGCCGGTGCTGATGCTCAGCACCTACCCCGACAAGCAGTACGCGCTGCGCAGCCTTAAATTGGGCGCGGCTGGCTACCTGAACAAGAGCGCTGACTCCGAGCAGCTCTGCGCCGCCATCCGCAAGGTGGCCGGCGGCGGGCTCTTCATCACCCCGGCCGTGGCCGAGCTGATGGCGGCCAGCATGGGCGCCGGCCGGCTCGAGGCCGCCGAGCCGCCGCTGCATGAGCGACTGTCGCACCGCGAATACCAGGTGTTCCGCCTGCTGGCGGCTGGCCAGAGCGTCGGCGAGATTGCCTTGCAACTGGCCCTGTCTAGCAACACCGTCAGCACCTACCGCGCCCGCATCCTGGAGAAGACCGGCGCGCGCAATGACGTGGAGCTGGCCCTGTACGCGGTACGGCAGGACCTGCAGCCGGTCTGACCCTTGTAGGGCTGGCACTACACGCAAAAGCCGGCTGTCGTGATGTTCAGCGGTGCTGGTGGCCAATAAGCTTTGATCAACCCCAGGAGCTTCGCAATGACCGATCGCTACGACCCCTTTGATGCCGACCGCCCGCTGATGCTGAAGTGCGCCTGTGGGCGCGACCATGCACCGAGCGAGCATGACGCGGTAGACACGCCCGAGAGCGAATCGCGCAGCTTCATCGAGGCCTCCTTCATGAAGGCGCTGTTCCCGCAGGAGCCGCTGCGGCGGCGCTTCCTGCAGGCGGTGGGCGCCAACACCGCCCGCGCGGCAATCGCTTCGCTGCTGCCCCTGAGCGCGCTGGAGGCGCTGGCCCAGGCCAAAGCGCCGCTGGAGAAGACCGAGCTGAAGATCGGCTTCATCGCCATCACCTGCGCCACGCCGCTGATCATGGCCGACCCGCTGGGCTTCTACAAACAGCAAGGGCTCAAGGTCCAGCTGAACAAGACAGCCGGCTGGGCGCTGATCCGCGACAAGATGATCAACAAGGAGCATGACGCTTCGCACTTCCTGTCGCCGATGCCGCTGGCCATCTCGATGGGCCTGGGCTCGACCCAGATGCCGATGAACGTGGCGACGATCCAGAACGTCAACGGGCAGGCCATCACCTTGCATGTGAAGCACAAGGACAAGCGCGACCCGAAGAGCTGGAAGGGCATGAAGTTTGCCGTGCCCTTCGAGTATTCGATGCACAACTTCCTCTTGCGCTACTACCTGGCCGAG